>Ga0209541_10004263_pt1 | contig 25536 bp, 17 predicted proteins | sample RifCSPlowO2_01_FD_184027 | JGI IMG/M metagenome (GOLD analysis project Ga0209541, IMG submission 184027) | Groundwater microbial communities from Rifle, Colorado - Rifle CSP2_plank lowO2_0.1 (SPAdes) (version 2) | ecosystem: Environmental > Aquatic > Deep subsurface > Groundwater | place... | reverse complement strand
AGGAAGAGGATTCGGCAGGCAGGCAAACGCGAGTGCTTATTGGTTTCGAGCTCCTCGTTCCAAATACGAAAACAAGCTTTCGGGACTCTCGATCTACGTCGCTCGTAAAAAACGTCGCCCTTGGAAACGATGTGGGCAGATGTGCAAACGAGGATTATTCCCTGTTCTTCTCTTCTGTGGGTGCCGTGGCCGCAAATTCTCGCTCCATTTCTTTTATCATTTCATGCTTCTTGCTTCCGGGGAATCCGGTACCGGCTGGTATCAAGCGACCAATGATTACATTCTCTTTTAAGCCGACAAGACGATCCACTGCTCCGGAAACCGCCGCTTCCGCGAGTTTTCTCGGCGTATTCTGGAAAGAGATGGAGGACAGGAATGAAGCGCGCGTCAGCGATACTTCCGTGATACCAAGAAGGAGCTGTTTTGCCTTCGCCGATTCACCTGACGCTTCTTTTTGTGTCGCATTGATGCGGTCATATTCAAAGTCGGAGATTATTTCACCGGCAGAAACACCCGTATCACCCGAATATGTAACGGAGACGCGGCTGAACATTTGTTTAACAATTATTTCCAGGTGTTTGCGCGCCGTGGTAACACCTTGAAGCTCGTAGATACGCGTTATCTCGTCGATAATATACTCCTGAGAGCGTTCTTTTCCTGCGAGCAAGAAAAGTTCTTCAAGATTCGCCGAACCGTCTGTTAGGAAATCACCTTTTTCCACATGAGTGCCTTCCTTTACGAGAATAGCACGCAAAGGACTCACACTATATTCTGTTTCGCGTTTTACCGCCTTTGCAGTCTTCCCTTCCGAAATAACGTCGGGCAACACCCGGATTATAGTTTCCGTACCTTCCTTCACTACCTCTGAAATGGTTCCTGAAACGCGCGACAGCGTCGCCGGTGCCTTGGGAGTACGACTTTCAAACACCTCTTCGACTCGAGGAAGACCCATGGTGATGTCGCCGCCGACGGTCGCGACACCTCCCGAGTGAAAGGTGCGCATAGTGAGTTGAGTACCTGGCTCACCGATGGCCTGCGCCGCGATAACGCCTATGGCTTCTCCTATGTCAACCATCTCCCCGGTTGTTAGGTCCACGCCATAACACTGCTGACATACGCCACGCGCAACCTTGCATGTCATGGGAGAGCGCACCATAACCTCCTTCACGTCGGAACTTTCTATCGCATTCGCAGAATCGTGCGTAAGTAGCGTCCCACGCTTTAATGCTTCGGATGACAGATGCGTACTCTCGGCGAGAACCCGACCCACGATACGTTCAGAAAAACTACCACCGATGTTCTCCTTACCGGGTCGTTGTATAAGAACTCCTTCCTTGGTACCGCAATCTTCTTCTAAAATAACGACGTCGTGCGCTACGTCAAAAAGACGACGCGTGAGATACCCTGCGCGCGCGGTGTTCAACGCGGTATCTGCCAGACCTTTTCGCGCGCCGTGCGTTGAGATGAAATACTCTACCGGCGTCAGTCCTTCTTTAAGAGACGAGGTGATGGGAAATTCGATTATTTCTCCGCGCGGGTTTGTGATGAGACCTTTCATACCTGCCATTTGGTGAAGTTGAACGACACTGCCACGCGCACCTGAGGAAATCATGTCATGCACGGGACCGTACATGTCGAGGGACTCAACTACATGCTTCCGCAGATCATTAGAGAGTTTGCTCCATATTTCAATAGTCATACGCCGACGTTCGGCCTCCGTTAAGAGTCCATTCGCGAAATTCTCTTCCTCTTTCGCGGCAGATGCTCGACCGGCGCGTATAAGCTCTTCCTTTATCTTCGGCGTCACGACGTCGGAGAGTGACCATGTTATACCAGCGTGTGTCGCGTAACGAAATCCGAACGCCTTTATCTTATCGAGTATTTTCGGGATACCATCCAGTTTGTAGTGTGAGACAAGCTCATGAACCAAATCACCCATGCGCTTGTTCGTCACCTCTTCATTTACGAACGGAAAATCTGACGGCAGAACAGAGTTAAAAAGGAGACGACCGACGGTGGTCTCGAATACTTTACCTTTGAAAGCATCGTATTTCTTACTATCACCTGGAAGTATCCTTATTTTTGCACGCAAATCAACTGCGTCGAAATCATGTGCTGTTATTGCCGCGTTCGTGGAAGGAAACGCATCACCCTCACCCTTGACGCCATCTATCGCCCTCGTCATCCAGTAACAACCGAGAACGATGTCGAGAAGCTTCGAGGCTACAACAACGTCACCGCTACCGGGCTTCAAGATATTCTTGTTTGCCGACATAATGCGTGCCGCCTCAAGCTGGGCCGCTTCCGAGAGCGGTACATGAACAGCCATTGCGTCGCCGTCGAAGTCGGCATTGTATGCAGGACACACAAGCGGATGCACTTGAATGGCGTTACCTTCAATAAGAACCGGGCGAAATGCCTGAATGGACTGACGGTGAAGTGTCGGCGCGCGGTTTAAGAGTACATACTTGTTCTGTATCGCTTCTTCAAGGATAGGCCATACTTCCGGCGCTTCGTCTTCTATGAGACGTCCGGCTCCGCGAATATTGTATGCGAGTTCGCGTGCCAAAAGTCCCTGAATGACAAACGGACGGAAAAGTTCCAAGACCATGTGTTTTGGGAGACCGCACTCGTCGAGCGCCAGATCTGGACCAACAACGATGACTGATCGGCCGGAATAATCCACGCGTTTACCAAGAAGGTTTTGTCGCAGATAGCCGTGCTTACCTTTGAGATAATCGGCAAGTGATTTTAATGCCCGGCGCCGCCCGCCCAAAATCCCCAACACTCCGCTCCCGCGCCGCATGGAATTATCGAGGAGCGCATCCACCGCTTCCTGCAAAATACGCTTTTCGTTCCGCAAAATAACTTCTGGCGCATTAATCGCCTGAAGTCGCTTAAGTCTGTTGTTGCGATTAATGACGCGTCGATAAAGGTCATTTAAATCCGAAGACGCATGACGTCCGCCTTCAAGAGCCACCATGGGACGAAGAGCGGGTGGAACGACTGGAAGCCGTATAAGAAACATCCACTCGGGCCGCACACCTGCGCGCTGGAGTGATTCTGCAAGCGCAAGACGTTTCCGGAGCTTGTCGCGAGACGCCGCGCCCGCTTTTTCATACTCTTCTTTCAAATGTTTGATGAATGCGTCGACATCGATGCGCTTCAAAATATTATATAGAGCTTCCGCGCCTATGGCCGCACGGAACATGGCGCCGTATTTTACAGCATAGAGGTGGTACGCCGCTTCGTCGAGTACTACTCCTTCCTGAATAGAATCTATCTCGCGTTTCGCTTTTTGCGCCTTCTCTTTAAGTTCGGTTTTTACTTCCGCATTCGCCGCCGATTTGGTTTTTTGCTGGAGCTCTTGTTCAAGCTCCTTCAAGAGCCGTATGCGCTCCTCTTCTTGCACTGATGTTACGATGTGTCCCGCAAAATACACGACCTTCTCAACTTCCGCGGCGGAAAGACCGAGCAGTAAGGCGATGCGTGAAGGTATGCCGCGCAAGAACCATATGTGCGAAACCGGAGTCGCGAGGTCTATATGTCCCATTCGTTCGCGCCGAACGACCGCGCGTGTAATCTCAACGCCGCACTTCTCACAAATGATGCCGCGAAAGCGGATACCGCGATACTTGCCGCAGTAACATTCATAGTCTTTTTCAGGGCCAAAAACGCGCTCGTCGAAAAGACCGTTCTTCTCCGGTCGTTGCGTACGATAATTTATGGTTTCGGGTTTCGTTATCTCGCCCCAGCTCCAATCTAAAACACGATCGGGACTTGCGAGTCGCATTGCGACCGCCTCAAAATCTTGTGGGATGGTGTCTTTCTTTTTCATAATTGATTTTTCTTAATTTTTGACCTCTCACCTTGAGCCGCCCCCAATAAACTCAATGTCGATTCCCAATCCGCGCAAGTGACGAACAAGCACGTTGAATGTCGCCGGTGTGTATGACTCCTCGATACGCCTACCGGAAACAATGGCATCGAATGCCGCGCTTCTTCCCAGTATGTCGTCTGACTTGATAGTGAGTATCTCACGCAAGCTGTGTGCCGCGCCGTAACCTAAAAATGCCCACACTTCCATTTCTCCGACGCGCTGGCCTCCGTTCTGCGCTTTACCGCCCAAGGGTTGTTGAGTAGTCAAGGAATATGGCCCGATGGAGCGCATATGTATTTTGTCCTCCACCATGTGATGTAGCTTTAGCATGTACATCATTCCGACCGAAACTGGCTGAGCGAATGCCTCTCCTGTTCGACCGTCGAAAAGAATACGTTTTCCCGTCTCGGCAACACCCGCCGCTTTAAGCTCTCCGCGTATCTCTTCTTCGGTGGCGCTGGAAAATGAGGGGACAACTGCCTGGTATCCAAGCATCTCTGCCGCAAGTCCCAAGTGTAGTTCAAGTATCTGTCCAAGGTTCATACGCGACGGCACGCCAAGCGGGGTCAAAATAATATCAACCGGATCCCCATTGTCATCAAAAGGCATATCCTCTTCAGGAAGAACGCGGGAGATAACGCCTTTGTTACCGTGTCGGCCGGCGAGCTTGTCACCGACAGAGATCGTGCGCAATTGCGCAACCTCTACATGCACGCGGGCGATGACGCCGCTTTCAAGCTGATCGCCGTTCTCACGAGAGAATATCTTGATGCCGACAACACGTCCGCGTTTCCCACCCTCCATCCGGAGTGAAGTGTCCTTCACGTCTTTCGCTTTCTCTCCAAAAATCGCATGAAGAAGACGCTCCTCCGGGGTCAATTGCGTTTCTCCTTTCGGCGTCACTTTTCCGACTAGAATGTCTCCTGAACGCACTTCTGCACCAATGCGGATCACTCCGTCTTCGTCTAAATTTCGAAGCTTAAACTCACTGACGTTCGGAATGTCGTGCGTCGTTACCTCGGATCCTAGTTTCGTGTCACGCACTACACAAACAAACTCCTCCATATGAATGGAAGAGAATCGTGCATCTTTTGCAAGACGTTCGGAGATTACAATGGCATCCTCGAAATTCGCACCGAACCACGGTAGGAACGCGACACGAACATTCTGCCCTATCGCAAGCTGTCCGCCGACCGACGTGGAAGCGTCAGCCAGGACTGAACCTTTCTTTACGTGCTCGCCTGGAGATACAGCCGGACGCTGATGGAAGGTCGTGAATCCATTCGTGCGCGAGAAATTCACGAGTATATATTCTTTTGTCTTTCCACTCTGACCTTTGACCACCACCTTTTGCGCATCAGCATAGGTAACGTCACCCGCCTCTTCCGCTAAAACGAGGCGACCAGAATCTCGAGCGGCCGCTGATTCAACGCCGGTTGCGACAAGGGGCGCCTCCGGAGTAACCAGAGGTACTGCTTGCTTCTGCATGTTTGAACCCATCAAGGCACGGTTCGCGTCATCATTCTCAACAAAAGGAATGAGGGAGGTCGCCACTGAAAATGGTTGATTCGTAGCAACCTCCATGAAATCTACGTCTTCACGCTTTACAAGCATTGGCTTACCCTCTTTGCGCACTTCGACAAAATCTTCGGAAATACGACCCTTGTCATCACGGGATACCGCGGCGTGCCCGATAGCGAATTTCTCCTCTTCAAGAGCATTCAAGTACTCAATTTTATCCTTGATAACGCCCTTTTCCACTTTCGCGTATGGCGCCTCCATGATTCCGAATTCGTTCGGTCGTGCGTAGAGTGACATGTGCAAAACAAGGCCGATATTCTTCCCTTCCGGTGTGTGAATGGGGCACACGCGACCGTAGTGAGAGGAGTGTACATCACGCACTTCAAGACCCGCTCGTTCGGATGTCAATCCTCCGCGACCCAGTGTTGAAAGCGTACGCAGGTGCTCTATTTCATCCAAAATATTGTACTGTTGCATGAGCTGAGACAGTTGGTCTGTTGTAAAAAATTCGCGGACAGCGGCTTGAAACGGGCGGGGATTGATAAACTGAACAGGCAATGTCGTCTCTGCATCTACCATTGCCATTCTGTCTTGGATGTTACGCTTCATGCGTGAAAGTCCAACGCGCATTCTCTGCTCCAAAAGCTCCCCTACAAATCGAACACGCCGGAAACCGAGATGATCTATGTCATCCGGCCCCGCAGAGGGATCCGTATTAAGTTCCGCAATGTGCGTCACAATGCGAACAATATCCTCGAGAGAAAGTGTCGCCCGTGCAAGGTCTTTTTCACTTGTGGGAAGGCCGAAGCGCCTGTTGAAATGAAACCTTCCGACACGAGAGAAGTCATAACGTTCAGCTGATAAAATCGCCTGCACGTGGGTACGGGCACTTTCCGGAGTAGCAATATCGCCGTCTCGAAGCCGCCTGTATATCTCGACATGCGCTTCCTGGGACGTTTTTGCATTATCATGTTCAAGCGTCGTTACGATCGCGTCATGTGCTGGACCCTTGAACTGTCCGAGTATCTCTTTATCGGTCGCAAGACCCAAGACACGCAAAAGCGATGTAACAGGAAAACGGCGCTTGCGATCTATTTTCACATATATGCCGCCATCCGGGTCGGATTCTATTTCTATCCACACACCGCGCGCAGGAATAATCTTCGCCGCAAAATAACCCTTGCCCTTATAAGGAACTGCCTCAAAAAACACTCCGTATGAACGCGCAAGTTGTGGCACAATTATGCGTTCGACTCCGTTTATAATGAACGTGCCGTGCGGGGTCATCCACGGAAAATCCGCCAGAAATATTTCCTGCTCCTTTTCAGTACCAGTAGTTTTGTTCTTTAATCTTACCACCATCGAAAGAGGGGCCTCATATGTGCGCATCATCTTCTTAGCGTAGTGTTCGTCCCAACGCAAATCACTGAACGTGAATTTGACAAGTTTCAGCTCGAATTTCTTTCCGGAATGATCACTTATGGGAGAAAATTCCTTAAAAACACGTTCAGCACCGCCTTTCACAAATTCTTGAAAGGAAGCGAGCTGGCTCTCAACCAGGTTCGGGAGTTTTACTAACGGCTCTCGGAATTTTCCGAAATATTTTTGCGGTCGCGTGTGTGTTTTTGCCATTGATGCAACAAGATAACTGTACGGTCCTCCCTCTGGTGGATCGTAGACACTGCACTTATTAAGTTTTTTGTATCAAAAGCACTTTTTAGGATGCTTCGCCCGATAAAAAGCCGGGCATTTCTTCACTAAAAGCGCAACCGCAACTCATTCAATGCTTTAAGTAAATACCGCGAGAGTGTATCATCCATCATCTTTGTGTCAAGCTTGACAAAAGTTAATTACCTATGCTTGACGCTGGCCTTCCAACTTTCAATGTCAGCATGATTGCCCGATATGAGTACCTTCGGAACCTTATACTTCCTCCCCTTCCAAGTGAGCACCTCCGGTCGCGTATATACCTCTGGACTTGCTACGCGCGAATCCTCAAGAGATTCAGGTTTCCCCAAGACCCCAGGCACAAAGCGAGATATTGCATCTATCAACGTTACCGCAGGAAGTTCACCGCCGGTCAAAATATAGGGGCCAATAGAGACTTTTCTCGCCTTGAGAATCTTTTGTACCCGTGCGTCAACACCCTCGTAGCGACCACAAATGAGTATAATGTCTTTCTTACGAGCTAGTTGTTTTGCCATTTGTTCGTCGAATTGCACGCCGTCGGTTGCAAAGAATATCTTTATTGCCCCCTTCTTCCCCCGCAAAGCTTTTTCAACGGCTTTCAAAATCGCCGTTGGCTCCAATACCATGCCTGGTCCACCGCCATAGGGTCGTTGGTCCACTCGCTTATGCTTCGCGACTGCGAAGTCTTTCGGGTCATAAAATGAGACGCGTATTTTCGGTTTCTCATGTTTCTTCGGCTGGCCCGATTTCCCTTGTGCACGACCAAGTATCGAACTTGAGAGGTACGGCTCAATGGATTTCGGAAACAGGGTAATGATGTGAAAGTGAAGCATGCAGAAAATCCTAAGCACGAAATCTTAAATCCTAAACAAATTACAAGCACCAAACTCGAAATTCCAAATGATTATTTGAAATTTGTGATTTGGAATTTGTTTAGAATTTCGATATTCGGATTTCGGATTTACTCCGATTTCAAATCGGCAATGACGTCATCCACAGAGCGGTCGGGTACATACGGACGCTCACCTCCTTCGGGTTCTTCTATTTTGAGGTTGACACGGGCTTCATTCTTCATGCCGACAACGCGCAAAATGGTACGGATGGCTTTCGCTGTCTGGCCCGAACGCCCGATGACCTTCCCCATGTCATCCTTATTGACAGAGAGCGTGAGGAGTACCCCCATCTCATCCACCACGCGGTTAATCTTGACATCATTGGGATTATCAACCAACGCCTTAACGACATACTCCAGAAATTGCTGATCTTGTTCCATAGCCGTATTAATCTATCTTTCTAATTATTCGCCTCAGTATACCAAACTACTCCGCCTTCGCTGTCTCTTCGGTGGATGATTCCGCAGGAGCGACGGCTTCATGCTCGCTTGCCTTTGGTTGCGATTCCTCTGGGGCGGAAGCGGCTTCTTGCTTCTCTTCTGCCGAAACTCCCGTGGCAGGAGTCGTTTCTGCGACAACCCCTTCCTTAATTGGCTCCTTATACGCGGGAAGAACGTTGATCTTCTTACCCTCGATGACACCGAGAGAGATGAGCATGTTGTGAACGGTGTCGCTGGGCTTTGCCCCGACCGACATCCAGTATTTTATGCGCTCTGCATTAAGGACGCGTTCTTTGGATTTCGGATTGTAGGTTCCAACTTTCTCCACGAAATTCCCCGCCTTGGGGCTCGCCGTGTGCTCGACGACGACAATACGAAAAGTGGGCATGTTAATCCGCCCTGTCCTCTGCATTCTTATTTTTAACATACCCGATAGTATAAATTTCGGCTAAGAATGACTTCTAAAAGTAATAAATTTCGTTTTCCCATCTCCCTTCTGGCGTAAGTGCCTCCGTTGAGAGTCCGTTTCCTTACGGTTAGCCAAAATCAGACTAACCGGGCAGGTGCTGCGACACTATAACACTCGGCACTCTAGAAAACAATCTTTCTCTATTTCGCTACCTTTTCGGCTTCCTCCAGTTTTACCGACAACAACTTGGATACACCGCTTGCATCCATGGTGACACCATAAAGCTCGTCTGCTACGGCCATGGTCGCACGGTTGTGCGTGATGACGATAAGCTGGCTTTTGGCTGCGAGCTCACGAACCATGTCGGCATAACGTCGGCTATTTGCCTCATCAAGCGCGGCATCGGTTTCATCCAATATCAGGAACGGCGGTGGGTTCACCTGCGTCATAGAAAAAATAAGTGCGATAGAGGTAAGCGCGCGCTCACCACCGGAGAGAACCTCAAGTCCTCGGATCTTCTTTCGAGGAAGCGAGACGGATATACTGAGCCCGGCATATAACTCCTCTTCTTCAAGTATATCTTCCTCATCTTCCTCGTCGAGAGAATTGGCACCATGCCTGCCGCGACGCGGCTCTTCCACAAAAAGTTTTGCATGCCCACCGCCAAAAAGCTTCTCAAAAAAACCCGTCAATGCCTCGTTGATATGCTTCAACCCATCATGAAATCGCACGTCTATCGTCTTTTCCAACTCCGCAATGATGTCTTTGAGCGAGCCCGCAGATTTTTCTAGATCGACAAGCTCCCGCGCAAGAAATTCATCACGCTCTTTCGTCTGTGTGAACTCCTTTACTATCGCCTCGCCACTCCCGACACCCGATTCCTCTATCTTTATTTTCAAACGCTCTATCTCACGCCGGCGCTTCTCCTGCACATTACGCTCTTCCGAAAGCGCACCATCAGGAATCAGTGCCCCCTCCCACGAGCGCATCGAAGCACCGATAAGAGCAACTCCTTCTCTCACCTCCTCTTCAAAACGCCGCTTCGCATCGGCAAGTATTCCGCGCGTCGTTCTTAATGAACTCAGTTTCCCTTGAGCCTCGCGCACCAATGATTCGAGTGAAACGAGATCACGTTCCGCCGTGAGGCTCGCCTCGCGCGCTCCCGCGATTTTCCGGCGCAAATTCTCAAGCTCTTCTGCGAGCGCCTCTTCCTCTTTCCGTACTCGTTCAAGCGATACGGAGAGAGCGGCGACTTGTAGTCGCACTTCCTCATTCGTATCCGGCGCTGAACCCGATAAGCCATTAATAAACGACACTATCTGCCTGCGAATTTCGGCGAGTTTTTGTTTAATGTTCCTGATGTCATGCTCACGCTCAAGTTCGGCAATAATTCCGTCCAATTCGCGCACGAATCCTCGCACATGCGGCACTGGTACGATTGCCTCTACCGTAACGTTATTTGCCTCCAGCGCTCCTTCCGCGCGACCAAGCTCGCGCGTTAGCCGTTCACTCTCACGCCGCGCCCCCTGGATCTTTGCTTCGCGTTCGGACAACTTCGCCTGCAATTCGGAGAGCATTAGTCCACCTGCGTTTCCACGTTTACTGCGCGTCTCCCCGACATTCGCCATTAATTTTTTGAGTTCCGCTTCATGTTCGTGAGACTCCCCCGAAAGTCGTGCGTCTTCTTGCGTTAGCCATGCATGCTCGCGTGCAAGGTAATCTAGAAGTTTCTCTGTAAGCTCTTCTTTAAGTTCGCGTGTCTTCTCTATCTTTTCTACCTGTCCACGCAAGAAACGCAGATGAGGTGTGAGCTCCCGCCTGAGAGACTGGGTTCTTTCAATATTAATTGCTGTTTCAGTAAGCTTCCGCTCACTCTCCGCTTTTTTGTGCTGATAGAGCTTGAGACCGAGCGCATCTTCCACCATCTCACGCCGCTCTTTTGATGACGCGTTCAATATGCGATCCGCCTCCCCCTGCGAAATAATCTGATATCCTGAACCGCCGATGTTTGCGCCTGCCAAAAGTCGTATGACATCCTTCAGGCGCACCTGTGTTCCATTTAACAGATATTCGTTCTGCCCATCGCGATATACGACGCGTTCAACGGCGACTTCTTTGAAATCGAGATCAAGCAATCGGCTCGAATTATCGAACAAAACCTTTACGGCGGCGCGGTTCATGCGTGGCAAAGCGGGCGATCCACCCCATATTAAATCTTCGCCTCGCTTCGAGCGCATGGACTTCATTGACTGTTCACCGAGAACGAAACGAAATGCCTCGGCCACGTTTGATTTCCCACTCCCATTTGGCCCCACAATGGAAGCGATGGCGGCTCCAAACCGGAGCTCTGTTTTCTTCCCAAACGACTTAAATCCCGTGAGCTCGATTGATTTTAAATACATTACGAATAGCTTACAGCTTACGGCTTTCACCTGCCAGTGGACAGGTGCGTACAAAACTCTGTTACAATATAAAAAAGTCACTTTATGTACATATGTTCACTTATTAACCTGTACTATGTCTCATAGAAGACCGACATCTGAGACGCTGATATTGCTAAAGATTGCAGCGCGAATATTTACTGGCTCCATACGTTCACCATCAGGTGTGATATATACCCTTCTGAATGCTACAGAAAAAGACGACTCAATTTCTAGCCGTGAAAAAATGAAAAGAAGGCTTCAGACGATGCGGCGACAGGGTTACTTGTCCAAGAATGGCGAACATTATGCGCTTTCGAGTATTGGTCTACATACGCTTGAGAAAGAACGTTTGTGGACACTCTCCATTCCTGCACAGAAAAAGCATGATGGATTTTGGCGACTTTTGGTTTTTGACATACCGAAAGAAAAGTCACGAGTTCGTATCGTCTTCGTACGACATTTACAAAATCTTGGTTTGCAATTTTATCAACGATCCGTATGGATATATCCTTACCCTTTTGAAAAGGAAGTGAGACAGGTGGCAAAGATGTACGGATTATTGCCACACATATCATTCATCACTGCAACGCGTATAGACAAAGAATCCGAGTTTCGTAAAAGATTCCGATTCTGACGACGAGTCCAGAAAAACAGTAGGTCAGTTTATGAACATATGTTCATAAACTGACATGGAGGTATCGCGAAAGTATCGTGGCTATTGCCATCCCTTAACGGCAAGGGCCTTTTCGGCGGCAGCTTGTTCAGCCTCCTGCTTGGAATGTCCTTCGCCAGTTGCAATTTTATCCTGGCCTACATAAGCACCGACAACAAATCGTTTGTCATGATCTGGGCCGGACTGGTTTAAAAGTTGGTAATCCGGAGTTTTACCAAATTTTTCCTGCGCTAACTCTTGAAAATGACTTTTGGCATCTTGCCAGAGACGTTTCGCGACCACTTCATCCGTTTTGTGAAAAAGCTGGTTTCTGATGAAGTTCTTGGCCGCTTCATAACCCGCGTCAAGATAGATGGCACCTATAAGCGCCTCAAATGCATTCGCGAGAATGATTTGCCGCGCCCGACCGGTATCTTTTGATTCTCCGCGTGAAAGGAGGAGAAAATCGTTCATACCCAGGATTTTAGCGGCTTCTGAAATACTTACAGTATTGACTAGAGCGGCGCGATACGCCGTGAGATCTCCTTCAGGTTTTTCCGGATATTTTGCGTATAAGAATTCTGTCACGACAAGCTCCAAAACAGCATCTCCCAAAAACTCTAATCGTTCGTTATGTTCAGCTCCTCTCCCAGAACGCGTTGAAGTGCGATTCTCATTAAGATACGAACGGTGAGTAAAAGATTGTTCAAGCAAACCCTTGTCGGTAAATACGTACCCGATTTTTGATTCGAAAACAGCAAAGTCAGCCATACATGCACTACTTTCGTACTTTTTGAGCAAGTAAATTGATCGCCCGCGTCACTACCGGCAGAATGTCGTCGTAAAAATTAAGATCTCCTACTGCGGCGAGCGGAAACCACTGTGCATCATCTAACCCGCCAGTCCGCTTGAGTATTAAGTCTTTAAAATCTGAGTGCGCTAGGTAATACGTTGCGTGTCGACGCTTTTTCCCTCCCGACTCACTGTCATTCGCTATATATTCATTCTCGCCGAGCATCTCATCAACCGACACTTCGAGCCCCATTTCCTCTTTTGCTTTTCGCTTTACGCCATCTTCCTGTGATTCATCTTCTTGGAGCCGCCCTTTAGAAAGCGTCCAATGCCCGAAAATATCGTGAACGAGCGCCAAATACACTTCACCCTTTTCGCGCGCGTAAACAATGGCGCCAACAAGTTCTTCAACCGGCATTTTTCCTCCATTCTTTGCGTCTTTTTTGCGTGCGACACCTTCACTTTTACCCGGCTCTCCAAGCTCGACGTACACGGCACCCAAGACTCCGTTTACAAAACGCCCGGAAGATGCGCTTCCAAAGGTTTTTGCGAGCTCTATCGCTTCATTAATGGCGACTTTCGCCGGCACTTGTGTACGGTCGGCATAAAGAAGCTCCGCAAGCCCAAGCCGCAATATGTTCCTATCTATCGATGATATCCTCTCAAGCGGCCATTCTGGCGCCGCCTTGACGATCACATCATCTATTTCCTTCTGTTTCGCGACTGCCATTAAAAGCAATTGCGTCATAAATGGCATGTCGCTTTCTCTCGCACCAAATTCTTTTGCGTAATCCGTCAGACGCGCTTCCCCTTCCGCCGTTGTCATCTTTTCTCCTGCCGCATCACGTTCAAAAAGAACTTGAAGGACAACGGAGCGAGCTAGGTGTCTGTTGGCCATAGAAATAGCTTACAGTATGCAGATCGTAGTCTGTAGCTTGTTCCTGAACATACAAAAGAGCAAGGAAACGGATTAAAGTTTACGTGCTTGGGCTGGGCTCTTCTTTTTTTGATTCAGTCTGTTGGCCAGATGCACGAAGATCTTTCTCCTTTCGAGTGGCGCGACGCGCTTCTCTCTTCGCGCGAGCCACAACATCTATGATGATATGACCGTTGTATTTGCCACATTCGTAGCACGCACGGTGAGAAAGTCGGGGTGCTCCGCATTCGCACTTTACGGAGCGCATGCTGGTAAGCGCTGCGTGAGAGCGACGTTTGCCTGTCTTTGAGCGATTGGCTCGCATTCTGACTACCATATGTTTCGGGATTATACAGTTTTTTCGCCTATCAGCAAATTCTTACAGAACGTCGAGCGGTGAAGAGTGCAGAGGCCGAATTTTCGTATAGCGGCGCGATGCATACGCGTTCCGTAGCCCTTATGATTCTCAAAACCATATTCCGGAAAGCGCAATGCGAAACGTCTCATACGTGCATCGCGCCGCACCTTCGCAACGATAGACGCGAGTGATATCAACGGCACGAGAACGTCGCCATGAATTATGGTCTCCTGTTCATACTCGCCTGGTGCACGCAGAAGCCCATCGAGCAATATGCGTACATTTTTCGGCGAAGGCAGTGACTTCTCGTCATCGTTTCCAGTAAGAAAACGAACACTGTCTGCAATCGCGCGCGAAACTGCTCTCGTTATTCCGAACGTATCTATATGTTTAGAGTTGGAAAAACGCACACAAAAACGAATATCGCCCGTTTCGGCACGTACGATGACCTCTTTGTATATTTCACTTCTCTTCTGCGGTGAGAGTTGTTTGGAGTCTTTAACTGCAGGGAACGTTCGCAACACATCGAAATCTTCAGGAACCATCACTGCACCCACCGCAACGGGTCCCGCTAGTGGCCCTCGCCCCGCTTCGTCAACACCAATTACCCAACGCATACACAATTATGCACTCAAACACAAAAAGAGATTGATTGTGCGTTCAGCCGTAGTTTTGCAAGGAAAATTCATGGGGTAAGCGAAATCAACGGTATGCGTTTGGTTTGCCGGAATCACAAAGTATTTTGAGATGCAAAACTACGGCTGGGCCCGCCCCGCTTCGTCAATGCCGATGAGATATTTCACTTACTGATTGTATCAAAAAGTGAGGGCCCCTTCTGTGGAAGGTGGCCCTCGAATCGTGTCCGATGTTCAGAGCGTCGGCTTTCTTTCGTTCACAGAGGGCTTTGTAGCCCCGGCGCCGCCCCAATCGTGGTCGCCACCGCTTTCGCCGTGGAACATCCCGTGCTGGTCGGGCAGTTGCGATTTACTGCCGCTTTCGCCGAAGCGACGGTCCTCCCTCGATTCCGACTCCGACGCTGCTGCCTTGAAGGCAGCCGCGGCATCCTTTCTCATCGTCCTGCTCATTTTTTTGCTCCTCCTTGATCGGATCATTGGCTCCGACCTTGCCTGCCGCAAACTCTAGCTACACTCGAAACCCAAGTCAATGTGGAAAACCCGCACACTTACTGTGGCGTGATTTCACGCCGTTGTAATTCGTGCTCAAACTTTCTTACCTGATAGTTGTGATAAAGGATAGTCTCACTTTTGGAATTCATAAGAGGCAACGCCAAAGTAAGTGTGCGGGAAAACTCACAGTGCTATACTAACGAAATGAGTGCGCATGATTTCGTACATTTGCATACGCACAGCCACTACTCCCTCCTCGAAGCAATTCCGAAAGTATCAGAGCTCGTCGCTGCGGCAAAGGCCGACGGCCAAAAAGCGCTTGCGCTTACCGACAACGGCAATCTTTACGGAGCTATCGAGTTCTACAAAACGTGCCGAAAGAACGGAATTAAGCCGATCATCGGCGTCGATTTCTTCGTTGCACCCCGCACGCGACACGACAAAGAGCACGCAAAGGATGAGCCGAAAGAACGTCTTGTGCTTCTCGCAAAAAATGAAGTTGGATATCGAAACCTCATCCAGCTTGTTTCAAAATCGCATCTCGAGGGTTTCTATTACCGCCCGCGCGTGGATCGTGAACTCCTAGAGACGTACCGAGACGGTCTCGTAGCCATTCTCCCTTCTCACGCCGGAGAACATGCTCATTCCCTGCGGCACGGCAACCACGACCGCGCCGCCCAATCCCTCGATTGGTACAAACAACTTTATGGAGCAAGCGGCGGATGTTTCGTGGAAATTACGCGTCATCCGGAAATAGAAGGACACAAAGGACGCATGCAGGAAATCGAGAAAGTCGCGCGACAAGTCGGACTTCCGCTCGTCGCCGCACACGATGTCTACTACTTGCAGTCCGAGGACTCGCTTGCCTGCGACTTAGTGAACAAAATACGAACTGCGGGGTTTTTAGAAAGAGATATGGACTCTGAACCGCGCAATTTCTCTTTCCTTTCGCAAGCGCAAATCAACGAACTTTTTGTGGAGCTCCCGGAAGCGCTGGATAATACCATCCGAATCGCGGAGATGTGCAAACTCGAATTAAAACTTGGCACATGGGTATTCCCCGATTTTCCTATTCCCGCGGGAAGTTCCGCCAACGCAGAATTACTCGCACTCGCCGAGCGTGGTTTACTTGAGCGTAATATATCAAAGACACCGGAGACAGATGCGCGCTTAAACTATGAAATGTCTGTTATCACAGAAAAAGGATACGCTTCATATTTTCTCGTCGTCGCCGATCTTTTGCGCCATGCGCGCGAAAAAGGCATCTTAACCAATACTCGGGGGAGCGCCGCGGGTTCTCTGGTCTCGTATGCGACCGGTATCACGACCGTGAACCCTTTAGAATACAATCTACCCTTCGAGCGATTCCTTAATCCGGAACGTCCCTCGCCGCCGGATATAGACATGGACCTCGCCGACAACCGTCGCGACGAGCTCATTGATTACGTGCGTCAAAAATATGGGGAGAACAAAGTGGCGCAGATAGGAACCTTCGGCACCATGATGGCGCGCGCCGCGGTGCGCGACGTTGCGCGCGCCTTGGGGCATCCATACAGTCTTGGCGACATGATCGCGAAGCTCATTCCTTTCGGCAAACAGGGTTTCCCCATTACCATCGCAAACGCGATGAAAGAAACTCCGGATCTCGCACAGGCCTATAAAAGCGATGCGTCGGCACGCGAAGTCCTTGACCTAGCGCAAAAAATAGAGGGTAACGCGCGACACGTCGGAGTACATGCCGCCGGTGTCGTCATCGCACCCTCCGCCGTCACCGATTACGTACCTATTCAATTCGACCCGAAAGCCAGCCGGATAATCACGCAGTACGATATGCATGCAGTCGAGAGTGCCGGGCTTTTGAAATTCGACTTTCTCGGTCTTACAAACCTCTCTGTTCTTGCCGATGCAAAAGTCCGCGTTAAAAACCGACTGAACGCCGAAGTGGATCTCGAGCGCCTTCCTTTAGACGATGCAAAGACGTATGAAATGCTTAGCCGCGGCGAAACGCACGGCGTATTCCAACTTGCATCCCCTGGCATGACGAACTACCTAATGGAACTAAAGCCCACCAGTATCCACGATATCAACGCAATGGTCGCGCTCTATCGTCCCGGACCTATGGCGTTCATTCCCGCCTACATCGAACGCAAGAAAGATCCGAAACTCGTTCGCTACCTTGATTCGCGCATGGAGCCCATTCTTAAGAATTCATACGGCGTTATCGTCTATCAAGACGATGTCTTGGAGATAGCTGTAAAACTCGCCGGCTACAGTTGGCTTGAGGCGGATAAGTTCCGCAAGGCGATGGGGAAAAAGATACCGGCGGAAATGGCGGCACAAAAAGAAAAGTTCAAGGCGGGATGCCTCGCGAATCACATCACGCCGGCGGCTATTCAGCGATTATGGGAGCAAATAGAAACATTCGCCGCATACGGCTTCAACCGCGCCCATGCAGTGAGCTACGGCAATCTCGCATACAAAACGGCGTATATGAAGGCAAACTTCCCCATTGATTACATGGCGGCGCTCCTCACTGCCGACGCCGGCAACGTGGACAAGATTGGCGAAACGGTAAGCGAGTGCAGACGAATGGGCATCGCGATACTGCCCCCGTCGGTCAATGAAAGTCTGGGAACATTCACGGTGGCCGATAACAGAACCATACGTTTCGGCCTCTACTCGATAAAGAATTTCGGCACCGGTATCGCAGATTCCATAATCGCGGCCGGTAAAAAAGACGGGGCGTTTAAGGATATCGCGGATTTCCTCGCACGCATTCCGGATAGAAATCTCAATAAAAAATCTCTGGAATCCCTCATCCAATCAGGTGCGTTGGATGAACTCGGTGAGCGAGGTGTACTTCTTTCTAATATCGATACTCTGCTCAGTCACCAACGTGAGCACATGAGTGCCCCGAAAGACCAAGCTTCGCTCTTTGCGACCTCCTCGGCCAGAATGGGGACTCCCACGCTCAATCTTGCCGATGCGCCGGCGGCTCCTATTGAAAAGCGCCTTGAATGGGAAAAAGAGCTTCTGGGTCTCTATGTGTCCGGACATCCACTAGACAAACATAAAGACGTGCTCGCTCGCCAGCGCATGGACATCAAAACGGGAAAAGAGAAATTCCCGCGAGGACTGGAAACTGTTATCGCCGGATTCGTAGAAACCATACGTCCCATTCTCACTAAAACTGGCGAGCGAATGCTCTTCGCCCGCATCGCCGATTTTTCCGACAGCATAGAAGTTGTCGCCTTCCCGCGCGTTCTTAAGGACAATGGTGGTCTTTTCACTGCAGGTTCCTGCATTATGGTAAAGGGAAGATACTCGGACAGAAACGGTGATGTGTCGTTTGTCGTCGAGAAGGCGAAGGCGCTGTAGAAAAATTGACTTCGCAGAGTTTCTGGGTTATAAATAAGTTTGAATCTGAACATTAACTTTAGGGGGAGGAACGATGCCTAAAAAAGCCGGTGCAAAGATCCTGATGGCGGGCGCACGCGCGGCTCGTCTTGCGACGTGCCACAAAAAAGATCCAGGCGCCGAACAGAGATCTGATCTCGAGCGCGCTCGATTACTTCTACTGGAAATAATTCGAAAGCTTGCTGGCGGCAATACTGCAGAGATGCAGTATGTCGAGCAAGCGATGAGGGAACTGCATCCACGTACGACCTACTGCCAGGCAATGCTGATTCGCGACCTGGCGGACGTATGTGTTACGTTACACTATCTTGAACAAAGAAGTGAGCGGGCACATGAAAAGTCGGCAGAGGCAGTTCTCTGCTGTACGTTCCTAGCAGATCTGCTGGGAGCTACTTAACCAAGGATCTTTCCTGAACGACGGTCTCCGGACCGTCGTTTCGTTTTTTATATATTCGCGATAGTATTGGAGCTTATGGTAAATGAGAAAGAAGACGGTTTAAAAGATATCTCGACAGGTTCACTGCAAGCTCGCGATCATAAAAAGCTCGGGCGCGAGCTTGATCTTTTTACTTTTTCAGACACGGTCGGCAAGGGCCTTCCCCTCTTCACCGAGAAAGGTGCGGCAATACGCCGCGAACTGGAGCGCTTCATAATCGATGAAGAGATTAAACGCGGCTACTCGCATGTAAAAACACCGGACATAGCCAAACTTGAACTCTACAAAAAAAGCGGTCACTATCCTCATTACAAGGATTCGATGTATGCGCCGATTGTAATAGACGACGAGGAATACATGCTTCGCCCGATGACCTGCCCGCATCATTTTGAGCTTTTTCTTTCGCGCCCACATAGTTACCGCGAGCTACCGATGCGCCTCGCAGAGCTGGCGCAATTGTATCGCTATGAGCAATCTGGAGAGTTAATGGGTCTTCAACGCGTGCGAACATTTTGCCTCGCCGACGCGCACATCATTTGCGCTTCGGAAGAGCAAGCAGTGGAAGAGGCGGGGAAAGCCCTGGACCTCATAGAGTACGTCGCCGGCGTCCTCGGGTTGAAGCTTGATGAAGACTATCGTTACCGCCTTTCGCTCGGTGATCGTACAAACACAGAAAAATATTACCAAAACGACGACGCGTGGGAAAAAAGCGAAGATTTGCTCCGAAAGCATCTGGAATCACGTAACTGTGTGTTTGAAGAAGCAAAAGACGAGGCGGCTTTCTACGGTCCGAAGATAGACGTTCAGATGAAGAACGCGAATAACAAAGAGGACACCGCCTTTACGGTCCAATATGACTTCTGCATGCCCGACCGATTTGATCTCACTTATATCTCCCCGGATGGTTCAAAGAGGAGAGCATTTGTCATCCACCGTTCATCGATCGGCGCAATAGAGCGCATAATGGCGTTTCTTATTGAAAAATATGTAGGCGCATTCCCGCTCTGGCTCTCCCCTGTCCAAACAACCGTACTTCCTGTATCAGAAAAACACGCGGCATATGCGCAAGAAATCGCCGATGCATTACGCGAAGCAAATATCCGAGTGGCGATTGATAGTTCAAACGAAACACTCGGCAAGAAGATTCGCAATAGCAAGAAAGAAAAAGTCCCCTACCTCCTCGTAGTTGGTGACGAAGAAATGAATGCGAAAACCGCAACGCTCGAAGGGCGTGAGGGAAGGGTAGGCACACTCTCACTCGCTGACACGATTGTGCGACTGAAAGAAGAAATCCGAACCCGCTCCTAATTGAAAAACACACCGAACAAAACCTATACTTTTAGCTGTAAACCGGTGCACCGGTTTCTGGCTCCTCAGCTCGGAAATGCAAATGAGTACATTTTCATTTCACTCGCCTTATGTCGCCAGTAAATACCGACTTGTTTACCTGTCCCGACCGGGACAGGTAAACAAGTGCTTTCCCAATAGACGCACACAACACACCCACCGCCGCACTAAAGCGCGGCGGTGGGTGTTCTTTACATCAGTGCTATTTTCGCGTAATGACTATCCGAGGCGCTCTGCCGTTTTCAGCGCGCGCGAACGTCATCGAATCTTGCGGCATCCAACCAGCGTGATTCTCTATTGTGTTCCGAACGAATGGAACAGAGGTCGCGACTGACTTCGCAAATATCATTGGAGCTTCCATAGCACGAATAGGTACACGCGCTTTTATACCTGCGAGAGCAGGCAGATAGTAAACCGCGAGGTATCCTGCGGCGAGAGCGAAGGCGAGAATGGAGAACCAGTAGATACCATTTCCTACGATCCCGAGATCAAGCCCGGTGTACGGTATTTGTGTCAGTGTGATGTACGGAGGATAGACGGGTGGGTTAGGAATGTAGACTTGCTGTGTCCGACACGTTGCCGTGCCACCGGGACCAGAGGCCGTCATCGTGTATATTTGATTACTATCCGATGTATAGACCGTCTGTGAACCGTAACTAGAGATGGTGCCGATGTTCGGTGAAATATATGCTGAAGTCACATTCGTAGAGCCCCACGAGAGGGTGCTTGGCCGGTTGTAATAGGATGATCCACCGTAGCCATACTGTGGCGTAAGCGTTATCCAGCAACTTGGCGGTTGATTGTACACTGTGCCGACAGATACGGTTGTCTGGCACTGTGAGCTCTGCCCTTGCGAGCCGTAGACCGTAAGAATGTATGTGGTGGTGGTGTACGGATAGACCGTATAGTTGCCGTTCACGCCGACAGAGCCGACGGATGATAGATTCGCGGAAGTTGCGTTTGTTGACGACCACGAAAGGTAAGACGTACCGCCCTGCTGAACAGAAGACGGGTTGGCATTTATTGTACAGGAAGGAGCCGGAATTTGCGACGTGTAAACGGTCGTTTGACAATCCGTTGAACCACCCGGGCCGGTCACGTTTAACGTGTACGTCGTCGTTCCGTAGATATTTAACACGGAGTGCGAGCCATTTGTTGCGACGGAACCGACGCCTGTAAGATTTGCGGAAGTCGCATTCGTTGAGTTCCATGTGAGTGTGGAAGAGCCGCCGTATTGCACGGAGCTTGGGTTGGCAGAGATGGTACAACTCGGCGCTTGCTGTGGCTGGACGGTTACCGTCGTTTGGCAGTTCGCGGTACCGCCTGGGCCGGTGACGGTCATAGTATAGGTGCGCGTAGTAAGAAGACTACTCACTACATTAGAACCGTTGAGTGCGATAGAGCCGATACCCTGGTTGATAGACGCGGAAGTCGCGTTCGTTGAGTTCCATGTGAGCGTGGAAGAGCCGCCGTATTGCACGGAGCTTGGGTTGGCAGAGATGGTACAGCTCGGCGCTTGCTGTGGCTGGACGGTTACCGTCGTTTGGCAGTTCGCGGTACCGCCTGGGCCGTAGACCGTCAATGTGTAGGTCTTGGTGATACTAGGAGAAACTCCGCGTGAACCGTGCGTCGGAACCGAGCCGATTCCCTTATTTATAGATGCAGAGGTTGCGTTCGTTGAACCCCAAAACAGGGTAGAAGAACCTCCTGCCTGAATATTTGAGGGATTCGTAGAAATCGAACACGAGGGCTTTGGGTTGTACACTATAGGGGGGTTGAAATCTGGTTCTCTACCGCCACCAGGGTCCCCTCCTCGATCACCACCGCAACAACCGCCGGAAGAGCCATCGCCCCATGCGTATGCTATTGAGGCAACAGAAATACCGTTCTCACTGGAGACAGTTAAAGAAAATGCAAAAGCACCTGTCGCAACGACAAAAGCCGCAATTGCGATGATTGTTATGATCTTTCCAGAAACTGATGTGGTGTTCATATTTTAAAAGTAATTAGTAATGATTAGTAATGTTGTGAGTAGTGTGGGGAGGGTCGCCGGAGCGCCCCTCCCAAGACCGTCACGCGCAGGGATTCTTCCTGTACGTGTGCCCCGGCTTGAGCCAGCAATGGCCGTCGAAGTAGAGCCGATAGCCCTGGGCCTTGAGGAAAGCGCGGAGCGCCTTGACCTCAGGATTGTGCCGATGCTCGTACTTGAGCACCAGGCAGTTTAGGTGCGGGACGTGCTCGTGCAGACGGCCCTTCGTGTAGTGCGCCACGGCCGGCCGCGGGGCGGCCAAAAGAAGCACTATGGTGGCCATCGCCGCCATCAGAATGATGCGAATCATTTCCCTTACTCCCCAAGTTAAAGTGCATTGCCGGAATTCTCATGATGAGATTCCGAGCCGTCGAAAATGGTACATCACTCACTCTGTTTTGTCAAGCACAAAATACCGCTCTGTTGAGCGGTATTTTGTGCATTAGTACCTTTTGATGCAAACTTTCCAGATGTTTATTCCACGTTTGAATCGGAGTGAAATATCGCGGGAATTTTCACATCTTGCGCGAAAACAGTAGCACTTGGTCGCGTACGCGACGCAAACTTAGCGAACGACCCCAGAGAAGAAATGTTTGGTAGATAGAAGATGACAAGGTACCCGGCCGCGAGCGCAAAGAGCGCGAGTGCCGCGAAGTAGAGCACATTCCCAATCGGCCCCATGTCAAACCCTGTGTACGGAATTTGCGTGAGTGAAAGAGATGGATAGTAACTGCCGGAAACGGTAACGTATGCGTTACAGCTTTGTGTACCACTAGCTCCGGTAACTGTCAGCGTATAATTGCGTGAGCTTTCAGGACGTACAGCGAGCGAACCATTCGGCGCGACATTACCCAATCCATCCGAAAGCCATGCAGATGTCACATTGCCTTGGGATGTCCAAGTTAGGTATGAGGCATCGCCATTCCGGATATTCGAAGGATTCGCCGAGAGTGTGCACGAGGGAGCACCTGACTGATAGTACTGCGATGTCTGGCAGGTCGTGCTTTGCCCCTGCGAATTATAGGCCGTCATCGTATAGATCTGATTACTTGATGGATACACAGTCTGCGAACCGGAGGTTGATACGGCTCCGATAGAGGGCGATATATTTGCCGAAGAAGCGTTGGTAGAGCCCCACGAGAGGGTACTTGGTTGGTTGTAGTAAGATGATCCACCGTAGCCATACTGTGGCGTAAGCGTTATCCAACAACTTGGTGCACTCCCATAGTAACCGCTACCTGTCACCGTAATAATTTTCTGACACGAGGAGCTCTGTCCCTGAGCGTTATAAACGTTGAGTACATACGTTGTCGTCACGTTCGGATTTATCGTACGAGAATCGTTTGTAGAAACATGACCGATATTCGTGAGATTCGCAGAAGTTGCGTTCGATGAGTTCCAGGTCAAGGTCACTGGCTGTCCCGCGGAAACGTTGTCCGCGCTTGCGTAGATAGAGCACGATGGTGCCGTCCCCGAGGCCGATCCCACATAGACTGTCGTCTGACAGTTGGCTATATAGCCCTGTGCGCTGTGTACCGCTAGCGTGTAGCCGGTTGTCACTGTTGGGTAGACGACTTGTGAGCCGTTCACTGCGACTCCCCCGCCCGGGCTCAAAAAAGCCGATGTTGCGTTTGTGGAATTCCACGAGAGTGTCACCGGAGCACCTGAACCCGTGCTGGCCGTCGCGTAAATACTGCACGTCGGCACCGTAAATGATTGAGCATTCGCAACATTGGAGACAGCCGCAATGCTCAAAAACACAGTAAGAACGACCGTGATTAATACTCCCTTGCGAAGAATGTCGTTTGTTTTCATACTTATTTTTCTATTTCTTATATTATTTCTGATAAAAAATCCTCGACACGCCTGCTAATTGGGACATGTGTTATCCGCACTCATACATGATTTTCCATGTCGTGTCAACCTTTCTAATCACTCATCCGCGATCTCGAATTGTCGAAATTCCTCTGGTCCCTCCTTGTTCTATTACATACACGAACACTTTCATATATGGAAGTAACGCAACGCTATGTGGGATTGTGGTGTACTGAGGCACAGTAACAAAAATCGCCCCGAACTTGGCCGAAGGGCGATGTTTGTTTTTTCTACTTTGGAACCTCTGCTAGAAGGAGGCGGCTTCAAATAAGGTAGCGTATGGCGGATTAGTTGCGTGTAATCACTATTCGTGGTGCTCCCGTTTCTGAACGAGCGAAAGTCATCGCGTCTTTTGATACTTCCGCATACTGAGCGTCGTACGTTCGTTCTTGAGAATTTTTGTTAGAAGCGCGAGCACTCGCCTGCGTTGGGGCCGCGAATGCAAACATTTTCGGCGCATCCGTTATTTCACTCGCCTTATTTGACACACCTGCCTTTCTAAGATTGAACGACGGTATGTAATAGACGATGAGATACCCTGCGGCGAGCGCAAAGGCAACAAGTGCCGCGAAGTAAAGCGAGTTACCCATAAACCCGAAGTCAAATCCCGTGTATGGGATCTGTGAAAGCGCCACGTATGGATACGAAGGGTAGGAAGGATAAGAAACAACCGGAGGCAGAGTTGCATATACCGGATACTGCGGAGTCGCGGCGGCAACGGTTGCTACCGTAGTGTTTCCACTGTTGTTGATGCTCGTATTGTAACTGCCAGTAACGTTATAGTTGCTGGTAACGTTGTAGCTGTCGCGAATGCTGTTATCCACGTAGCTTGTGTTAAAGCTCGAGGTGTAAGACGGCATCACTGTTCTCGTAACATTCACCGGTTTTGTTACCGATACAGGAACGGAGACAGAGACCTGATTCGCAGGGTAGTAAGTATTCGAGTAAGAGCTGGGGTAGTAATAAGTGGAAGTGTAGTAGTTCGGGTAGGAGTCGTAAGTATCGTACCCATAGTAAGAATACCCGCCGCCACCGTAGCCGCCATCGTAGTAGGAGCCATCGTCGTAACTGCCATAGTAAGAGCCATCGTCGTAGTTACCGTAGTAAGAGCCGCCACCGTAGCCGCCATCGTAGTAGTCTCCGTAGTAGGAACCGCCGCCGTAGCCACCGTAGTAGGAGCTATCGTCGTAGCCACCGTAGTAAGATCCGCTGTCATAAGAATCATACGAGGTCCCGCCGCCGTAGCCGCTGTAAGAGGATCCTCCATCGTAATAACCATACGAGGTCCCGCCATCGTAACCACCGTAGTAGGAGTCATCGTCGTAATTGCCG
>Ga0209541_10004262_pt1 | contig 25541 bp, 29 predicted proteins | sample RifCSPlowO2_01_FD_184027 | JGI IMG/M metagenome (GOLD analysis project Ga0209541, IMG submission 184027) | Groundwater microbial communities from Rifle, Colorado - Rifle CSP2_plank lowO2_0.1 (SPAdes) (version 2) | ecosystem: Environmental > Aquatic > Deep subsurface > Groundwater | place... | reverse complement strand
GTCAGGGAAGAGAGTTTTTAAATACATTAATTGGGAATTGAGCTGGGAGGTCGTATAACGGTAGTACGCATCCCTCTGGAGGATGCTATCTTGGTTCGAATCCAAGCCTCCCAGCCCAGATCCCAAGCTGAGGACCGTTCCTAAACATTATTTTCCTTTCGATACATAATACGTCGCTCTTCCTTTACCACGTCTTTCTATTAATCCAAGTTCAATGAGCTTTTGAAAGTCAAGTGCTCTTGTCGCCTTTGCGCGAGCTGTGAACTTTGCATAATCACTGTCATGAACGAAGCCTTTCTTTTGAATAAACTCAAGCATTTTGAGGTGATATGGTTGTAATTCACTTTCAGGGCTTACTGCAATTTCCGGAAGTATTTTTTGAACTCTTAAGAGTTCATCAATAATTCCTTCAGTAAAATACTCAAGCCAATTGGTAAAATTTACTTTATCTACTAATTCATAGTAATTGCCAAATTCTCCCACAGTCTGAAAGTACTTTGTAACATTTTTATTATAATAATTTTCAAAACTGAAGAGATTAAACGTATTGAGTCCCATCGCAGCAAGTAATGCTTTTGTGACAAGCCGTGTTGTTCTTCCGTTACCATCCATAAACGGATGAATAAGTACCGTTTGCTTATGAAATATTCCAGCTAAGATAAGTGGATCTACGTTCCCTTTATTATCGTTCGTAAATGCAACTACGTCTTCCATGAGGATTCCTACATCTTTTGTATCTGGGGGTAAATAAACGACCCGTCCAGCTCTTGGATCATTCACGACAACCGAGTTTTGCCTGAGTCTTCCTGTCTCAAATTTTGGTAGTAAACCCTCAATAACTTGTTTTTGAATTTTCAGAATAAAACGAAGAGATAATGCTATTTCACCCTCTTCAAGCTGTTTATTTAAATCTTTTAACGCTTGGTTGTAATTAATTACTTCTTTTTCACTATCTCGTGCATGAGTAGGAATTGACTTAAGTATTTTTTTAACTTCAGTTAAAGGCAATGGGTTCCCTTCGATACTTGTTGAGGCATACGATGATACTTCACGAGCGCTTCTTTCCAGCTCCAAAAGCACGATATTGGGAAAGCGTTTATTATTAAGCTCATTGACAAGGCTACTTATTCTTTTAATATTTGCTAAAAGCTGATCTGTAATGGTATAGTGAGGCTGAAACATACGGTATATAGACGAATTATAGACGATTTTTAGACGATTTGCAAATAGCTAGCATCGTGTTTATAAGCAGAATTTTTTCTTCCCACCCACACTCCATATTCCGCAAATCCAATTTTCATTCCGTCATAGGCAGCTTTTACGGCGATGCCATTTTTGTATAACGCCAAAAGCGAAGTATGAATCCGCTTGATTACGTATAGGAATGGCAACAGTAACGAAGCAAGTATCCCAAAGTACTTCACCGCAGGTTCTACCTCTGCAGTTTTTGATACATAGTATGTTTTTTTAAACCCGGCTTTTTTCATTGCCTTCCCCATTTCCTCGAATGTAATAAGCTCCTGCAGGGAATATCCAAAGAGAAATTGTTTTAATATGTTCTGTTCCTGTGGTGTTTGTGGCCGATGGGTCACGTATCCATCGGAAACGACCAATCGCCCACCTGGTTTGAGTAGTCGCAGTGCTTCTTGCAAAAATGCGGATTTGGGAACGGCATAACAAATGCTTTCGATTCCATAAATGACATCAAAAGAGTTATTGGGAAAATTGGTTTTCGTATAATCCGTAACAAAAAACGAGGTACGGTCGCTAAGTCCTCGAGTTGCTGCGTACTGCTTTGCCAACATGACTTGCCTCGGGCTTAGTGTAAGTCCAGTAACATGTGCACCAGTATTTTCTGCAATATACAATGCACTACCTCCGACTCCGCACCCCGCGTCTAACACGCGCATGCCCCTTTTAATGGCGGCCAGAGTAATAACGAAGTCATTCTCACGGAGCATCGCTTCGTGTCGATCCTTTACACCGGGCTCCCGGAGGCCGTAGTGAATGGATAGCGTTTGGGTATTGTGTGCAAACAGTCGATATGCGAAAACACTGTTGTCGTAGTACTTGGCGATTGCGGCACTATCATCACGCATACGCTACCCCAGAAAGTCGCTTATGTGTTTCATCTCTCCCAAGTATTTCAAGCGATTCCAGGAGTGGTGGGCCGACGGTTTTGCCGGTCACGGCGACGCGAAGTTCCATAAATACGTCGCGCGCTTTGATGCCTTCTTTTTCCGCCGCGTCGCGAATCGCCTTTTCCATGACATCGTGGTTCCAGTCACAATTTGTAAGTGCGGATTTGACAAATTGGACTAATTCGGCTGATTTGGGACGCTCAAACTCATGAGGACGCTCAAAGAAAAATCCGGCGAGCGTGGCAAATTCTGCAAGCGTATGCATGCGCTCACGGACAAGAGGAAGAATGGGGGTGATTTGGGAGATCGGGTAGATATGGGAATAGAACTCAAAAATCTTCTTACCGAGATCCGAATCTTTGCGGATATACTCTCCATTCATCCAACGAAGTTTATCTACATCGAATACCGGCGCGGTTGTTTGAATCTGTGTTAGATCGAATACCTTCATCATTTCCTCAATCGTAAACACTTCTTTTCCTTCCGGGTGAGCCCAAGCAAGCGTTGCTAAATAATTCACAATGGCTTCCGGCAAAAATCCCTGCTCCCTGTAAAATGACGACCAGACGGGATTTTTGCGCTTCGACAATTTACTTTTGTCGGGATTTCGCAAGAGCGGCATATGGGCGTATATGGGCAATTCCCATCCGAAGAATTGATAGAGCAAGACGTGTTTTGGTGTTGAAGAAATCCACTCTTCTCCGCGAATCACGTGAGAAATGTTCATAAGGTGATCGTCGACAACCACGCCTAAATGATAGGTGGGATAACCATCGGACTTGAGTATCACCTGGTCATCGATCAGCTTGTTTTCAAAACTAATTTCACCCCTGATAACATCGGTAAACTTTGTAACACCTGTTTCGGGAACATTGAGACGAATCACGTGGGGCCCATCTTTTTTGCTTTTAAGATTTTTACATGTGCCGTCGTACATAGGCGGTTCATGGCGAGCCTCCTGATCCTTTCTCATCTGGGCAAGGCGCTCCTGCGTACAATAACAGTAGTAGGCGTGGCCTTTTTCGACAAGCTCTTCTGCACATTTTTTGTATATATCCAGACGCTCTGATTGATGGAACGGACCTTCATCGTATGGAATACCCAGCCAGGCAAGTGAGGCCAGAATTCGTTTTTCTGATCCTTCCACAAACCTCGTTCGATCGGTGTCTTCTATACGAACGATGAACTGACCATTATGTTTTTTTGCAAAGACATAATTGATGAGGGCCGTATAGGCATTACCGATATGGAGATCAACGCCAGTGGGAGAAGGAGCAATTCGTGTCCGGACCGCATTCATAATAGATTGATTCTACCATCCGACACCCGTATACTCAAAAGAGTATGACAACATTGACCGAAACCGCATACTATACCCGACGAACAATCAATTGGCTCATCCTGAGCGTTATCGGCTACATTATTCTCCGATTGAGCGCGACAATACTTGTGGCAGCCTGGCTTGCTATATTTCCACCAAAACCCCCTCCTCCCAATAACGCATTCGGCGTATTACCCCGAATACAGTTTCCCCAACAAGCCTCTCCGTCGGCGCGACTCAATTTCCGCCTCGAGACGATCGAAGGCCGTACTCCTGCTGCATCGGAATCTGCAAAGGCGTATTTCATGCCGAAATCTCCGGCTAATCTCCTGGCACTCAATGAGACGCAGGATTTTGCCACGCGACTTGACTTAAATCCCAATCCGATCCAGGAAACAAAAAATATATACCGGTTTGGCGATGTTGATTTTATTCTGCGGACCCTGCGCTATGACATCGTTTCCAAAAATTTTATCCTCCGGTACCGATTTGAAGAAGATACGGGGGTATTTAACGAAAAAAACTTTTCCGGAAGCGACGGACTCCTGGCTGAAGCAAGAAGCCTGCTCCAGTCCTATGCGCTGTATAATAACGATATCCGCGCGGGAAAGAGTAAAATCGTATTTCTTCGTCTCGTTGGCGACAAACTCGTTCCAACGACGAGTCTATCGACAGCCGACGCCGTGCGGGTAGATTTTTACCGACGGGGTATCGGCAATACGCCGGTGGTTACTCCCAATCCGGACGAAGGCCCCATTAATTTTGTCTTTTCCGGTGCATCCAATACAAAAAAACATATCCTCCAGCTTGCCTATACCTATTGGCCGACAGATGACCAAACGTCAGCTACCTACGGACTCAAAACGAGCAGCCAGGCATGGCAAGACCTCCAGAACGACATTGGCTACATCGCCCGCTACCCCAAAACAGGAAACAACGCAGTTGTACGCAATGTGTACCTGGCCTACTACGACTCCTACGATCCGCAGACGTATCTGCAGCCCGTCTTTGTGTTTGAAGGAGACAACGGGTTTATGGCCTATGTGGAAGCAGTGGCTCCGCCGTGGATTGAACAGTGAAGTCTTCCCACTGGTAATTACCGAATATCCAGCCAATAAGCACTGTGGTTTCTGCAAATCGATCCTCGCTGTGAAGAACAACCAGAATGACGTTATGTCCATTACGGTCAACAAGCGTTACCAGATTTTCCCCTGCTTCTTCGGTCCAACCCGTTTTGATACCTCCGACACCGGGAATTTTCCCCAAGAGTTCATTGACGTTTTTGAGCGGATGGTAGTACGTGTGCGTGACGTCGGCAATGGTAATCTGGGGGATAGCAACCATTTTAGCTATCACTGGATTAGACAGGGCGACGCGAGCCAGATTTGCTAAGTCCATTGCACTTGTTTTGTGATTTGGATTATCAAAACCCATGGGATTGGTGAAATGCGTTTGGGTGAGTTTAAGCGCTTTTGCTTTCTCGTTCATCGCAGAAACGAAGCCGTCCACTCCTCCGGGATAATGATCGGCGAGAGCATAGGCTGCGTCATTGCCGGACATGACGAGCGTTCCATAGAGGAGATTCTCAACCATCATCTTTTCTCCGACAAAAAGTTTCATGGTTTGGCCGTCGGTCAATAAATTTTTGATCGTCACGACCTCACCCAGATCATACGAATCCAGAGCCACAAGAGCAGTCATGATTTTGGTTGTTGAAGCGGGAGAGAGAAGCAAATTAGCATTTCTTTGATACATAACCACCGCTGAGTCCACATCGACAATGACAATACCCGACGCGGTGATCTCACTGCCGGGATAAACCCCGGTCGCGTTGACCGGATAGGGAGCGGGGGTGGGCATGGGGAACGGCAAACGGAAAAGCGTGGGCGTTCCAGTCGTTGCGGTTGTATACACGTTTTGTGCGGGAGAAAGAAGAATAAAAACAACCAAAACCACGAGAAACACTATTTTATCCCACGCTGACTTCCAGAAATTCTTTCGCCGGTAGATAACCTTCCTTTTGGCCATAATGATATCATAACGATTAATGAGTATTGTGTATACAAAGCACTCATCAGAAAAGCTTCTTCGGCCTGATATCAAGAAGTTTAGACTTACGATCTGCGAATTATCTATGATATAATAGACGGGAAAATCAAAATTATAACATTTCATATTGCCCGAAAAGGAAGATATATATGAAGCTTAAATATCACAAAAAAGACGATATCTTGGTTGTCAAATTTTCCAGCAAACCAGTTGACGACTCTTTTGAGGTGGAAAATACCATTCTGGAAGTAGATAAGAACAATGCCCCGGTTTCACTGGAAATTCTTCAGGCTTCGCGTTTCTTTCACAAAGCCTCCAAGGAGCTTCCTAAGGAAATAAAACAAAAATATTTCGCGTAAACCTATAATTTCTTTTTACTTATCACGGTAATTCCCAGCTCTTTGAGTTGTTCTGGTGTGGCGTCACTTGGGGCGTCCATGACGCTCGTCTGACCGGACGAGGAGGCCGGAAATGCCATGACTTCACGAATCGTGGGTTCCCCCAAAATACTCATGACCAAACGATCAATTCCCGGTGCTATTCCCCCATGCGGCGGCACCCCGTAGGTAAATGCCGTGAGCATATGTTCAAATTGTGATTTTTGTTTTTCGCTAAAGCCGATAAGATCAAACACCTTTTCCTGCACTTCCCGCTCGTGAATACGAATGCTTCCCCCACCGACTTCATAGCCATTGAGCACTAAGTCATGTTGGAGTCCACGAACTTTCATTGGATCCGTATCCAAAAGCCCAATATCGTCCGGATGCGGTGAAGTAAACATGTGGTGCGATGGAGCAAATTTGGCTGCTCCCGATCCATGGTAAAAATCTTCCTCCGATTGCTCGGTAAAAAGCGGAAAATCGATGGTCCAGGAAAAAGCGAGTTCGTTTGGGTCGTTTTTGTCCTTTCTAATATCGGGCTTATCGGTTCCATATGTTGCCATCGCTTCCTTGTGAGGAATTCTTGGCCAGGGAGACTGTGATATATGTTTTTCCGGAAAAATTTCTCCAACCAGTTTGGTAAACATTAGTTCAATTAGCGAGAGAATATCGTTTTGTGTCACAAACGACATTTCCATATCGAGTTGCGTAAATTCTCCGTATGCGCGGTCTTTTCTCGGATCTTCATCCCGGAAACACCGAACGATCTGGAAATATCGCTCAAGCCCTGCAACCATGAGGAGTTGTTTGTATTGCTGGGGTGATTGGGGAAGCGCGTAGAATTTGCCCTTTTGGAGACGCGAGGGAACAATAAAATCTCGCGCTCCTTCTGGAGTGGTTTTTGTAAGCATCGGTGTTTCGACTTCGACAAAATCCAGTACCGTAAGATAATTTCTGATAAATGTTGTCACCTTGGATCGAACACGCAGATTTCTTGTCATGCGGGAACGGCGAATATCGAGATACCGATACTTCATCCGAATTTCTTCGTTGATGTCATACCCATCCGTATCGATGGGAAACGGGAGTTCGCGTGCTTTTGAAATAATGGCTATGCTTTTGATTTCCACTTCAACCGTTCCGGTCTCAATCTTGGGATTGACCATAGAAGCGGGGCGCTCTTTGACCAGACCCACGACTTCGATCACGTCTTCTGCCCGTGCATCTGCCAAATCCTTGGTGGAAACGAGCTGCACGATTCCGGATCGATCTCGAAGATCCAAAAACATGATCTTGCCGTGATCCCGCCTAGTATTGACCCACCCCTGAAGCTTTACTTCCTTTCCGACTGCTTTGACTGTTTCGATTGCTAATGTTCGTTCCATAAAATAAGCCGCCCTTCTATTCTATCAAAGGACGGCTCTCACCGTGGTACCACCTTCGTTGCTTCTCGTTGTATGCTGTATCGGGCATTCCCGGCGGGGTCTACAGCCCCGATTGAATCGGGGTTTCTTCCCGCTGCTCCGGCGTGTTGAGCCATCATCGCATTTCAATTGCCATATAGTACTCTACCGATTAGCCAATGTCAATTTCCGTTGTGTGATTATGGAGAGTAAAACGAAACGTTTCCATAAAATCTTGTCGTCCCAATAGAGGTGGAATATCAATCGCATCAATAAAACCCAAAGGAATTTGTCGTTCCCAACGCCCAAGCTTGATTCGATGTTTCCGACGCAGAAGATAGACTCGCGACGATCCGCCAACGCCTCGCGTTGAAAGCTCACGGGTCTCATGTTTTCCATCAATTCCCAGCTCGGCAATATAGGTTCTCGGCAACATGGTATAGTCCGCTCCACTATCGACGATCATGCCTATATCAAGCCACTCGTCCCATTTCTTTGACCAAAAAGAAACAACTGCATAGGGTCGGTATACCCAGCCAAACAATGAAGATCGCTCTCGTTCAAAAGGAAAACGAATACTCATGAGATCATCTGGTAAGGAGAATCATGGAGTCGGCTTTGGGCATATAGGTAATCATCGGAGTTTTCCCCTGTTTATATATACTCTTTAGTGCCCGCGAAACTTTTTCCCACGTGCCAGCTGCAACAACTCTGCCTTCGACCAACACGAGATGTTTCCCTTTGTACTGAGGATTTGCAAGCGCCTTTGGTAGTCTAATGATCGTATCTTTCTTCATATAGGTATGAGTATAAAACACATCTTACCCTCTTGACAAGGCGTGAGCTGGTTTGATATAAAATATAGGTTCGTATGAATTTGCACACCACACACTTTATTGAACTTAATCGTATTAACCTCCGAGTCTGGAGGGAGGGGCGTGTGGTGAAGACGTAAAAGACATTTAAAAAAAACAACCCACGACCTCCCAAAATAGGGAGGTTTTTTTATGGAAAAAGGAGGTGATATATATGGTAAACATAGATGCAAAATCAGAAATAGGTCAATCAACTACAGAAGCATTATCTTTAAAAAAGAGTAATAATCCACCTGAAAGAACTCGTGTTTATAAAGGAGGAACTGTTTCAGTGTTCGTGGATAGGCGAGAATTACTCGTACCACCTCCTGTTGATGTTTCGTACGAAACTGTACAAGTAAATTATATAATTTGATGGATATCTTTGATTTTGAGTTGGAGGCGGCGGGAACCGTTCCAGGTATCGAGGGCTATGGTGTAAAAGATAGAGTTATTGATTCCGTCGTATCCGGAGTTTACCGGGAGAGAGAATAATCAGACTTCTGTCATAATCCTCATGGGTGAGCTTTGAAAGAAGCAGACGGATGTCTTCGTTGATCGCGTTTGTTGACAGTTCATTAGGATAGCGCAAGATAACGACGCCGCAGTGATTTTGCACCCGATACGAGAGCGTATTGGCAAAACCTAAATCTGCGCTAAATAAAATTGCCTTACGCTTTTGCGCAAAGAGAAACACCTCTTCATCTGAAGCGCCACGGAGTCCGTGATCACGGACGTCCAGAGATGTAAACCCCAATGATGAAAGATGGCTTCCGAGTGACCGGTGGAGATCCTCGTCTATAACTGCGTTCATGCGATGATAACATCCTCGTGAGCGACGACGTTTGCAGCGTACTGAAGAGCAGCAAAAACTTGCCGTTTTGTAAGATCATATTCACGCATCACATCGTTTACGACCATGCCTCCCGCAATTTTGCCCACAACAACATCAACCGGTACACGCGTGCCAGCAATTACCGGCTTACCGAAGCGTACTCCGGGATGGACCGCAATATTGGGAAAAATCGTTTTCTGTTTCACAACAAATGTAAGTATAACATTCGAGCACCTATCACACAATGTGAATGTCTTTTACTTTGAGTTGTAATCGCCTTGATCCGTTCCAGGTGTCGAGGGCTATGGTGTAGGCAATGTCAACGGTGGCATTGGCCTGAAGCTCTCCGTAGAGTTTACCGAAATTAAACGCGATTGCCTCCATGCCATCAATTTTTAGTTTGAGATGCTTGCCGTCGGCACCGACGAGACGAGCTTCTGTAACATGTACATTTTTGGTCGCAAACACCGGCTCGGGATTGCCGAAACCAAACGGTTCAAAATCGCGAAGTTTCTTCCAAAGTTCTTCTGTGACAGATGTCAGTGGAATTTCAGCATCGATTGTAAGAACCCGGATCAAGAGTTCATCACTAATTTCTTTTTCTGCCAACTGCTCAAGCCGCTTCTGAAGTGCACCCAGATTTTTCGTTTCTACCGTAAACCCGGCAGCCATAGGATGTCCTCCAACATCGACCAATAAATCGCTCGCGCTCCGAATCGCTTCGACGATATTAAATCCTGCAATTGACCGAGCTGACGCTTTTGAGTACACCTCTCCTTTGGAAACGACGATTGCCGGCACATAATATTCCTCGACGAGCTTTCCAGCTACCAGTCCAATAACCCCCTGGTTATATGATTGGTGAGCAATGAAAATAAGTTTTTTTGTCGTTTTGGGAACCAAACCTAATGCATGCAGTGTGGTATCTGCGGTAAGTTGCTGGCGCTCCCGATTTTTGAGTCCGAGAGTTTCAGCAAGCGTTCGTGCCTTCTCTTTATTATTGGTACATAACAGTCGCAGGGCATCGAGAGCATGTTCAATTCTCCCCATGGCATTGAGCCTCGGCGCGATCATATGGGACACTTCATACGTCGCGAGAGACTCCTTAGAAATTCCGGCATCTCCCATGAGCGCTTCGAGCCCCACCCGTTTTGTTTTTGCAATTGCCAAGAGCCCAAATTTTACTATCGACCGATTAGGTCCGACCAATGGCATCATGTCTGCAATCGTGCCGATTGCCGCAAGCGAAAGGTCTGGATCAGGCATTAATTTTTTTGCGACACACCAGGAAACTCCAGCACCAGATAATTCTGTCGTATGAACAATCAAACAATCCGGAAGTTTTATTGGTTTAACGTGATGATCCGTCACAATGACATCAATTCCCAGAGATTTTGCATACGCGATCTTTTCCCATGCAGTGATACCGTGATCGACGGTAATAATAAGAGACGGATTAAATTCTTTTTTTACGGCATCGATGCCTTTTAGCGAAAGTCCATACCCTTCCTCGATGCGATGGGGAATATAGGGCATAACGTTGCCTCCCAGTTTATAGATCGTTTCCCACATGATTGCGCCGGCGGTAACACCATCGGCGTCGTAATCGGCATACACCACAATAGATTCCTTGTTGTTGATGGCTTTTTTGATGCGCTCGATTGCCTTGGCTAGATCAGGGAAACTAGGGAGATGGGGGGGATACGGAGGATGAAAAAATTCTTCGATTTCTTTTTTCGTCGTCAGTCCCCTATTTTTGAGAATATTCTCTATAAGATCTCCACTACCGCTTAAAATTAACCACTTTTTCATTGATCCTTATGATATCATAGGCATGATGATTACCCTTCCCACCCAAGCCAAAAAGATTATTGATACGCTCAAAATTGCCGGTTTTGAAGCATATGCTGTCGGCGGATCAGTGCGCGACCTCCTCATGAACCGACCGACGAAGGGTTGGGATTTTACGACAAACGCAAAACCGGAAGACATCGTAACACTGTTCCCGGATAGTTTTTATGATAATCAGTTCGGAACAGTAGGAGTAAAAGTTCCTGATGATATTTATGAAATAACGACGTACCGGGCTGAATTAGGATATACAGACCACCGGCACCCTGACCAAATCCAATGGGGAAAAACGATCGAGGATGATCTGGCACGGCGGGACTTTACCATAAATGCGATTGCTTTTGACGGACAAACACTGATTGATCCCTACGGCGGACAAGGCGATATTCAAAAAAAACTTGTCCGGGCTGTTGGCAATCCGTCAGAACGATTTGCTGAAGATGCCCTCCGCATGATGCGTGCAGTCCGAATCGCTACAGAACTCGGATTCATAATTGACCCGCCCACGCTTACTGCCATTTCCGAGCAGACCCAGTCGCTCACAAAAATTTCTGCAGAAAGAATTCGCGATGAACTCCTACGGATAATGGGAGCCTCCTTTGCAGCCGATGGGATTTTGCTGTTGAAACAAAGCGGGCTTCTTTTCATTATCCTCCCGGAAGTTGACCTTTCCTTTACAACACAACAAAAGAGTCCGAAGCGGCATCATGTCTTTAACGTCGGAACCCACTTGGTCATGAGTCTCAAACACTGCCCGTCAACTGATCCAATCACGCGACTGGCGACACTTCTCCATGACATCGGCAAACCCGCAACGTATCGCGTTGATGAATCGGGAACTATAACGTTTTACAATCATGAAGTTGTCGGTACGAAGCTTACACGAGCTGTTGCCGATCGACTGCGACTTTCGAAAAAACAATCAGAAAAACTCGTAACCCTCGTCCGATGGCATCAATTTAGCGTTGATGAACGGCAAACCGATTCGGCAATCCGGCGTTTTATACGCAGAGTCGGCAAAGATAATCTTGATGATATGCTCGCTCTTCGAATCGGAGACCGCTTGGGCGGAGGCGCACGGGAAACATCCTGGAGACTTGAACTGTATAAAAAACGGTTAATCGAAGTACAAAAACAGCCGTTTACGGTAAGCGATCTCAAGGTCGATGGAAATGATGTAATGAAGGAATTTTCTATCCAACCAGGACCGCTTGTGGGAAAAATTTTAGATCAGTTATTTTCCGAAGTCGAACAAGGCTCCCTTCCCAATCAACGAGAGCCGCTTTTGCTTCGTTTGAAAGAGCTTAAAAAGATAAGTACCGGCGTTGCGACAAATGGCGAAGAGTAGGTTCCGGATATTGTTCCGATGAGGAGTGCCACGGCAAACCATCGAATTGTTTCTCCTCCCAAAAGGACCAGGGCAAGCAACATGAAACAAATGGTAAGAGAATTGGTCACGGATCGACCCATTGTTTCGGTAAGAGCAAGATCACAGCGCTCGCTAAAGGTAAGCCGTTCACCACGCTTTTCATATTCCCGAATTCTGTCAAAGACCACAATCGTATCGTGGACAGAAAAACTCATGGTCGTTAAAAATGCCGTGACAAACAAGGTATCGACTTCAATCCCCCAAAAATGCCCAAGCAGTGAAAAAGACCCAAATACCACAAGCACATCGTGAATGAGCGCAACAACAGCAGATATCCCAAACGTCACATTTCGAAATGTGTACGCAACAAACAATAGAATCCCCAAAATTGCAATACCGGACGCAATCCCGGCTTTGATCAACAGTTCATTCCCAAGCACCGGACCGACACTCTCCATCCGCAAAATGGTCGCCGAGTCTGAGGCGAGCACACGCACGTCTTTTTCAAAACGCGTGACGTTCTCCGGAGGAGCCGGTTTCATACGGACGAGTATTGATTGGTCCTGTCGCGCATCAACGACTTCGAGTTTCTGCGACCGAGCAATCGATTCGATCGCCGGAGCGGTGACATCGGCACTTGAGGTCACTTCCAACAACGTACCGCCAGTAAAATCGATCGATGGTCGCAAACCAAACAACACGAGTGACATGATACCCGGCACGAGGACGAACGCCGAAATAAGAACATACAACCAGATATATTTAGAAAAATGTATCATGATTTTTCTTTATACAATACGCGAATCAGCGTCCGAGTGACGACGATACCGGTAAATAAACTTATGAGCACCCCCAACAGCAGGGTCAACGCAAACCCACGAACGAGACCGGAAGTAGGAAGGAATTGCCAGTTGCCGGGATTATAGAGAACGATACAGGTAAGAATCGTCGTCACATTTGCATCACGAATACTATCCCAGGCTTTGCCAAAGGCGCTTTCGATGGCGATGTACCAAGGTTTTCCGGACCGCTTCTCCTCCCCAAACCGTTCAAAGATTAAAATATTACTATCAACAGCCATACCTATAGATAAAAGAAATCCGGTGATACCCGGGAGCGTCAATGTTACCGGAATAAGGCGATAGAGGGCAAGCGTTAAGAGTCCATACAGCACAAGCGCACTATCAGCTAATATTCCCAGCCTGCCGTATTTGGCAATCATAAAAACAGCAACGATAGAGAGTCCGATCACCCCCGCCTGAATACTTTTTGCCACTGAATCAGCCCCTAGGGTGGCACCCACGGCGCGTTGTTCGATGACAGCAACCGGAACCGGGAGCGCGCCGGCATTGAGTTGGATAGCTAATTGACGAGATTGCTCTTGCTTAAACCCTCCGGAAATAACCGCCTGACCATCCATGATGGCAGTTTTGACCGTTGGCCAGGTAACCGGAAAATCATCTAAGAATATAGCCAGTGGCCGACCTACAAGTCGAGTCGTTACATCGGCAAACGTCGTAGCACCTTTCGCGGTAAATTCTATCGCTACCTCCGGTTCCCCGGTTTGCGAGCTAAACGCAAGTGTTGCTTTTTTTAAATCACTCCCTGAAATACCGACGCTCTTGGTCGTTTCCAAAGTCGGAATGGTCAATGCTGCTCCGCTCGCTTGGGGCACTTGGGTAAACTCACGGAAGTCTAAGCGTGCCGTTTGACCAATCGTGGCAATTGCCTCTTGTGTATTGGTAACGCCCGGCATTTCCACGATAATCCGGTAATCTTGCCCGGACCGCGCGGTCTGGACATTGGGTTCGCTTACGCCAAAAAAATTAATACGGCGATCAATAACTTCCCGCGCGGACTCGAGCGCAGATACCCGCTCGGATTCTGCTATATTGGTCATATCCGCAGATAACACAACGCGCGATCCTCCTGATAGATCAAGCCCCAGTCTTGTCTTCAGCGACCCGAAAAACGGAAGCGTGTTGGGTATATCAATACTCACGAGAAACGCAGTCAATAACACCAGGAGCAAAAAAACTCGTTTGGGATTTTTAAACATGGAGTTTGATTATACCGCAACGAGGTCTTCTTCATCACCAATCACCATAATCTTGGATTGGGAAAGAATTTCCTTTACAAACGGGTCGTTACGGCGTTTACGGAACGTGAATTCCTCTTCGGTCATAACCGTGTAATTCATCTCGCGACCGCGCCTTCCCTCCTCGAGCTTAACGAGCTGGGCAAGTTCAGGAAGAACGACGGTTCCCACGACCAAAAGATCGACATTGGTGCTCGACTTGTTGGGCAATCCCCGCACGTACCTGCCTGATATCATGACAAATTTTACCTTTCCGAGTTTTGCCCGATTCTTGAGAAAATCGAGTCCTAATCCGGTGGTTTTTCCGATTAATCCGAGAAGCTCATAGTAGAGGGGGTAATCCTTGCGGAACATGTAGAAAAGACGGTTGGCTCTCGCCTCCTTACTCACCATGCCCGCTTTTTCCATGTGGGAGAGTTCTCGACGAACAGCGTTTATTTCTTCGTCAACCCTCCGCACCATATCGCGGACATGAAATATTGTTCCGGGGTGGGTCAAAAATAACTGTAATATTTTTACCCTGACCCGAGAGATAATAATATCCTCAAGCATGTACGTCCTCCATTGCTGGGCAGGGACTACTGAGTTGAAACAGAAGTGCCGATCGGTAACATCTCAATCCAAATTTGTCCACGATTTAATTGTACCTCGCGACCGGCCGCGTCGTAAAACTTCGTCCGGCTGGTTCGCACCGGTTTCTTCCACGTTATCTTGATCGTCTTGCCGTCTTGCCAAATTTGCCCGTTTCCGCTTCCCACATCGTTATAAAGCAAATGTGCGTGACTGTCTACAGGACCAATTTCTTTAACAAAAAGCACGACAACGACTTTAGCGGTGAGCTGCTGTTGATTTTCAAGATCCATATGCGGGGCGCCTCCGTTATTCCGTTTGTAGCTGTTGATACTCGGATCATAATCCCACCGGACGCCATATTCTTTCTCATACCCATCCCACGCCACAAACGAAGCCGATGACGAGGCTCCTCTGTCTCCCGCCGTTGCGTCATCTTTAAACATCCAGGGTTCAAACGATTTATCCCATGCGACTCCTTTTGAATCAACATTTGTCCATCCCCTCTCGGCTGCTAATTTCCAAAGTTTATCCGTGAAACACACCATGGTGTGTTCCGTCGCTACGGGGTGATCTAAACGGTCATAGTTACGATAACATGTGGGAAATCCAATACCAAATTGATCCATATCCCTAATTCCCCATTCCTCTATCTGACAAAGCGCCTTAGCCCGTTCATCAACGGTTGTGTCATTGCAACGGCCCGCTCCTCCGACGTGATTGTAGAGTGCGTCGTACTCAAGCACCCAGGGAAGGAAATACGTTCGCGCGCTTCGCACCGGTGCAAGAGTCACCGGTTCTGCCGCACCGCAGTAAAAAACACCCATAAATCTCGTAATTCCGCCTTCCGCAACGGCCTCATAGACAACGTCGGCATGAGAAAGTCCTGATTGTGGTCGCGCTTCGGCGTGGTTTTCAACCATGACGGCAAGCGGCCTGCGTTTCGCCCAGAGTTCTTTTTCCGGTTTTGTAAATAACTGCCCATTAAGAGGACAGGCTTCTGTTTTGGGGAGACTGGGATCAACCACAAAATGATCCTGTTGACCTAGCGGAGAAAGCGATGAAAGACCACGGGCTTTGCCAAAGAATGAAAACAACGCAAACGATAACCCTGTTGCAATCAAAAATAACGCAAGCCCTATGAGGCCTGTCATAATCATTTGTTGTCGATTTTTTTTCATTGTTTTATGCGTGCATGTTTAATTGCTGATTCCTCTTCATGAGATAATTCTACGCCATTGCCTTTCCCCGATACGATCTCTTTAACATACCATCTATTACCATTTCTCGCATAGAGCGAGGTCATCACGATACCGTTGTCTTTACTGTCGACGATGGCAAGCGAAAAACTTTGCGCGCCACCAGTATCGGAAAACGGATTGAACCGAACAATACCAATACGCTGTATGTGAAGTGCTCCGTCCTGATTGAGAAGCTTAACTGCTTCATCTATCGAACGAAAACGAGACTGCGCAGCTTGTTGACTCTTCATGAGTGACTCAAGCACGTCCCGCAGTCCAGTCGACGTCACTCCACGGGTTAATCGATTGTAATGAGAAAGCATGCGAGCTATGACAATGCTCAGTATGATAAGCCATACAAAAATGCTTCCCCACCCGATCAATCCAAAACCACTTCCCATCAATACTATCCATGTTACGATCCTTTTTCAGCAAATGTCAATGCTCCCAAAATCCCGAAGCTAAACGAGGTTGACAAGGAAGCCCGGTGCGTGCTACGCTCAAGCGCACAATGCCTAAAAAGACGAAACGAGCTAAAATCTTAGCGGCGTCACACAGAGCAACGCACATAGAGATTCCCCCTTCATTATCCCGTATCGATGAGACTAAACCCCAAACACATGTGACATCCTATTCCCATATCACATCGGTACAAAGAGACTTAACAAAAACGATTGTTCTTTCCCTCATCGCAGTCACCGTAGAACTTGTGTTGTATGGAATCTTGCGGTGAAACTCAAAGGAGGTGAATTTTATTTATGGCGACTATGTATTGCGTAAAGTGCAGAGCGAAGCGCGATGACCCAAATGCAACAAAAATCACGATGAAAAACGGTAAACCGGCGCTCAAAGGCAAATGCCCCGTCTGTGGTACCGGAATGTTTAAGATCGGTGGTTAACATCAGGTATTGAAAATGAAACAAAATAACCCTGAGTCATCGGGGTTATTTTGTGGTATAATTATAGGGCACATTGGAATCCGAACTCTCGGGGGGATGGAAGGCGTAAGCCTTTGATATCCCTCAGGAAAGTCCAGACAGCAGAATGCAGGGGACTGTGCGCAAGCACTGATCCCGATTAAATCGGGACTGGTGTCCAAATCCGAAAGGAAATGGAACGATTCCTGAAACGACAGGATGAGAGAGCCACAGAGACGATCATCGTCCTGTAGCCTGACGGCTATGGAAGGTGTATGAAACGCTGGCAATCCCACCCGCTGCAACCGGCGAACGACTCGCTATTACCACGCATTCGGGATGAGTCGAAGTTTACGGGCACCAGAGAAATGAGAGTTTTCCAAACAGAATCTGGCTTACGAGATTCCAATGTGCGCTCATTTTGTAGGCTTGTTGAGAAATGCTCCGATAACTACCTGAAGCACTAATACGATCGGTACGGCTAAAATCGCCCCGGTAATACCCAAAAATCGAACGCCTAGCATAAGGGAAAAAATCGTAATAATCGGCGAAAGCCCAGTGCTTTTGGAAAGAACTATAGGAACCATCAAGTTATTTTCCAGCTGTTGGACGATAAAATACAGCGCGACAACAGAGAGTGCTAAAAATGGCGATGTTGCAAGCGCAACAAACACCGCCGGAACGGCTGAGATGATTGGACCGATCGTCGGAACTATCTCCAGAATACCCGCGATAATAGCAAGCGGGAGCACGAATTCGACTTTAAGAAGTGTCAAGCCAATATATACCAAAATCCCGACAATCACCATGAGAATAAGCTGGCCACGCACCCACGCACCAAGTCGAGATTCAATTTTCCGCAAAATCTCTAATAATCCTGCTGCTGCCCCAGCTCCCATTATGTCAGTAAGCATTGATTCAGCATGTCGTCGTTCAAGAAGAAAATAAAACGTGAAGACAAGAACGGTGAGTGTTGTAAAAATGTTGGAAAACAAACCAACGGTTAACCGAACAATATTTTCGCTGATTGGCGCGATTTGCTGCGTAAGAGAGCGTGCATCGATATTCCAATAGGGCAATACTCGCTCTATGAATATTGGCAAGTCCCGCATGAAACTGGAAGACTGTGTTATCAATGTGGGAATAGTGCCCGCAAGAGAAACACCAAACACACCAAAAACAACCGTATATATTACGAGAACCGATAAAATCCGTGGGATGCGCAGCTTCGCAAGGCCTTCAACGAGAGGACGAAGTGCAGCCATCAAAATAAATGCAATAAAAACGAGAAACAAAATATCTCGAATCTGCACGAGGGCCCACAGCGCAATGAGTAGCGCCACAGTAAATATGATCGTTTTATGAGATATCTCAATCTTATTTGTCATGAGATATAGTATACCATGCGATTCCGTTTTGTTTGCGAAACCAGGTTAACTGCCGCTTTGCGTACTGATATTCAGCCACCGCCCACTTGAGGATAGCCTCATCTTTGGAAATCTCGCCATGTTTAAACGCGAGCAAGGGACCAGCGCCAAGTATGGGCGGTAAATCCTCCCCAACTTCACCGAGTGCCTTATTCCATCGGGATTCTATACGCTCGGTAATTCTCTTCTTGAGCGCTGGTAATGGCATAGTTAAACCTATCCACAGCGCATCGTATTTTGTCACTGTTTGCGGAGAAGTAGTTCCGGCGACTTCTATTGCGCGTATGAGTCGTCTCGGATTTTTCCGATCCGAATTGTTCATCTTTTCTAGTCGATGTATACCCACACGTTTTTGGAGTTCCTCTATTGGGAGCACCGCCAATTGTTTACGAAGTATCCGGTTTGGAGGAATAGAAATTGTATCAATTGATTGTGTTAATGCGCGCAAATAGAATCCTGTCCCACCGACGACTATTGGTAATTTTCCCCGTTTTTGTATATCGTTTATTGCAGACCGTGCGAGTCGTACAAAGTGAGCAACACTGAACTCCTGATCAGTGTCCACAACATCATAAAGCCAAATAGGAATTTCCTCCGAACGATCCTTACCAGTAATCGCGTCAAGCCCCCTATATACTTGCCGGGAATCTGCATTAATCAACTCACCGTTGAATTTTTTTGCCAATTTGAGCGCTAATTTTGTTTTTCCCGTTCCCGTCGGTCCGCAGATAATGAGGATTGGTTTCATCGATACGTCCCTGCACGAAGATTGGTCTTATTAATGAGCTCTTCAATGATTTGCCACCGACGTTTTTTTTCTTGATGAGAAACATCGTCTTGGTAAACTTTGTGGGCTGCGGTCATGACGCGATCAGAATACATCGACACGTATGCTTTGGTAAATCCGACCTCTTGTGCTAAATCAACCGTGTTTTGAAATTGCTCCTCGGTTTCCCCACAGAATCCGACGATAATGTCTGTACTTATCGTTACATTTGGAATTTGAGTTTTGAGCTTTGAAATAAGCGCCTTGTACTCATCCGGTGTATACCACCGGTTCATACGACGGAGCACCTCGGAATCGCCGGATTGAAGTGGCAGATGAATATGACGGGATATTTTAGGATTGTTGGCAATCGTTTTAATGAGTTCATCGGAAAAATCCCAGGGATTACTTGAAATAAAATCTATCATTTCGATTCCATTGATTTTACATATTTCTGAAAGTAATTGGGGAAACAGTGTAGGTATTCGCAATCTTCCCAAATGTTTTACGTACGTTATTTTTCTGTTTGCAGTACTCAGATCTGACCCATACGAATTTACGTTTTGACCGATAAGGGTAACGTGTGTAAATTTTTGACTTGCCAGTTGGTAACATTCGAGAAGAATATCGTCAAAGACCCTGCTCACTTCGCGGCCTCGGGTGAATGGCACCACACAAAATGAACAAAAATTGTTGCACCCATTGGTTATCGGGACTAATGCGTGCGTCGCATTTGTCCGGACAGGAGCATGATCAAAACCAACTTCTTCCATCGGTAAAAATTCGTCAACGGCGGGCATTTTCTTTTTGAGCAGAGTAAGCATCTTACCGGTTTTTTCCCGTATCGCCATCCCCACCATACAACCCGTTACGACTATTTTTATATTCCGACCCGCCTCTTTTTCTCGGGCAAGATTATACACAAGCCCATAGACTCTATCTTCGGCCTGCTGTTTAATCATGCAGGTATTGACGACCACGTCATCAGCGTCTTTGATAGAAGTCGATTTGGTATACCCCCGCGCTTCGTATATTGCTGCTATCCGCTCGCTATCGGCAACGTTTGCGGCACACCCAAACGTAACGATATGGTATTTCACGAGGCTAATTGTAACAAATTACGCCACCTGTTGTATTGTTCTTGGAGTTTCCTTGTGATCCGTTTTCCGTCATCTCTTTGTCCAAGTACATCAAGATATGCATACGGTTCAGAGAAAAATACAGAAATGGCTGGAAGAAGCTTTTGAATCCATGGAACAAGTCTCAAATAATCTTTATTCCCCGTACCAGAAATATGCGCAAAAACTATGGATATCTTTTTCCGGTCATTGACACCAGCTATCATATGACCGACGCCGGAAAACCACGTTCCGTCCGGACTTCTTCTTCCGGGAAAAATAGCAACGAGTCCACCAGCATCGAGTTTATTACTTGCCATATGGATACTTTCAACATTTTTCTCGTGTTCTTCTTGAAGATCGTATGTGCGTCGGGGATGAAAAAATCTAAGTAGAGCTCCCATAAAAACCAGCTTACGTTTGTGTCGATTGTGATGGTCAATGTAGACGGGAATAGTATGATGATTCAACGCAGGACAAATTCCATAAAACGCTGAGCTAAAAATGAGATATGCATCACTGCGAGAAGGCAACGAAGCAAAAAGAGAAACAACATCCGCATCGTAGGGATGATTTGCCACAATAACAACCGGTTTGGTTTGAAGGGCAGTTTCTGTTTGTTTTGAATCAAACTCTACAATTAATTTGGTATGAGTTTTTGAGAATATTCTCTTCATCGAAGCTTGAAGACCAATGCGGGCAATATCTTCATTCATCTCAAAAAGCATTGTGCCAAAAAGTGGAAGATGAAAGAGAGTAAATGAGGAAATAGATCACTCCTTCCCAACGATGACTTGAGCGCCGTAGGAGGAGTTATCGGAAAGATCAGCGGCTGCGCTACTGACAGTGTAACCTTCTGCGATATCATTTTTGAGAAGCGAGAGATATTGTTCCTTATCTTTTTTGACATGAATCTCTGTTTTTTTATAGTCTGAAGTAGTAGCATTTCCGGCGTGACCGACTGTATATCCTTTTCCTTCTAAAAACTCTCTCAGCTTGGATGCTGCTCCCGCAACACCACTACCATTGAGTACTTCGACGGTAATATCAGCGCGATTGGGTGCAACCGGAGTAGGCGTGGGAGTTGGCGCTAGGGTTGGCGTCGGGGTAGGAGTCACAAACATTGATGTAACGCTCTCCGGGCCACGGACAGCGACAAGTAACCCTAAGCCAGTGACGATAGCAACGGCTATAACGACCAGTGCCCAGACAATAAGCGATTTACTCGAACCGTTTTCTTTCCCCGAAATTTCGGGCATGACGCCGCTTTGGTTATTACCAAAAATCTCCTCAATAACTGCTTTATCTTTCTCCTTGGGAGCTTCAGCGGCAACGGGCTCAACTTTTTGCTCAAGTTCACTCACTTTTTCTTGTACGTCTACTACTTCCTCTTTGAGCTCGTCAACCACTTCTTTTACCTCTTCCTTTTTGATGGTATCTTCAATTGGTTTTGTCTCACCGGATGCCTCGTCGACGACTTCAACCACCTGCGTAACCATCGGTGCTTCTTTTCCTTCTTCCTTCTTGGGCTTAACAATTTTCTTCTTCGTTAGCATATATCAAGTATACACCAGATCTACCCTCTCCGTGTCAATACAAGGCTGTAATAAAAAAGAGAGCTCCGCGCTGTGGCGTAGGAGCCTCTCAGTTTTCTTTTTCTGTCATTCCGGGCTTGACCCGGAATCAGCGAACAACTTTCTTAAGCGCTTTTCCAGCTGTAAATCCTGGAGTTTTTCGCGCAGGGATATTGATCGTTGCACCGGTTTGTGGATTTCTTCCAGTTCTCGATTTTCTGGATCGAACCATAAACGTACCAAATCCCGTAACAACTACTTTATCACCTTTTTTAAGTGAGTCTGTTATGGAACCAAATACGGCTGCGACACTCTCGCGAGCTGCTTTTGCCGTGAGATTAGCTTTCTTTGCGACGACTTCAACCAGATCTGCTTTTGTCATCTTTCAATTCACCTCCTCTGGACAGAAGGATAGAGCAGGCTAAAAAATTTTGGGGATTGATCGAACAATCTCTACGAGGCAATGTAGAGAATTTAGCGCGCGGTGTCAAGATGGTAGTTTAAATAGCACGAAATACGAAAAGGCTAAGCCTTGGGGTACTTTAAGGCTTAGCCTTTTGCTACTTTGCTATCTCTGTCGCCCTCAGTTCGCGTACCACCGTAATTTTAATTTGCCCCGGATAGGTAAGTTTTTTCTCAATTTCGCTTTTGAGCTGACTGGCCATAATTGTTGCAGTACTATCGTCAACCCTACCCGGATCAACCACTACTCTGAGCTCTCTTCCTGCTTGAAACGCAAATGCTTCTCGGACTCCTTCATGTCCTTTTGCGATTTCTTCTAAATCTTTCAGACGCTTTACATACGCGTCGTAATTTTCATATCGAGCACCCGGTCTCGAACCGGAAATTGCATCTGCTATATAAACGAGTACCGCTTCTATGGAGTTAAAGGGAGTATCCTCATGGTGTTGAGCGACACAGTCGATCACTCGAGAGGGGATATTATACTTTTTGAGGATCTGCACTCCCAGCTCAACATGACTTCCTTCGCCGTCTGTTGCCACTTTTCCGATGTCATGAAGGAGACAGCCTAACCGAACAATATTAACGTCTGCGCCCACTTCTTGAGCCAGGGCAATACCAATTTTGGTTTCCTCGAGCGTATGGGCAATCATATTTTGCCCATAGGAAAAACGGTACTTAAACCGCCCGAGTAACGCAACGACCGGTGCCGGTAAATTGTATACACCGAGAGCATGGCAGAGCTTCTGTCCTTCTTCAAACATGATGCGTTCGATTTCCCCTTTCACCTGTACTACCACTTCTTCAATGCGGCCAGGTTGCACCCGACCATCTCGCAAAAGTCGTTCGAGGCTGACCCGCGCAATTTCCCGACGTACTGGATCGAAACACGATAACCGGATCACCCCTTCTTCATCTAAATCCACATCTACACCCGTCGCCGTCTCAAACGCCCGAATATTTCTTCCCTCTTTTCCGATAATTCTCCCCTTCATCTCTTCATCGGTAACTTTTATGATAGATACGGTAAATTCCGCAACGTAGTCCGTCGCTCCGTGCCGCATGGCGTCTACCAATATCTCTCTGGCTTTTTCTCCTGACTCTTCCTTGGCCCTGTCTTGCGCTTCCCGAATTTCGCGAGCCATCTCTTCCTGTAGTTGATCTTTCAGCGCACTTAAAATTTGCTGGCGCCCTTCATCTCGTGTCAGATGTGCGACATGCTCAAGCTTAGTAATGTGTTCTTTTTGGAGCCTGTCAACTTCACCTTCGCGACGCTTTAGTTCTTCAGTCTTTCTCCGCAGTTCATCTTCTGCTTCCCGACGAATCCGCAGTGCCTCGTCTTTGGCTTCCAGTACAATTTCTTTGGCTTGTGCTTGTGCGAGTGAGACATCAAGGACAAGAGGAACAGGAACAGTTTGTGGCTTCTGAGGAGTAGACGTCTTAACCGCCGGCACAGTGCGTTTGCTGCCTTTTTTGGGCTTCACGAGACCCGATAGCGTCTTGAGTACGTCTAACATGAATGTTGAAGGCTATGAAGAGGGACCGCGATTTAGACGGTTCTTTTTATAGAAAACGAGGTCAAAAATTCTTTTTCCATCTTCATAACCTTATATGGGTATTTTACCTTTTTGTGACAGTGGCGTCAATCACGCGACGAGCGAGCGATCCATCAAATCCTCGGCGCAAAAGAAAATCCATAAGTTTCTTTTTATCTTGTATAGTTTTTGCCTTCGATTGAAGTGCTTTTTTTGCCAAGTCTTCCTGATTTTCAATTTCCGAGGATAAAACCTGTTCAATAATGTCTCGAGCAACTCCTTTACTCAAAAGTTCGTACATAATGAGCTTTTTCCCCTTCGGCTTTCTTCCTTGACGGGCTCCTATCCACCATTGCGCAAATTTCACGTCATCGACATACCCAAGTTCCCGCAACCGTTCGGTGATCTTTTCACTAAGACTAGTACTTTTCTTGTGGAGATACTCTCGAATTTCCTTTTCGCTGCGGGGACGGAAGGAAATAAACCGAAAGGAACCATCAAGGAGCTTCTGATACTGACCTTCACTCTTCATCTTCCACACCCATTGCGACTTTTGTATGGGTTTGGCCTGACCGGACGCCTTTCCAGATAGCATCTGTTATTTCTTTGGCAAGTTTCGCGTTTTCCCGAAGAAATATTTTTGCTGCTTCCCTTCCTTGTCCGAGCATTTGCTGACCATATTTTAGGAATGCACCGGATTTTGAAAGGATTCCAAGCTCTAATCCAACATCGATAAGCCCCCCTTCTTTGGAGATTCCATCATGCATGACGTCAAATTCCGCTACGCGGAACGGCGGAGAGACTTTGTTTTTTACGACCCGGACGCGGTGACGGCTTCCGATGACGCGGTCACCGTCTTTGAGGCTTTCAATTTTACGCGAATCCATACGGATGCTGGCATAAAACTTGAGTGCCATCCCTCCGGTTGTCGTCTCGGGATTACCGAACATGACCCCTATTTTTTGCCGCAATTGATTTGTAAATATAACGACTGTTTTGGATTTAGAAATGACTGCGGTTAATTTTCTCAGCGCCTGCGACATAAGTCGGGCATGGACACCCATCATGCTGTCTCCCATTTCTCCTTCAATTTCTGCTCTTGGCACAAGCGCTGCCACAGAATCAATAACGATAACATCTATTCCTCCGCTTCGGATAAGGGTTTCGGCTATTTCAAGTCCCTGCTCACCGGTATCCGGTTGCGAGATCAGCAGATCATCAAGTTTTACTCCCAAAACCTCTGCCCATTGGGGATCAAGTGCGTGTTCTGCGTCGATAAACGCTGCAACGCCACTGTTCTTTTGTGCTTCGGCAATAATAGAGAGACACACGGTTGTTTTGCCTGATGCTTCCGGTCCATATATTTCGACAATTCTTCCCCGTGGTACACCGCCGACACCGAGTGCTAAATCAAGGGGCAATATACCGGTAGAAATGACACCAATTGCATCTCTCACATGTGCTTTTTCCCCGAGTTTCATAATGGATCCCTTGCCGTACTGTTTTTCAATTTGATCCATGGCAAGTCGAATGGCTTGTAGTTTTTGATCTTGAGGCATAGAATTCGTCCCATTCTTACACAAAAAGTGATAGAATACAAGCAGACAACGGGTCGCCTCACCGGCGACCC
>Ga0209541_10004261_pt1 | contig 25541 bp, 23 predicted proteins | sample RifCSPlowO2_01_FD_184027 | JGI IMG/M metagenome (GOLD analysis project Ga0209541, IMG submission 184027) | Groundwater microbial communities from Rifle, Colorado - Rifle CSP2_plank lowO2_0.1 (SPAdes) (version 2) | ecosystem: Environmental > Aquatic > Deep subsurface > Groundwater | place... | reverse complement strand
TGAGTTGGCTATTGCCGCTTCTTCAGTGGGCTTAACGGGAGTAGCTGCGTATTTTAGCGCTTTCTCTTTTGGTTTCTTGAGATATTTATTACATGGCATTCCGGAAATGCTTTCGTATTGGATTGCGGGCTTGGCCGGAGGAATTATTTCTGTGGCTGTAATCAAACATCATCTTGGCAAGGAGAAGATATTATTTGATGCCACTCAGCTGATGCTCATTGCTTTAGGGGTATTAATTGTGGCAGGAATCATGGAAGTCTATCTAACTCCGTTATTTTTCTAAAGAGATGTATTTTTTAGATAAGCAGGCATTATTTTTTTGACAACTGCTGTTTGAAATCCAATCGCAAGCCCATCGGCCAAGCCGGAATAGATGACCTAGACTTTTTGGATAAGGGAGGAGAAATATTTTTTCTTATAGGAGACAAAGATGAGAAAGGCAGAGAATACAGCAGGGAGATTGTCCAGCTTCTTTTGCATCACGCCTTCAAGAAATTGAAGCTAAACAGCTTATTTGCCGCAGTCACTGCAGAGAATATTCCTTCTCTTAACGTTCTGGAAAAAGCCGGCTTCAAGAAAATCGGCATCCGAAGAGAATATAACTTTATCGGAGGAAAATATTTTGAAGAAGTTTTTTGATGGCGGAGCTGTCATGAAAAAAGAACCTTAAATATATATAAAAAACTTTCTGTTCGGCAATATGAACTGGTTAAACTACTTTTACCCGTCCCGGCATTATCTGAAATAATTCTCCTCTTTCCAGCATCCGTTTGATAATCTCTTCTGCATAATTCACTTTGCTGGCCGCCAAGACTTCTTCAATCTCTGCTCCTTCACCTTTGTCCATGTCCGCTATACTTTTTAGAATCTTTCCTTCTGGGCTGAGGAATTCACTGCTTTCGTCTTTACTTCCTTCTTCAGCTGGTTCCTCTTTAGTTATGATTTTTCCGGCTGGTTCTTCTTTAACCGCTGCATTGATCTGACGAGTTTCTGTTCCTAACTCCTTCTTTCGATGCTGCAACCATAAGCGGTCTACTTTCTTGACAATCTCCGGAGAAAGATATCGCTCACCATTGTAATCACGCAGGCGGCCGACTACCATCACGGCATCTCCGGCATTCAATTCATCTAATGCCGGATTGCGTTCAAAGAAACGAAGATTGATGCTGGCTGTGCCATCGTTAAGAAGAAGATTAGCAAGGACTTCTTCCTCTGCTTTTCCGATTACAAGCCCAATAACATTGACCCGATAAATCTTTTGCTCTCCCAACGAAAGGACTGGAGTCTGGCTTTCTTCTTTGGAAAATTCCCCGCTGAGAAGATCAGTAATCAGCAACTTGACAGCAGTTTGCCGCTGGACTAAATCATCGGCCATAATTAACTCCTAATTACTCTCTTTTTAACTATTTGTATTCTTTAATGGTTAATGGGTGGATAGATAGTAATAATCAAAGCCTTTGAATCACTCCTCTTCTGGGCTCGAAGACTTCTCCTGAACGATGCATCAACTCCAGAATCTTTTCCAGCTCATCACTCTTGATTCCTTTCTCTACACAGGCAGCAACTAATTTCTCTTTTTCAATCTGCTTGTTGCCGCCCATCTCTTCTTCAATCTTTACCAGCATTTCCTTGACTACCATCATCTTGTTGCGCTGGGAAGAAGAAACATCAGCGCTAATCCTGTCGATATCAATCACTCCTGTTTCTTTGTCCATGGCCACTTCCTTCAGGCAGTAATCAATCATATCAATAGCTCTTTGGGCATCTTTTTTAGTGACTTTGGGAGAAAGGCGCAGTTTGGCTGAAGCTTCGGCTAACCTGGTCAAAGCTTCCAACTGGCGGGCAGTAATAGGCACAGCCCGCATTCCTCCCCCATCGGCCTGAACCATGCCGCGCATCTGGACATAATAATCTTTTATTTCTTTCAAAGCTCCGTCTGTAAGCTGAGGCTTACAATGCTGGCGGATATAAGAAAAAAATTTGCGCAGGAATTTAGTCTCTAATTCTGGTTTGCCTTCTCCTGGATTCTGATGCATTCCCAAAATATGGGATGCCATCTTTTCATCTTTTGTTTTATCCGGCAAATCCTTGATGGGAAAAATCAAATCGAAACGGCTGAGAAGGGTGGAGGGCATGGCCACGGGATCCAATTGCTGAGCAGGAGGATCGTATGGATTGAAACGGCCGGATTTAGGATTGGCAGCAGCAAGAATAGTGGTCTCTGCATGAAGAGTGGCTTGAATATTAGCTTTAGAAATACTGATTGTCTGCTGCTCCATAGCTTCATGAAGAGCGGCAGTATCTTCCCTAGCCATTTTGTCCATCTCATCAATAGCACAGAAGCCCTTGTTAGAAAGAACCAATGCTCCGGCTTCCAAAGACCAGCCGCCAAGCAATTCATCTTTGACTACAGAAGCGGTAAGGCCGGCTGCAGAAACTCCTTTACCTGAAGTGTATCTTCCTTTGGGAGCAATTTTACCTACTCGCTTTAGGAGTTGAGAATTATGCACTACTAAAGCATTGGCGATATAATTATGAACTTCCTCTACCTGAAGATCATATACAAAATCACAATCAGAAGAGATACTTTTAATTTCCTCTATTTTATCCCAAAAAATATCGCAAGAGGCAAACTCTTCTAAAAGGCTTATTGCCTGCGTAGCAGTAGCTTGCTGCTCCTTAAGTTTAGCCACTACTTTTTGAAAATTAGAGCGGCTGGGATTACGATCGCCCAGCTCATAATGGAGATATGTTCCTCGAGGAATATTTAACTGTCTTTGGAAGAGAGAAGCATTTTTGCGCAAAAATTTAAGAATCCTCTGCACATTAGGAATAACATCAGTATTGGTGTTGTGCTTGACTATCAAGGAACTGATGGCTGTCAATTTTGATTTTTTTTCTGAACTTAAAAAACCAATCTGCTGAGCAAAAGCTAAGGTATGTTCACCGTATATTACTAATTCGTAATAGACTCTTCTTTTTTTCTGCACCGTGTTCGAAGCAAATTTTTCTTTTTTATTTATGAAACTTATTATGCCAAAACGAAGAAGGATAATCTTTAAATCAGAGATGAGATCTTTGCTAGCAGAGGAAATCTCGACGGCTCGTTTTTTGATGTGAACTGAGCCTTCACATTCATACAATGCCTGCAAAAATGATTTAATCACTGAAAGAGGCGATTTACAAATTATCTCTGGAATTCGTTTGCCTTGAGATTTACGGATTAACGAGGAATCAATAGCTTGAAGTATACGCACCAATTCGATAGAAGTAGCATAACACTCCCCTGCGGATTTTCCTTTATGCGATCGCCTAGAGACAACCTTTGCATTGAATCTTTTTTGTAAGATGTTCGTAAAATCATCTAAGAGCTGGGGATTATTATTGGTTAAACTAACCCCCCCGCTGGTCTGAGAAAAAGCGACATAGCCATCGCCAACTAAGTAACCAAAGAGGCGGGCGATTTCCTGATCGCATACCGCAGGGAAAATAATACTGCGGCGATTATGGGCGGGAGTTGGCTGATAAGTCGGATTTATTTTTTGAAGAGATCCTTCGATTTTTAAGATACGAGGGGCGGCGATAAAATCTGAAGAAGTCAAGCTTTGTGCTTCTTTGGCAAAGATGATTCCATTTTCAGTAACAAAAAATGGGTGATTGGGAGTAACAATAATTTCGCTGCCGGAACCAGTTCGTATATAAAGCATATTTTTTGGTGAAGGCCTCTTCCAGAGAAGTGTGGCGGCTTTAGAATCTAAATTGCCCCGCTCATTTAAGGCAGCAACTTGGAATATTGCCTGTGGAGAGCACGCATGTTTTTCTATAATCTTTCCGCTGCGAGTTTGAACCAATTCTTCTATTGTTTTTATACTGCCATCTGTGCAGACGATATTAGTTTTTGGATGAAGACATTTTCCACTGCCCGGATCTCCTATCAACAGAATATGGCTGTCTCCTCGAATAGTTACTCCATCCGGCCGCTCCTTCTTTACTCCGCCGGCCAATTGGAGAACTAAAGCTTCTTTGACCTTTTCGTGGCCGTAGATAGACGGTGCGAGACTATGGATGAGCCTTTCGTAGGCGTGAGGATCTTCAGCTAATTCTTTGATGGCTTTCTCCTCTTCTTCAGTCACTTTAACCATGTAAAAATCTTCGTCTACTGTATCTATATTATTGGCTTCTATCAACAAATCAAATTTAGTGCTTTGGCCGCCGGTGCGCAGGGTGATGGGAACCTCGCCCACCCAGCCCACTACCCGCACTTTAGTTCCGGGGCTGGCCCGTCTTTCATTGAGGGGGCTGACCAGATCATTTTTCAAAAAGACATGCAGGCGCTTGGGCTGTTCTCCCCCCTCCAAATCTTCAGGAGATTCTTCTAAAGTCAAGCCCTGACCATCTACTAATTCCTTGCTCACTTCCTTGAATTTGCCTTTTCGGCCGCAGGCGCAGCGGGAAGGCTCGGTGTAGCTTTTGCTGTCCTGTAATTTAGAGATGATGCTGCCGCAGCTGGGGCATTCAAATTTGGCTTCCATCACATGGGGGCGGACTTCACTTTTAGTCCTTACTGCCCCTTCGGTCCAAAAAAATTTTCCCAGATGCTTGCTGCGGATGTCGCTTAAACGGATTTTTTGGGATTCGGGGAGATTAAAAAAACGAAGATAGAAACGGGTAATGAAATGAGAAAGATCAAATTCTTTGACGGCATTTTCTCCTGCTTTGATTATCTCTTCCGGATGTTCTAATAACTCTTCAACAATTTCTGGGCTGAACTTGGCCAGCTCCATAAAATCGATGCGGAGAAAATTTTCTCCCTTGCGCACTGTTTCCAGCAAGGGAGGATAATAAAACTTTTCTAAAAATTCCTTAAAGATACGTGTTTGTTCATCTGCATTCATCAGGATTTTTCCGCCATGACCTTTTTCAGGATTTCAATTAGCTTATCCAAGGCATCTTTGGCTTGCTGTTCGCTTTTGGTTCCGGTGCAGACAATCTTTCCATTGGAAAAAAGGAGAAATGTAGCATTAGTCCCCTTGAGCTTGTGCACCAAACCGGGAAATTGTTCTGGTTCGTATTCGGTATTAGGCAATTTGATGCCTAAGACATTGAGATTAAGATCCATTCCCACATTTCCTGAAGCAACAATATTCTGTACGGTAATCTCCGGTTTGATAGTCACATTAATATTCAATTTTTTCAATTGCTTGATAATCGCTTCAATGCCTTTCTGCACATCTTCCATAGTGCGGGCGCCAGTGAGAACAATCTTGCCGCTGGAGAAGATGAGGGCAGAGGTTTTCGGCTCTTTGATCCTAAGAACTAATCCTGGAAACTGCTCGGGATTGTATTCGGTGTTGCTTAATGTAGCGGCCATCTTTTCCAAAGGAATATCTTTTTCCAATGCAGAACTGATTACAATATTGACCACTGCAATCTCTTTCTTATGAATCTTAACTTCTTTCTTTATCTTTGCCATGCCAATGCACCCCCTGGTTTATAAATATTTAAATATTGTTTATAAACCATTTATAAATGCGGATAGTATTTAAATATTTGCCTGAATTTGCTGTTTTTATGCGTATTTATAAATGAAATAGCCGGCTTTTTAAATAGATTTTGAGGTTTAGATGAGTATTTCGGAGTATGGTCGACCCCATGATTTCCGATGGAGATTTAAGAGATATAACGGCTAGAAAATTGTTCCACGAGAAACTTTGAAATAAAAAGAATTAAATATAACTAAGAATTCTCTTTTAAGATGGGTGATAACCAAAGAGGAAGTATTAAATCTGTTTTAATTTGGTTGTTAATACTCTTTGTTATCTTGGGGGGGACCTGGGTTTTTCTGTTTTATTTCTTTGGTCTACCTATTCCCCTGCTAACCTTCTTTGGTTGGGGAAATGTTTATTATGAATGTATACCTCACGAATGTTCAGAATTAAAAGAAGAAAACAATTGTAATGTAGCAGTTGTTGCCAGCCAGCATCGGAACTGTTTATGGATAGAAAATACTTGTAAAAAAGACACGTGTGCAAGTTATAACACACAAACTTCTTGTAAAAATGCTCTTTTAGGACGTAAATGTTCTTGGATAAAAAATAAATGCCAAGAACTATCTTGTCGTAATTATAAGACCGAAGATTCGTGCAATCTCCAACAGGGTACTCTTTCGGATATGGACTGTATCTGGGGAGGTAACTATTGTGAAGAAAGGAAATGTTCAAGTCTTGAAACAGAAGAATTATGCCAAAACGCACCAACAGAATTAGGTTGCCGATGGGTTGATTCAGATAAACGCTGTACGGAAAAAAAGTGTTATGATTACGCAAATAAAAAAACTTGCGAAGAAAAATCTTTCTGTAAATGGGAGAATTTGGGGACACCCAATGAGGAATGTGGGTATAAGAGATGTGAAGATTATACCAAAGAGTCTAACTGCTTAAAAGATAGTAGTGGATGCGTATGGTATAATAATCGATGCGGGGATGAAAATTGCGGCGGCAGTTTTTATGCTAATAAAGAAAAATGTGAAAGTTTATATCTCGAACAAGGATGTACGTGGGATAAAGAGAAGGAAGACTGCCAATCAGTCAAAGAAAGTTGTAACTATTATAAAAATAAAACTATTTGCGAAATACTGCCTCTCTGCTTATGGTCAGAGGAAATGGAAGGGTGTATTGTAAAAAGGAAATGCAGTGATTATAGATATGACTACGCTGGTTGCACAGATGAAACCGATAATTTGGAGTGTACATGGAGTGATAATCCCGATGCTTATTTTGGCCCCTGTATTAGAAAAACTTGCAATGGTTATGATAAGAGAGGGTCTTGTTTAAATATTTCTAAAGATTTGAACTGTGATTGGATAAGAAATAAATGCCGTTCGAGAGGAGAAGCCTTGTGTAGAGAATTAAAAAGTTTGCAATGTAACGGGCATCCATTATGTAAATGGCAGAAAGTCTATAAGCCTCCGAGATTAAGATGGCAGTAGGCGTGTTAAATTCTATCAAAAATCTATTTCTTGCTCTTTATCTGCGGCTGATTGATAGTTCCAGCAGTTATTATCTCGGTTCCTTTAAGATTATACTGCTTATAATTGCCCAACACTTTGGCCGCCACCCGCACTTCATCGGCCGTATGCCCCATTACTAACAGCTGGAAAAGGTTGTTGTTCTTGATGAGCTTAATCATTCCCTCGCCTTCTTTAATGAAGCCATTACATGGCCGGGGATAGCCCATCAGATAATCTATAATCTTATTGTCGCAGGGATTGCCGGTAAGAATCATCTGGGTGAGTGGTTTTTTTAAAAGTTCTGTATCGAGTTTGCTGGCCGCAGGAGGAACGATTATATCGTTTCCCAATCCCGAAGAGATGTCTACCAAAGCCAAAGTATTGATGGCGCTGGCATTGCTTCCCACTACAAGAAAACCAGAAAAAGTTTTGCCGGCAAGGAACAATTGGGGGTATTGGGACAGATCCTTGTCTACTTTTTGGGAAACTATCTTTGGTGCCTTAGATTTGCTAGCGGAAGAATCGAGACTAACCGGGGCATTAGGGGATAGGTAATTTAAACAAACGACAGCGGCTGGCTTTTCCCCATTTAAATCAAGATTTAAAACCCCAAGTGATTTGACGTTTCCTTTAGGAAAAGCATAGCTTTGGCCAACAGCTATTTTCTCAATTGTTTCGCCATTGACAATAACCCTTAGGTCATTTCCTTTGGAAGAGGAAAGATAAAATTTATTTCCCCCGGCATCCGCATATTCTTTATCCAGATTAAATTTAAGCACTTTTTGGCAATTGCAACTGGAAGAAAGAGGATTGCTTACTGCTTTCCCCGAAAGATTTTCTGTTTCTGAAGAAAGATACTGAATAGACAAAGAAAAACCGATTACTAAAAATATTAAAAAAAGGAAATAAAAAAAATTATTTTTGTCCATCTTTCGATTGGCCACTTAGCCGATTATTGGTGTAAGTTCAAAAACCAACGGCCCATTAGGTCCACTATTACTGTCGGGATGCGCTTTGAAGTTAGTGCACCCATCAAGAGTCCCGGTTATTTCCTCCTTGCTTATCGAGCTTATTTTAATTGCCCCGTTTAAATGAAAGATGGAGAAGACGCTTTCTTCTCCTACCCCAACCTCAACTTTGAATTTTTTTGTTCCTTTTTGTATCGTAAGAGTTTTTGCCGCTTTATCAATCATAAAAGCTACCTTTCCCGAATAAATCTTAACGGGAAGATTCTTGACTCCATCCTTTCCATTTAAATCCACTTTGATAGGAAAATCCTTGAAATCAGAAGTGGAATTTGCAAAGACGCCAAAACTATATCCCCCCAGGCTAATCGTAGTCACAGAATTAGTGCCTTTACTTATGGTGTAGGTCAAAGTTTCCCCGGTGCCTACATTTTTAAACTTTATTTGGGGAGTATTCGTATCGAGATTGTCCGCCCCCTTATATTGCACAAGATAAGATTTACTAGCCCCCTTGGGAGAGAGAATGAGATAGTCATTCTTTTTTATGGAATCGGTTTCCACAAAATGCACTTGTCTTGGTTCGGGAAGAGTTTCATCTACCCAAATACCTTCATTAGAGAAGGAAATCAGAGGCATCTGGACTTCCATTCCATTTCCGTCATACCATTTCAGACTATAACGTTTGTCTCCATTGGTCATCGTTTCTGCTTTAAACGAATTGATATCGTTAGTACAGGTGGCGGCCGCGGCCATCCCGCTTAAACTATCCTCTGCGGAAACCATGACTATGTTACTTTTCCCGCTAAACAAAAACACCAATCCGGCCACAGCCACAATGCCGACAATGGCCACTAAGAAAATATTCGTTTTATCGTTTCCCATTTAAATCGCCTCCTTTTTTGATGTATTGTTAATATTGATTTTCTTAAGAAATAGTTAAGGTATATATATATATATCGCAAATTTTAGGTTAAAAATGACCCTTTATCTCTGTCGTTACGGTGAAATCTTCCTCAAAGGCCTGAACCGAAAGCATTTCGAAGATGCTCTGGTGCGCAATATCAAACTGATGGCCGAGCAGCGGAACTTGAGTATTATGATTAAAAAGATACATAACCGTCTGCTGATAGAAAGCGAAGAGAAAGAACTGTCGTTCTTGGCCAACGTCTTTGGCTTGGTCTCTTATTCCCGTGTGAAACAGGCAGTTTTAGACTGGGAAGAACTAAAGGGAACCGCTTTACAGCTGATGCAGGAAGAGAAACAAAAATTTAATACTTTTAAAATAAATGCTCAACGGCAGAACAAGAAGTTTCCCCTTACTTCTCCTGAGATTAACCGCGAACTGGGGAAGTATCTAGAAGCGAAAACAAAAAAAGAAGTGGATATGCACCAGCCGGATATAGAATTAGGGGTGGAAGTAGAAGAAGATTGTGTTTATTTATTCGCTGAGAAAATCCCAAGTGTAGGAGGATTACCTGTCGGCTGTGAGGGAAGAGTGGCTTTGCTGGTAGAAAATGAAGACAGCCTGCAAGCTGGAAAGTTGATGATGAAGCGGGGCTGCGCGATTTATCCTTTTGCTTTGAAAGAAAAAGATATTTCTTTGCTGCAAGAATACTCTCCTTTTCCTTTAGAGCTGAAGATTGTGAAAACGATTAAAGAAATTGAAGCGTGGGCCGAGAAAGAAAAAGTAGGAGCGATGGCAGTGGGCCAGCGGATGGAAAACTTTAAAGAGTTGAAGACAACGCTTGTGGTTATGCGGCCGTTGGTTGGAGAATAAAAATGGAAGTTTACTTAGAACGAGAAAATAAAAAGAGAAACCTGAAGTTTACAGGCACGGCCAAAGAACTGCTGGAGAAGCTGGGGATTAATGAAGCGGCCGTCTTAGTGATTCGAGACAAAGAGCTGATTACTCTTGATGAAAAAATAAAAGAAAAAGATAAGATAAAAGTTGTTTCTGTGGTTTCGGGAGGATAAATTTCCGAGTCTGCCTTCGCTAAATCTGATAACGAAACGACTTGGAAATGCTCCGCACTATCCTCTAACGATTATTTAGCGGTTCGCTTTGCTCTCTCGAATTTTGCAAATTGAATTGAGGAGGAGGGCTTAAGTTATAAAAGAATAAGAAGATTAGATTCTTTTTGAAAGAGGAACTCTCAGAGCTGTTTGATATGCAATTTGCTCTAATAAATTTCCAACAACTTCTTGAGGTAATTCTCTATCACTATAAACATTTATGGATCTATCCATTTGAGTTTCTGGATGCTTCCAATCTTGATGCCATGGAAAAAGAACAGCTACTCTTGCTCCATTAACATCATAATAAAGCCCACCATACCAAGTATATCCGTCTTTTGTATCATCATTCAAAGCATGTCTGACATACGGCGAAACTGCCTCTCCGATTTCTTTGAGAGTGGTATTATCTTTCAGTCTAGCACTAACTACTCTGTTCAAGTGCCGAACTATTTCTTCACCATATTGAACAGGAAAACCTTCCAATTCCGCTTGTGCCATTGCGTAAGTCATTTTATTTTACCTCCAATTTGGATTATTATAGACCTAAAAAGAGCCACACCTATATAAAGCTTTTGGTTGAATTGTAACTATGAAGTGACTACAATAAATTTTGAACCGCCACCGACGGCAGACGGGCAACTTTTCTCCTCGAAGCCAAACTCGAAAGTCGTTCCTCCTCACTTCTATAATTTGATAGTCGAAAAGCTTGTCCTACCCGACATCCCGTAGGGACAACCCCTGTCGGGTCGGCAAACAGCAACCGTATAAGCCGCTCCTGCGATAAAAATAGAAGCATATAAAATATATCGGCATTTTACTTGTTAAAATGAACTGTTCAAAATGCCTCCAGAAAGCTGTTTTCTCTTCTCCGGCCCTCTGCAAGAATCACTTCTTGGCCTACTTTGAAAGTAAAGTGAAGGAAACAATCCAAAAGTACAAATTGCTGCCGAATAAAAAAATTAAATTGGTTGTGGCCTGCTCCGGCGGCAAAGACAGCACAGTAGCTTTGTATCTGCTGAATAAATGGGGCTATAAACCAACTGCCTTGGCCATAGATGAAGGAATCAAAGGCTATCGGCCGCATACTCTCCTCGATTTGCAGAAGTTCTGCCGAGAGAATAAAATTCCTCTGCAGATTTATTCATTTCAGAAAGAGTTTGGCGCTTCTTTGGACAAGATACTAAAAAAACTGGGCGGTCATCCCTGCTATGCCTGCGGGATTCTGCGGAGATATCTGCTTAATCAGAAATCGCGGAGTTTTGATGTAATTGCCACCGGCCATAATCTAGATGATGAAAGCCAGAGCATCTTGATGAATCTCTGCAACGGCAATCTGGCTCTTTCGGCTAATCTCGGGCCGAAGACCGGAGCATTCTCTCATAAGAAATTTACTGAACGCATCAAGCCGCTTTATTTCTGCTCGGAGAAAGAAGTGATGGCGTATTCTCTGCTTAAGGAATTTGAAGTTTCTTATCATGAATGCCCGTATGCATATCTTTCTTTCCGAGGCAAAGTGCGGGATGGACTAAATGAATTAGAACTGTCGGAGAAAAATGTGAACGAAAGGCTGGTCAAAAATTTTATCGGTCTTTTGCCGGCGATTCGGAAGAAATACTCTTCGGCCAAAGAGCCGCAGGCCTGCCGGATCTGCGGAGAAGCTGGTCGGCAGGAGATCTGCCGGGCTTGCCAGATTGTTGAACAGTTAGTTGGTAACAAAACCACTGTTTTGAAACAACAAACTTCGTGCTAAAGCCAGAACCTTTTAACCACGAAGTTTCTTGTAAATAAAATACCATTTTTTAGGTAAAGTATATAAACAAATAACAGATTATACCTAAAATATGGTAAAAATTGAGAAACTACTTCAAGAAGGAAAACTTAGCCGTATTGGCGAGTTAGAATTAGAAAGATACACTAATTTCTTTAAACATTCGTATTTAGACAATTTTCACCATGGCCAAGCAGTTTTAAAAACCTTTCCTCGATGGAGCATTATCTCCGGCTATTATGCAATGCATGATATTACGAAGTTACTTCTAGCCAAACAGTTTCGCCTAAAGGTAGAATTAGAAGTGCATGCTACTACCATCATTTTGAAGAAAATAAATCTTTTGTTTGGTGAGAATAGTGATTAGTCTGATTTTTAATTCAGATTGCTATAAACTATTAATTTTATTCAGCCTATCCCCCGGCTCCCGCTTTAACCGGAAAGAAATCAAAGAGAAAACCCGGTTGAATAATGTACCTTTAGATAAAGCTCTTCGCCAGATTCTTGCCTCCGGCGTTGCCAAAAGAGAAAAAAATTATTACTCTCTAAATATTGCCGATAAATCGGCTAAAGAACTTTTAGAAATATGCCAGTATCAATATCAGCAGTTGAGAGAATTGCCTCTTACGGTGTTCTATCTTTTAACTGATTTGGTTGATTCCCTATTGTTCCTTAAGGGAGATGAGGTCTGGCTCTTTGGCTCTTATGCTAAACTAGTGTACAAAGAAAATTCGGATGTGGATATAGCAGTCTTATATTCACAGGAGATTCGTAAAGAGAACATCAATAAAATAGTGGCTAAATTAGAAAAGATTTATAATAAAAAGATTGAGATACATTATTTTGAGAAAACTGGTTTTTATAAACATAAAAAAGATTTACTGGTTAAAAACATTTTGCGTGACGGAGTTCGCTTAATATGAAAACGGATTTGGTTTTTCCGGAAGGAAATGAATCGGAACTGATTGAAATGGCTTTAGCCTTAGGCTACGAGCAGTTAGTCCTAATTTATGATGCACCGGAGAAAGTAAAAATTTTACCGGCAGGGAAAATTAAACTGCTTTATGGGGTGCTGGTGGCTGATTTGATAGGAAACAAATTAACCAGAAAAATCGATCAAATCAAAGGAAAGAAATTTTTAGCTTTGGTACCGGCCGGAGAAGAAGAATTCAACCGCTTTGTCTTGGAGAAGACTGCGGCAGATATACTTTTTAATCTTGAATATACGCATAAAAAAGATCATCTGCATTACCGCAAATCCGGTCTGGATGAGATAATCTGCCGGATTGCAGCTCGGAACGGGAAGATTATTGCATTTTCTTTTTCTTCTCTTTTGGAGACAGAAAAGAGAGGGTTGGTTTTAGGAAGGATGATGCAGAATATCCGTTTCTGCCGGAAATTTGGAGTGAAAACTTTTTTGGGCAGTTTTACTGCTTATACTGAAGCAATGAGAAGCCCTTTTGATCTGCAGAAGCTGGCCAAAGTGCTGGGTGCAGACGAGGGGACGGCTGAAGAGATTATTCTTCGTTGAATTAGAAATCTATTCTAACTCTTTCACTAATTCCCAGACATACTTCCCGGCTTGTTCTCCTTTTAAACCAACAACCCTCATCTTACAGGGATATGTTTCAGAGAAAAAAATTAAACTTTTTTTATTAATATTATGAAAGTTGTACTTAGATTCTATAGCATACAACTCTTTGTTTTTAACAATAAAATCTATTTCCTGCTTATTTGTCGTTCTCCAGAAATGTATCTCTCGGTTTAATTTCATCAACTCTAAAAAGACAAATGTTTCAAAGGCATTGCCCAGAATAACTTTAGGAAATTCTTTTAGCCATAGCAGATGCATTAACCCCGTGTCTAAAAAAAATATTTTTGGATTTTTTGACAATTCGCTTCTCAAGTTTTTATGAAAAGGGGAGATTCGTTTTATTATGAATGTATTCTCCAACAACTCCAAGTAGAGGGAAACGGTTTCCCTGTTAATCTTGAGAGTATTAGAAATTTCCAGAATATTTAAAATTTGTCCGGATTGTGAAGCCAACAACTCCAACAATTTGTTGAACGAGGAAATATCTCTTATCTTTCCAATGTCTCGAATATCTTTTCTGAGGTAAGTATTGATTATCTGGGAAAGAAAGGTGTACTTTTTTTCTTCCGAGTGTTCTAAAACTATTCGCGGATACCCGCCAAATCGGATATACTCTTCAGCTAACAGAATAAGCTCATCATTTATTGCTTTGACGTTTTCTTTGGTTAATTTATACTTTTTCTCTTTAAAAAGAAGAAATTCTTCAAAACTCAATGGATAAAGTTCAAATGTGAGAATTCTTCCGACAAGACTGTCTTTAAATTTCTTTTTTATTTCAAAGGTGGATGAGCCAGAGACGATTAATTTGATTGAGGAATAATGGTCGCAGAGTATTTTTATGAAGTTGGTAGGATTATCGAGATACTGAATTTCATCAATTACCAGAAAAATTCGTTGATTTTCCCTGGCTCCCTTTTGAAGCAGATATTGATAAACACTCTCCGGACCTTGGTTGCATAGTTCTAATAAGCCCGGCAGTTCTAAATCAAAATAAAACGCATTTTGAGAGATGTAATTTTTTAAAAGGTACTTCATCAACGAGGTTTTGCCTACCTGCCTGGCTCCGTGAATTACCAACGCTTCTTTAGAATTAGTATATTTTACAATCTTTTCTATTAATTTTCTTTTTATTAACGGCGGCTCCATTTTATGTTTTTTGCTTGTTATACTATACAAAAAACATAACTATTTAAAAACCTTTCGAAAGCGGCAATCTACTGGTTTTAATATGCAAGCTGGCCAAAGCGCTTGGTGCAGATGAGGAACAGGCCGGAGAGATTGTTTTTCTCAATAAATAAGAGTAAATAGGTTTAAAAACCCCAAGAATAATCTTTAGGGAATGACAGAAAAGCTAAGAGAAAACGAAACTTTAGAGTTGAAGAAGTCAACTTCAGAACTAAAAGAAGCGCTTATCTCTATAGCTTCTATTCTTAATAAACACCAACAAGGAGAATTGTATTTTGGTGTTGACCGTAATGGAAAAGTAGTCGGTCAAACTGTCACTGAGAATACTTTGCGAGAGGTTTCGAGAGCTATCTCTGAACATATTGAACCAAAGATATTCCCCAAAGTCAATGAGTTGGTAATAGAAAGAATGCCCTGCGTCCATATAGAATTTGCAGGCAACAACATTCCATATTTCGCGCAAGGAAGAGCATACATAAGGGTAGGGGATGAAGATAGGCAATTAAACGCCAAAGAAGTTGAAAGGATGATTCTTGACAAGAATAAAGAAAAAATGGCGTGGGATAAAGAGGTTTGTAAAGAGGCGAAAATAAGCGATATCAGCCAGAAAAAGTTGTGGTGGTTCTTACAAAAAGCAGGAAAAAGCTTTGATACCGTCGAGAATTCTTTGAAGAAACTCAGTCTCCTCTCGCAAGGAAAAATATTGAACACGGCAGTTATTCTCTTCGCTAAAAATCCAGAAAAGTTTTTCCCTAATGTAAAGTTACGCTGTGCAGTCTTTGGCGAAACAACTGCGGTCACAATTGATATGCAGGAATTTGTTGGAGATGTGTTTACCTTGATTGAAAAAGCTGAAAGATATATTCTGGAAAATATCCATATGGGGATGAGGTTGGAAGGATTATATCGAGTAGATGTTCCCGAGATTGATAAGGAAGCTTTCCGAGAAGCAATCATCAACGCTTTTTGCCATCGGGATTATTATCTCTACGATTCTGTCAATATTGCTATCTTCAAAGATAGACTGGAGATTAGAAGTCCGGGTTTACTATACGGCGGGCTAACTATTGAGAAAATCAAAGCCGGCGGAGTTTCTGAACGTAGGAATGAACTTCTCGCCGAAATGTTTCATCAGATCCATTTTGTCGAAAAGTGGGGCAGAGGCATTGGTTTGATTTTAGCCAGAGAACCAGATACTAAATTTAAAGAGGTAGGAAGACAGTTTATTGTGACGTTTAACCGGAAGGCGGTAGAAGGGTTGGTAGAAGGGTTGGTAGAAGGGTTGGTAGAGAATCAGAAGAAAATCTTGAGATTTGTGGCGGATAATCCCCTCATTTCTAAACGAGAGATGGCGGAAAAAATTGGCATAAGCACAACGGCTGTTGACAAGAATATAAATGTCCTCAAGAAGAGGGGCTTGCTGAAAAGAGTCGGTGGAGCGAAAGGCGGCCATTGGGAAATCGCTAAAGAGCCTAAGAAGGAAAATTAAAGAAGATAATAATATAACTTTAAAAACCCCAAGAATAATCTTAATGAAAATGGAGAAAAAGAGGTTGGTTTTGGTAATAGTGAGTATACTTTTATCAATCCTTCTTTATCTACCCTTGAACAATGCGGAAATTAATCCAGAAAAATCTTTTGGTATGTGCATATGGGTAGCATTTAATGTTGGTTATGAACTTGGAGGAGAAAATTTTTTCTGCCTTGGTTATACAGCTGAGGTGAAACAGCTTAATTTTATGTATGCTATTGGACGAGGATTTAGGGGTATAGATTTTTATGATCCTACCTCTTCTGGGTTATTAGGATATAACATCTTTCAGAATTTTAAAGATGGAAATTTATTATTAGCTGATGTATCATCGGGGCTTATGGGGGCTCCAATGGATAATGGATGCGTTTGGAAAGTTCCACGCTCCACCGCGGGATGTTATTATCTTTCATCTACGCTAGATCCAGATTTAAATTATGATGTTGGTTGTGCAGCTAGTTTAATCCAACCAGGAACAATCATAACGACAAATAAAGAAATGAAAAAAGACTTAGATGGTGCTGTGTTTGATACTGTTCCGAGTGAATATCTCATCAAAGGAAATTATAACAAACTATCCGCTCCAATTTTTCCTGAAGAGATTGCTTTTCCAAAATCGTATGGTTGTTTTAATACTGATGGACTTAATATGTATACTCCAGATAATGAGTATGCGTGGATTGTTTGTGATGCCAGTAGTTTAGAAAAATTTGTGGTTGCGGAGGACGGAGCAAATGCCTATTTCTGTAAACAAACATCTCAAGTTTCTTATCAATGGGTCAGTAGCCCCCTCATTTGCAAAGATGTAGAATCCGAAGGAGGAAATTGTGATAGCAATATGGCTGCTTGTGTAAACAGTTACGGAGAAAAAGAAACCAAAGATGATGGCACGATTATTAGCAGCACGGCATGGAATGACCAAGCCGGCTGCTGCGGAGATGACGGATTAGAGGATTTGGGGAGTATTTCGAAAGATAAAAAGTATTTATGTATGAATGAACAGATTACGTCTGACATTGTTACTTATGGTGGAGAAACCGGGAAATCTATATCTGATGTTTATAAAGACGTAAAAGAGAATTACAAAGGAAGCTGGAAATGGATTTCTGCTTCTGAAGGAAGCTTTATAATCAAAACAAAAGTTGATACGAACCAAGATTTTCTTTCTAATGGAATGCACTGGTATACATGTAATGATACAAACGCGGGGCTATTGAAAAAAGAAGGTATAGAAAGTGCCGGTGACATTGGAAAGGCTGGCCGCTTCTTTTGCTTAGGAAATGGTGCCTTCGGCTTCTGGAAAGAATGCATTACTGAAGAAGAACAGAAACCGATTAATGATTATTCCCGCCAGATACTCCTGGGAGAGAACTTATTAACTCTTTATCCCAAAGATATCCAATCAATCTCCGCCGAAGGACAGATTCCCTTGTCTAGTGTTCCTACAGAATACGAAAGAAAAGCTATTCCTGAATACAGCCAAATACTAAAACTTATCTTTAGTTTCACAGAAGATCCTTATTTTAAGTTAGCTACCGAAAATCTCGATCCTAAAGTAATTTTTTCCGGCCTTTCTCCAGACAACAAACCTATCGAAGATAATTTATTCAATGATTATTTATCCGTACCGTATTTAGAAAAAGATGTGCCTTTAACAGCAGATATTTATTATCCAGTCAATGAACCGACCATTATTTCCGTTATTCCTGCTCAAATCAAAAAAATTTATATTGGCGGCAGCAATAACAACTTGTTCTGTTCTGGCAAGGAAGAATTTGAAGAAGGAAAAAGCAGCTGGATTGCTGACCTTGATGATAGCCCTAAATTGCCTGATGATAAAACTGCCTGTGAAGCCAACGGCTATACTTGGACTGGAAACGAATGCTGCGGGGATGACATGTACTCTGGTTTGGACGATTTTTACGCCGATGATGGTTTTGTCACCGGATTAGATGAGGAAGGCAATCAGATTCTTGATTCGGAAAAGCCGCGGGGCTGCTGGGCGGGAATTTCTCTAAAAGAGGGAGAAGCTGTGGGACAGATTAAATTTACGATTAGTGCAGGAGGTAAAAGTTTAGAAGAAACTTACCCCTGCAAAAAAGACGCAGGAAAAGAATGCAGATATTTCATTAAAGGTATTATTAATGATGCAAACAAAATAATAGAAAAAGTAAAGTTGAGCAACTTATATCCTGAAAAATACGATTTAACGGCTAGATTGTATAATAAAGCTGCCAATCAAGGATTACCTTTTGAAATAAAAATAACTGCTGAAAAAGTAGAAGTAGACCGTAATAAATACTATTTAGAAGCAAAGAATGTCCCCGCCATAGCCATCGTGGGAAAAGATGAAAACGGGAATGGCAAATTCTTTACCTGCGGAGCAAATTTGGCCGGGATGAGTGCGGGAATGGAAGAAAAAGTAAAGGAAATGCCTCTCTGCTCCATTTCCGGCGATAACTACTGCTCGGCCAACGGCTGGACGAACAAGGCTCCGGCCAAGTTTAATTTTAATCCAGAAACTAAAGAGTATGAGCCGACAGAAGATGTTTACGAGCCGGCCGTCTTTGATCATTCCGGCTCGATTGTCTTCGGCAGGAATTTGATTCCTAATGCTCAATTGGAAATTGCTGACAAGAAAATAAAAGATTGGGAACAAGGTCCGTTAGTGTCAATACTAACTTTGGGGAATAATATACTGACTATAACCGGAACAGATCCAATCAAATCTCCTTTCTTTTATCTGGAAAATAAACTATATTCACTTTCATTTAATTCGGATTGTAAGGTTGATAATACTCTCTTTGTTTCTGCAATAAACAAAAAAGGAGAAAAAATTACACTTTCTTCACCCCAACAAACAGGCAATAATTATCTATTTTCCTTTACTCCTCTGGCTGGGGAGTATCAAGTAGAATTCTCTCCGTTAGGAATGTGCAGTTTAGCCAATCTTTCTTTATATCTTCTTCCTCCTGCTTTTAACGAAATATCTTTCAATTACGATGCCCTGCATCAGCCCCTGACCGCCCAACAGTGCTGCCCTGAGAATTCCTGCTGGAATGGATTTACCTGCGTGGGAGATATGTCTTCACAGACAGAAAGAGAAGAGATAGTAACCGAAGGAGTCTCTTATCGCTGCCTCAAGGGAAATTGGACAGCCCAGGAGAAAAAGTGGGATTGGGCTAATAAAATTCAAGGTTACTGTGAAAAGGAAACTCAATGCTTTGTCGCACCTATCACCCCCTTATCTCCGGAAATGCAGGGGGCAACTGCGGGAGTATCCGCCGGAGAGTTTTACAAAGGAACCACTCCTTCCTGTATCAATGATACTGAATCCATCTTTGACCATTACTGTCAGAATGGTGAATGGACTACTCGAACTAAATTTGTGATTACTTCTCTTCAGGATCTGGCTAAGAATAATAATTATAAAAAGTATACTCTTTATTGCGGACCATACCGAGAAACCTTAAACGAATACGGCTCGGCAGTCTACGATGTAGAACAGTTTATCGGAGGAGAGCAGGATTACACCAAAACCTCTGCCGATAAAGGATGCCAGTTCAAGAAAGATGATTCGACCTGCCAGACTACGGGCAAGCTCTGCTTTAGCGGAGCAAATAAAAATTTAATTCCGGATGAAGAAAATACCTGCGTCAATAACTTCTGCCTGTTGACACACGAAGAAGACAAAGAACAGAAGACTATCTTTGCGGTTTCTTTGAATCAGCCAATTGATGATGCCAGCAATTCTTTCTTACGTTCTTTAGGTATTGAGATTCCAGAAGAGATCCAAAGCTATTGTCCGACAGAAGGAGAAGGTTGGGTTGACTGCAAGGAAACTGTGGGCTTCTTAAAATATCATCCTAAACTGAATTTAGTGGCTTATTCTTCAGAAAAATTTGCGTTTGAGCCAAGCACCTTGACAAAAATTTGGACTGGAGTTAAAGATGCTGTGGGCGGAGCAATTGATTTTGTCGGAGGTTTAGTTGGAATAAAGATTGAAAAAATGGAGCCTGGTCAACTGCCTGAACCGCTGGCTGAAAAAACGGTGACTAGTGCATTTACTATCTGCCCGGGCATGGATACTTCCCGTTACTTCTCCTTCTTCGGCGAAGGTAAATCTGCAATGGCCTGTGTCTGGAATAATACTCTCAGCGCTTCTTATTATAATTTTGTTACGCCTATCTGTGATTATGTCAGCCACACGCCGAAGGAAAAACAGTGGTGGCTGGCCGAAGAGGCGCACGAAGGAAAAGAACTGCCTCTGCAGGGAGAGCTTTCAGTCATTTGCGATGAAAAGAATAAAAATCTGCTCATCAGCGATCCTAATGATATTAACTTCTGGTGGCCGCAGCTGACGGGACGATTAAGAATTAATTAAAACCGGTTAGTTTTATGTCATCGATGAAACATTTTAATCCGTCTTCGCAACCGAGCATAAGACCCAACGGCCATTTTAATTTAAAGTTTTCTAAGGAGTATCCTGCTCCCCCAAAAGTTGCTAGACCGTAATCCGCAGAAAGCAGATCACCATCTTGATAAGTATACGAAACGTAAAGATTGGGATCTTTTTTATAAGAGATTTCATAATCTGTCCATTGAGAATTAGAGAAATCATTACCCCACATATCATTAAGATAAAACACGTGGTTGTTTTCTTGAGGTAAACTTCCTACCATCAATAAGAGATAGATAGTTGCTTGATCAGTTCTTGCTCGAAATTTTAATGAATATCCTGCCCATTGATTATTACCACTCTTCTCAAGATTGCCGAATGCTGTAGTCACGAGACCAGCAACACCTGTATCCGCGGCATTTATGCAAAATGAACGGTTACCTCCCTCTTCACAGATATGCTTGAGATAGCTTGAATCAAAGATATCATTCCACTGAGCAATTGATTTTTCTTTGTCTTCAAAATCATCATAAAAAAGGAGGGTTTCATTGCTTTTCGTTAATGACGGAAAACAATCATCTTCATATCCAGATAAAGTAAAGCCATCACAAGAACCGCCCGCAGTACACGCTGAGCCATAACAGCATTGAATATCCACTTCGTTGCATATCCCCTGCACTTCTCCCCACTCTCCACAATCTTGACCGCAGATTCCTCCGCAACCATCATCCTTGCAGGAATCATCTGAACATTCCGGATAACAAGTAGGATCATCATTTGGGGAAGTATATGGATTATTGTTTTGATTGCGTTCTTCTAGGGTAACGCACTGTCCACTACTGCAGATGCGCTCTCCTTTGCAGTCGTAATCAGAAGTGCAGCCGGCCCCTTCTCCGCTTTGGCCGTTCTCAGAACCGCAGCTTAAAAATAAAGCTGTTAAACTCAGGGGAATCCGTTTCAAAAGTTTTTCTAAGGACATTTAAGCAGTAACTCTTCGAAATTATTTAAATGTTATGCACGAATTATAATTTTTTACCATTTCTTAGGTAAGACATTTAAATAATCCTAAAAATTAAAAAGAAATGATGCATCCTGTTAAACAGATAGAAATCAAAGTCGGAATGACTGCCAAAGAGCTAGTCCAAGAAATGGCCGCTTCCGGAGTGATGGGAGCCGGCCGGATCGCTAAAGCAGCCAAGATTGCTGAAGCTATGGCTCAGGATAAAGAGTGCAAAGTCTTTCTCGGCCTGGCCGGAGCAATGGTGCCGGGGGGAATGAAGCAGATTGTGTTAGATATGCTAAAAAGCGGTTTTGCAGATGTCTTAGTTTCTACCGGAGCTAATCTAACTCATGATTTGATTGAAGCCCTAGGTTATCATCACTTCCAAGGCCATCATCAGGTTAATGATGCCGAACTGAACAAACAGGGGATGGACCGGATTTATGATTCTTTTATGCCCAATGAAGTTTATGAAAAGATGGAAGATTTTTTTACGGCTCATTTTGAAGGGTTAAGAAATATTGAAAACATCAGCCAATTTCTCTGGAAATTAGGAGAATTATTAGACCATGAAGATTCTATTTTAACTATTTGTTATAAGAAACAGATTCCTCTTTTCTGCCCGGCTATCTCTGACTCAGGCATCGGCTTGATGCTGTGGGGAAAATTAGCTCAAGGCAAAGAAGTAAAGACTAAAGCTTTTGAAGATTTAAAAGATATGATGAAATTATCGTGGACTGCTAAAAAGACAGGAGTGCTTTATTTAGGCGGGGGGGTGCCTAAGAATTACATCCAGCAAGCTATGCAGTTTTCCAAAGGAGCTACTTATGGCATTCAGATTACAATGGATCGGCCCGAACCGGGCGGAAGCTCCGGAGCAGAACTAAGAGAAGGAATCTCTTGGGGCAAGATGCAGGAGCAAGGCCAGTTTGTTGATGTTATCTGCGATACTACTATCGCTTTGCCCTTGATCTGGGCTGCAATAAAAGACAAAGTTTCTGAATAAGATGGAAGAAATAAAAAATTTGCGGGAAACGATTGTAGATGCGGACTGTTGGGAAGTAGTTGAAACAGGCCAGAGAGGAATATTATTCCGTTCGGGAAGAATTGTGAAAAAAGAACGCAAAGAGATTCCTTCTGAAGAGTTGGAACTAATTTTACAGAAAGAAGCTGATGTAAAAAAAGCATTGAAATGGTATCACCATCTTCCGTTCTTAACTCCTGCTTTTCCAGAAGGATTTCGCAGAGGATTCTACGGCCAACCTATGCATAAAAATCGGTTTGCCGAAGATTTAGAGCCGGGGACATATGTCTATCCGCCATTTGTAAGCCACTTTCACAAGGATTCTATTCAATTGCAAACCGGGCAGATTCCTTCAGTGAAGGTTATGACTGTTGACCCTGAACCGAAAACTATTTGCATTGAAGGAGAAGTGAACTTTCGCATCACTAATGTAAGCAAAGCTTATCTCACAGATCATGATTATAATGCTTCTATGCTGCATCTCTGCCGAAGAAAGATTGGGCGGCACAGCAGAGGAAAAAAATTGAATGAATGGGCTGATCCAAGCACTTTGGAAAATTTGGAAGCTGATGTTCTCTATGAGGTGCAAACGGAAGCAAAGAAGATATGGGAAATAGAAATCCCCACCATTTCTCTTAACGCCTATCCTGCTTAAAATGAAACTGATCAAAGTTCCCTTCTCTGGCGGCTGTTTAGGCAAGAATCTTGGCTGTGAGCAAGCTCCGGAAGAGATTGTTAAAAATCTGAAGAATTTTTATTTGACTGAAGAAGGGAAGATTCCTGTTTTTGATGTTTCTGAAGTTAATATAAATCAAAACAACATTGAAGAGACTAATCAGAATATTTACAATACAGCCAAAGAAATTTTTTCTTTTTCTGCCCCTGCATTTTTTATCGGAGGGGATCATTCTATCACTTATTCTGCGTTCAAAGGATTTGCCGAGAAATATAAAAATCCAGGGATTGTTATATTTGATGCCCATCCTGACTGTTGCACGGATTTTTCTCCTCCGACTCATGAAGATTTTCTGCGAGTCTTAATCAATGAGAAAAAGATTAAACCAGAAAATGTTATTTTGATAGGAGTAAGAAACTGGCATAAAGACGAATTCCTGTTTTTGAAAGAGAACAAGATTAGAAACTTCATGGCCAAAGACATTTCCATTATGGGATTGTATGATATCTCGGAAGCAGTAATGGAATTAGCAAATAAATGGGATGGATTGTATATCTCGATTGATATCGATGTTTTAGATCCGGCTTTTGCTCCAGGCACGGGTTATCCAGAGCCTGGTGGATTAAGCATTCGAGAACTGATTTATTTTTTACATCGCTTAAAGAAACTGCATAATTTCCGAGGAGGAGACTTGGTAGAGGTTAATCCTAAGAAAGATGCGGGAACAGCAATTGTGGCGGCCAAGATTATTACCGAGCTGTTTTAGTCACAAAGAATTTAAATCACTTCAAGAATTCTCTTCAACTATAGCCCTGTCGTCTAGCGGCCAATAAAGCAAAACTTTGGCTTGGGATAGCGGCCTTTGGAGCCGTTGACGGCGGTTCGAATCCGCCCAGGGCTATTGTTTTTTTTATTAAATTACTACATCGACTATTTAATCAGCTTGAGAAAAGCTATTCCTAACTTATATGCTCCCCCGGATATTCATTGAGAATTGAACTTATTTATAATAAACTTAGTATATCAGCCAATCCCTTTATCTCCGCCAACACATACTGGTCGCGTTCTCCTTCTACATTCTCTAAAAGTTCCTTTGCGATGTATCCTGCAGGTACTTTAGAAGCCTTCCCGCCGTAGCTTATTGCAACAGACCCTACATAATCTACCACTCCAGTTCTTATACGCTCTGCTCTTTTAGGAGAAATTTCCGGAGTAGGAACGATATCGTCTAGAGCCTTTTGAACAATACGTTTTACTCTTCTTGGAACCATTTCTTCCCAGCTATAATCCAAAGTTTCCATTTTTCTTTCCTCCGTGTATACTCTTTATAAAATTTACTCCTTCATTCTTCCCCAGTCTTCATTGAAAAGAGCTTGGAAGTAATCTACAAAGTAAGGTGCATCAATCCAGACTGCGCAGTCGTAGTTGTGATGCACTTTCTTGTCGTCAGTAATCATCAAAACCATTTCCTTGCCGTCCACGATGACAAATCTGGCATCCTTATTGGTGTGTTTCAAGCTGGCGAACTGAGATAATTCAGCATATTCCTTAGCGTTTTTGCCTAAAGCGGCGGCAATCTTAATCTCTACTCCTCGTTTGTGAGCTTTCTTTAATGGGGCTAAGAAGGCATCGTTCTTCCTAGCCAAGCCATCAGCAGTGGTCATAATGACAATGTTCTTCTGGGCATTCTTAAGCATGGTATGAAGATGCTCATAAACCCTGTCTCGGCCTCTAAACGCACCAGTCTTATCAGTGGGATCAATCAACTTGATACCATCGGTATGCAAAGAAGTCAATTCTTCCATCAAAGGAGTCCCTTTGACTTGGTCAAGCATATTCTTTTTTTCGTCTGCCTCCAATAAAACATTGTTCTTTACTCTCTCTACAACTTCTTGGGGAGGAATGGCAATATACTTCAAAGGCTTGCCCACCTTAGTGATAATAAAACCTTTCTTTTCTAAAGTTTCTAAAACATCGTAAGTTCGGCTGCGAGGAACATTAGAGATGTCAGATAATTCGCCGGCAGAAGAAACTCCTCTGCTTAAAAGAGCAAGCCAAAGCTTAGACTCATAACTATTTAAACCAAAATCTTTCAACTTGTTCAGGAAATCTTTTCTGACGATCATTTTAACATTCCTCCATTATCTGTTTTTTTATTTTAATGCCTCTAGAACCTCTTTAACTGAATATAGGTTACAAAAGATACTTTATTTATAAACCTTTTGCTTAATTTTCACTAAATAGTAACTACAGAAATCTAACGCGCTTTGGCTTTGGGCCGTTTAATGGTGATAGGAATGACTCCCGCATCGTATTCCTTGATAGCCAGCTTGATGGGGCTGTATTTGATTTTTGTCAATTCTTCAGGAGAAAG
>Ga0209541_10004260_pt1 | contig 25545 bp, 20 predicted proteins | sample RifCSPlowO2_01_FD_184027 | JGI IMG/M metagenome (GOLD analysis project Ga0209541, IMG submission 184027) | Groundwater microbial communities from Rifle, Colorado - Rifle CSP2_plank lowO2_0.1 (SPAdes) (version 2) | ecosystem: Environmental > Aquatic > Deep subsurface > Groundwater | place... | reverse complement strand
GGAAATTTGGACCACCTGCCCAGAGAATGTTCCCTTGGTAAGGAGCCATTCCTTAGGAACAAGAACAGCTCCCGCGTTGGAATACCGGTTCCTGGGGATGGAGTCCACCTTCATCTTCATGAATCCGGGGACATTGACAGAGAATCCGGCAAACTCCCTCTCCGCGTACGTTTCTGTCACGGAGAGCTTCCCCGAGCTTGGCAGGGGGAAGCACTCGTTGGAGCTGTCCGTCCAGAAACATACCTCTCCGCCTGCTGGCGGAGTGATATCCCCCGGTGTTGGCAGGTTAGGCCTTGCGACGTAAAAGCTGAAGCTTACGGTCAGAGTTTTCACCTGGGGAGTGGTGTCCGGAGGTGGTTCGATGTCGGGCGGTTCAAAAAGCCCGATGCCGCTCTCTGTGCAGGAGACTGCGAGCAGATTCGACAAGCTCACTACGAGCACGGCAAGAAGCGCCACGCTCGCCCTGAAAAACCGACTGAAGCGAAGCATGGTACCTCCTCTTAGGTAATTGTTGTTTTATGGTGCCTGTCAAGGAACACACCCTTGACAAGGGTTCTACTTTTATTTTACTTCTATGCGATGGCAAATGTCAAGGTTGACGGCACGATTTATACACAGGTTATCCCCACCAAAATTTTGCATAGCAAAACTTAGGCGGGCAAACACACAAAATTTCCGTGACTGGAGGTTTAGGGGGGCAAGTTCCCACATTTTAACTTTCAGCTAAAAAGAATTAAGACAATACAGAGACATGAAGCAACCAGCAACCCGGCTGAGATTTTCCGCCCACCTAACTTTCTTGGAAAGTTTGGGAGGGCAAGCAGAACTTGAATGGGCAAACCCCCCAAAATCCCGCGAAGCGGGACTTAGGAGGATGAAGTTATACACATATTCCTATTTTTCAGTCTCATTGATTGCTTAAGAATGTTACAATAAATTTAGTTAGAAATTACAAAAGGCCAAAAAGAGCCGTTTTGTGTTGTTACAAATAAAAATATGGAACCAAATCAAAATCAAGAAGAGCACAACCATACTGGTCTTAAAAGAAGTGTTCTGGCCTTGGTAGTATTGCTTGTAATTATTTTTGCAATCTACCTGGTTTTGGGCACTAGCGATAGAACTCCCGGCCAACAAGGGACAGGAATAACCACCAAAGAAAATGTTATAGTCCAAAAAACTGATTTGGTGTCAAATCAAGAGAGTAAACTACCTGCCGGAATGCCGTCTTCCATCCCAGTAGAAACAGGGGATATAACAGATAGCTATTCAATGACATATCCTGATAGGGAGGTTGTTTTGTATACTGTAGGATATCTGTCTTCAAGGACAATATCCCAAAAATATGATGAGTATTTGAAATTTATGAAGGATAATAACTATCAGATAAATCAAAGCGGCTTGGACGCAAAAATTGCCACTCTTTATAGCAGTAAGGACGGTGATGATTTTTCTGTCGTCTTTTCTCAGAAAAGTGGAAAAACCTATGTTCAAGTTAATTACCTAAAAAGACTACAATAAACATGAAAAAAATTTTATCTTTTAGTTCAATTCTGCTACTAACAATAACCACCGTCTTATTTTACGGAGTGGGGTCTGTATATGCGGCAACCTCTGTGCCTGAAGACGGCGCTACCGCTGTTTGCGAGGGTACTACTGATAATGCCACGCCTACAATATACGTAGATTGGTCAGGCTTACTTACTGGTTCCCCACCCCCTTATTTTAGTACATATATTGTAGATCCATATGTTCTACACACCCCCGTGTTGTATGCAAGCGTTAATTTTAGCGATGGAGAGGCGAATATATCTGGGGTGTGGGAGAATGAAAATTATACTCTTGAACTTCGCGGTGATGACGGAACAGGTGAAGTCGTTTTAATGTCGTGGAGTGTAGAAACACCTATTTGTCAGGCGACTATAAATGTTACAGCTAACATCCCTGACGGCTCATGGATAATTAACCCCGGAAATCATTCTGGGTCTGATTTAAGTTCAACTCACACAGTCAGTCCTGATGGTGGTGGGACAGGTTATTCTATTACTGTAACTCCTCCATCCGGGTATCAAGTCAAAAGTATTACAAATAGCCAGGGGGGTACAGATTCTGTGGCAGTATTTCCCGGTGGGACTGAAGGGTTTGATATTGAATTTGGTACAAGTAAATTAACTGTCGATTTAAAAGGAAATGGGTCGGATAGTCTTATGATATTGCCCCCAGGAGCAATTTATACATTAACCTGGGATTCGCTCATTACCACTAATGACCCAGCTGACACTTATACCTGTACAGCTTCCGGGTACTGGTCTGGCTCAAAACCCCACAATGGCAGTGAAGACATAGTAATGCCGGCAACATCAAATGGTATATCGTTTGAAATTTCTTGTTTGTCATTAAGCGGCGCTTATGGCAGTGATGAACTATGGGTATGCAACGATACATCTCAATGTAATGTTGGTTCAGGTGGCGGTGGCGGTGGAGGCGGTGGGTCATACACAGGACCTACTGACATAAAAGCGAATGGTTCTGACGGGCCTATAACCATACCAAAGGGCGATCCAGTGAACTTGTCTTGGGTATCCGCCGCGCGAAATATTTATGTCGGCACGTATGTAACACCTGCATGTACTGCTTCAGCAAGACCTTCAAATGCAAGCTGGACTGGGGGTAAAAATTCTTTCGGAACTCAACTTGTTCCAGTATTAAACATTTCAACTGTTTTTGATATAAATTGCAATAATGGAACTAGTGATAGTGTTACGGTAAATACTTCAGGTGGCGGAGGTGGTCCTGTTACCGTTACGGCTGATATTAAGGCCGATGGTTCTGATACCCCAATAACTCTAGCTTCCGGTTCTAATACAAATTTAACCTGGTCATCCACTAATGCCACAGAGTGTCAAGCCTATGCCAGTCCTGACAATTCCGGATGGACCGGTGTGCAACTGAGAGGGAATCCCACTGGTGTAAGTGTCGGGCCCCTAAACCAAAGTACTTTATTTTCTTTAACTTGTACTGAACCGGGAGGGTCATCTGGAAGCGATGCCGTTCAAGTTTATGTTAATGTTCCTCCCGCCCCGCCGACTGGACTTACAGCCACGACTTCTCCGGCCTGTGGAGGCCAAATTGTTTTGTCTTGGAACGACCAGCCAGACGCGACATCTTTCCAAATCAGCCGAGGCAATCAATCCAATATTATATATAACGGGCCTTATGTTGCTTCAATAACGGATGCTGGTCTTACGCCCGGGGTAAGCTATACATATTGGATTAGGGCTGTAAATGCTTATGGTCAGTCAAATTGGTCTTCTTCCGCATCCGCTATCGCTTCCGTGGCTTGTCCTTCGTGGAATTACAGCTTAAACGGTCCGGATACACTAACTATCCAACAAGTAGCCAACACTATAAGTGCTACCAGTACTTATGATTTGTACAAAATTTTATCTTTCGGAACTCCTGAATGGGTAATTACCAACGTACTGTCAGGCCTACCGTCGGGTGTTACTATCGGTTGGACAACAAAAAGTTGTATTCCTACTGCATCGCCTGGTTGTAGAAGCAGGTTATTCCTTAATGCCCCTTACACTGTTACACCAGGCATTTATAACGTCACATTAACAAATCTTCCAACTTCAGGTAGTCCAGTACATAATAAAACATTCCAGTTGATTATAAATCCACCCGGAGGTACGCCTGACTTGACCGCGGGCGGTGTTACTCCAACTTCAGCAACTGTTGGAACGGCGGTAACATTAACAGCTTCAATTTCAAACATAGGAACTGCTGGAACTGGGGCAAGTTTCTCAAATTTCTTCCAAGTTTGTAGCGTTCCTGGAGGTTGTGCGGTTCCGACAGATCTTTCAGCTACAACAATGTCCGCCTTAGCAAATGGAGCAAGTGCCAATACCACCAGATTATACACATTCCCATCTGCTACCACATATTCCGCTAGAGCTTGTGCAGATAAAACCAGTTCTGCTGGGGGTGGGGTTATTGCTGAATCAAATGAAGGAAACAACTGTGGCGCGTGGACAGACGTTACTGTCAGTCCGGCTGGCGGAGCGTTTGACTACCACTTAAGCAACGACGGCAGTGTAAATGTGGTAAAGGGCGGCGCTGTGGATACTTCCAATGTTACAAAGACACTTGACGGCGGAACTCCACAGTCAGTAAATATAACTGCTTCAGGCCAGCCGTCCGGTGTAAGTATAACTTACAACAATAGCAACAGAACCTGCAGTCCTACTCCTACCTGCACTTCGCAAGTCAACTTCTCCGCTGACATGACTGTTTCTGCCGGAACTTACCCCATAACAATTACCGGCGACGTTCTGTCAAACAAAACTACTTCATTTAACTTAATTGTCAGTAATCCTCCGGCATCATCCCTCTCCGTATCCTGCCAGGTCTCTCTGTCTCCCTACAAGGTTGGCCAGCCAGTAACTTGGACTGCCAATATTGTCGGCGGAACTCCGCCATATACATACGCTTGGTCAGGCACGGACTTTCCTTCAAGTCCCGCTCCTTCCGGCAGTTCTTACACCCACACTTACCAGACGACAGGAACCAAGACGGCAAGTGTAACTGTAAATGACGACGCTTCTCAATCGGCGTCTTGTCCGGTGATAACCATTCAAGTGGCGGTTGACCCCAAGTTTAAGGAATTCTAAAAAATTCAGAGATTAATGCGAAAACACACCCCTCCGCGCGTAAGCGCGGAGGGGTGTGTTTGGTTTTTCGCCTTTAGAGAGTTTTTCAAAAGATTTTTGTCTGTCTCTTTGTTACAATAAGTAGTAAATATGCAACATGGTTGAGCTCATCTTCTTGAAATTTTCACCCTCCTAACTTTTTGACGATAAAATTATGCATTACGTTTATATACTAAAAAGCGAAATTGATAGTGAACTCTACATTGGATGCATTAACAACTTAAAAAGAAGATTATCCGCGCATAATTCTAAGAAAGTGGCGTCAACCAGTAAAAGAGTCCCTTTTCATTTGATATACTATGAGGTGTATTTAGACAGCAAAGACGCTTGTGCTAAAGAGCAATTTTTGAAAACAGGTTGGGATAGAAACCATATAAAACGAAATCTAGCCCACTACTTTAATCGTCAAAAAGTTTGAGAGGGTAAATGCACATAGAAGAATCACAACTTAAGGAATTTATTCTTGATTCCGGCTTGGTCACCAAAGCCGATTTTGACAAAGCCGAAAAGGAATCAGAAAAAACCGGGGAAAACATCGGCAAGGTTCTTGTCAGTGCGGGCAATATCACCGAGGACGACCTTCGCCGCATCCAAGCTTACGTCTTAGGCATACCATTTGTTGACCTCAAAAATCAGAGGATTAACTTTGACCTGCTGTCTATGATTCCCGAACCGATTGCCAGAAATCACAATATTATCGCTTTCAGAAAGTCCGCTGACTCGCTTGAAGTGGCGATGCTCGATACCGAGGACTTGGCGGCAATTGATTTTATTCGCAAGAAAACGGGGCTCAAAATAATGCCGCGCCTTACGGACAATGAGTCAATGAAGCACGCACTTTTGAGCTATCAGAAGAGTTTGAAAGCCGAATTCGGCGACATAATAGAAAAAGAAGCGGAATCTCTAAGGGCTGTGTCGGAGAGAGGCGGAGACGAAGCTGAAGAGGATTTGAAAAAACTCGCCGAAGACATTCCTGTTATCAGGATTGTTGATACCCTGGTCAAACACGCAATCATCCAAGACGCGTCCGATATCCATATAGAGCCGATGGAGACGCAGGTGCTTGTCAGATACAGGGTTGATGGTCTTCTCCGTGACGCGATGGTCTTGCCGAAAAATGTAGCCAGTGGAATAACTGCTCGCATCAAGGTACTGTCTAATCTCAAGCTTGATGAAAAAAGAATTCCCCAAGACGGAAGGTTCAAGATTGATTTAAACGGCGAAAAGGTATCTTTCCGCGTATCTACTCTGCCGACCTATTACGGAGAAAAAACCGTAATGAGAATTTTAAGAGAAAATGTTTCAGGGTTTACCCTTGAAGGCTTAGGTTTTCACGGCGAAGGTTTGGAGAAACTTCACAGAGCGACCAAACTTGCCACTGGCATGATTCTGACAACCGGTCCAACCGGTTCGGGGAAGACCACCACTCTTTACACAATACTTGATATTTTGAATACTCCCGACATCAATATCTCCACCATTGAAGACCCGATTGAATATCAGATGAAGAGAATCAACCAAACCCAAGTCAAGCCGGAAATCGGGTACACCTTTGCCAACGGACTGCGAACTCTGGTCAGGCAAGACCCCGATGTCATAATGGTCGGTGAAATTCGCGATACCGAAACCGCCGGCCTAGCTATCAACGCCGCTCTGACTGGGCACCTAGTCCTTTCTTCTCTTCACACAAACTCTGCTGCGGGCACGATCGCTCGTCTGCTTGATATGAAAGCGGAGTCGTTTCTTCTGGTCTCAACTCTAAACGTCATCGTAGCCCAAAGACTTATCCGACGACTGTATGAAACTAAGGAGAAATACAAGCCCTCAAAGGAGGAACTTGATTCCATTGGCAAAATTGTGGATATGGAAAGGGTTTTGCATTTCTTAAAAGAAGAAAAAGTAATTGATAAAGATGACAACTGGGACAGTATCCATTTCTTTCGACCAAAGTCATCGCCAGAAGCTGAAGATGGATACAAAAGCCGAATAGGCATACACGAAGTATTGAAAATGACACCAGCCATAAAAGATTTGATTATGAAAGGCGCGACTACCCAAGGAATAGAAGACCAAGCAAAAAAAGAAGGAATGCTGACGATGATTGAGGACGGAGTTTTCAAAGCGGTACAGGGTATTACCACTCTTGAAGAGGTTTTGAGGGTTGTATCTGAATAAAAAATGGCTGTTTTTAAATATAAAGCTATAAACAAGATAAGCGGTATGTATGAAGATACGGTAGAAGCCAATGACCGCTTTGCTGTCTACCAATTGGCCAAGGACAAAGGGGACACGGTCGTGCACGTTAAGGAGTTAAAAAGCAAGACGCTCCACTTTTTTTCAAGAACCACGGGCTTTTTCGGCAAAATAAAAGCTCACGATAAGGTAATTTTTGCCAGAAATTTGGGCGCTATGATACAAGCCGGCCTTCCCGTGACGCGGGCCCTGTCTGTCATGGAGAGACAGGTAAAAAATAAAAAGCTTAAGAGAGTTCTCTTGAACATAAAGGATGATATAAGCAAGGGACGAAGTTTAAGCGATTCTCTAAGGTCAATGCCGGGGACTTTCTCTTCGCTCTTCATTTCAATGGTAAAGGCCGGAGAGGAAAGCGGCAAGTTGTCCGACGCTCTGAAGGTTATCGGCTTGCAGATGGAGAAGTCTTATGTGCTGGCGAGAAAGATAAAAGGAGCTCTGCTTTATCCTGCAGTTATCGTTGTCATAATGATAATTATTGGTGTGTTGATGCTCGTATATATGGTCCCGACTTTAACGGCGACCTTTGAGGGTTTGGGAGTGGAACTGCCGGCAAGCACCAGGGCGATTATTGCCGTGAGTGATTTTTTAAGAACTCAATATGTTCTGACTATTGTTACTGTTTCGGGTCTCATTGCCGCGACTTTCCTTTTTTCAAGAAGCCGAAGAGGCAAGAGGGTACTGTCTCTCATGCTTATACATCTACCGATTATCGGCTATATGGTCAAAGAAATTAACGCCGCTAGAACAGCCCGCACCCTGTCTTCACTGCTTTCTTCCGGCGTGGACATAGTCGTGGCTATAGAAGTCACGGGCGATGTCGTTCAGAATGTTTTTTTCAAAGAAGTCCTGAATAAGGCGCAGCACAATGTAGAAAAAGGGGATTTGATATCTTCTGTTTTTATAGAAAATTCTCATCTATATCCGATTTTTCTGGGCGAGATGGTATCGGTTGGAGAAGAAACCGGACAATTGTCAGCAATGCTAGCTGAAGTTGCGAATTTCTACGAGGACGAAGTTGACCAAAAAACAAAAAACATATCAACAATTATTGAGCCGATACTAATGGTTCTTATGGGCATTGTTGTCGGCTTTTTTGCCATTTCAATGCTTGCGCCGACTTACTCGCTCGTAGAAGCCATATAAATAAAAAATGTTTTTCCAAACAAACAACAGAAGAACCGTCCCGCACGATTTTGGGTTTTCTCTTGCCGAAATAATTGTTGGCGCGGCGCTTTTCGCTCTTATTGCCGTGGCTGTGTATCAGGGTTATGCCAGTCTGTCGGTCCTTGTTTCGGCTGGAAGGGTGAAGACTCTGGCGGCTGATTTGGCAAACGAAGAAATTGAAATCATAAAAAATTTGCCATTTGAACAAGTTGGCATCGTTAGCGGAATACCCGTTGGGGTTATAGAGAGGGATAAGACGGTTAATAAAAGCGGTTTTGATTTTAATGTTGTGACAACTGTCAGAAATATTGATGATCCGTTTGACGGTCAAATAGGCGGGGATCCGAACGACTTGTCGCCTGCTGATTATAAACTTGTTCAAGTTGATATTTCTTGCCCCACTTGCCGTGATTTTCCAACCATGAACATGTCTGCCAGAATCAGTCCGAAAAATCTGGAAACCGCCTCAGCAAACGGAGCTTTATTTGTGAAAGTGTTTGATGCCAATGGTATTCCGGTGCCTCAAGCGGATGTCCATATTGAAAATAATCAACTGAATCCGGCAATCATTATTGATGAAGTTACAAATAACAACGGCGAATTGCAGATTGTTGATGCTCCGCCCGGAGTCAATGCTTATGAAGTCACAGCGACAAAATCAGGATTTACCACGGACCGGACCTATCCTCCGGGCGCTCCGACGAATCCGAACCCAAGCAAACCGCATTCAACGGTTGTTCTTCAGCAGGTTACTCAAGTCAGTTTTCTTATAGACAAAACCAGCACTTTAAACGTCAGTTCAATCACAGACGACTGCGCTATCGTGCCGTCTGCCTCATTCTCAATGGATGGCACGAAGGTTATAGGTACAAGCCCGGATGTCTTAAAGTACAGCGCCACGCACTCCACTGACAGTTTCGGCTCGCTGCTTATCCCCGGAATTGAGTGGGACAGTTATTTGATACAATCTCTTTCCTCAAGTCTCGACCTCGTGGGCACAAACCCAGTCATGCCTTTCTCGGTACTGCCTGACGCAGTCCAAGATGTCCGGCTGATAATGCAGCCGAAAGACCCGAACACTCTTCTGGTTGTGGTCAAGGACTTAAATTCTCAGCTTCCTCTCTCTGATGTAGCAGTGACTCTAACCGGGACAAACTATAACCAAAGTTTAGTTACAGACAGAGGTTTTCTAAGGCAGACAGATTGGTCTGGCGGTGGCGGCCAATCTATGATAGGCAATCCAAATCAATACGACACTTCGGATGGCAACGTTGATACTACAACTTCACCCGGGGAAGTAACTTTGTTTGGCAGTTTTGGAGTCTTCGCTCCGAGCGGCAACCTGACTTCATCCACCTTTGATACTGGGACTTCGAGCGACTTTTATCAGATTAACTGGAAACCGGTTGACCAGCCGCCGCAAACTGGATTTCCAAGCGCCAAATTCCAAGTCGGGTCAAATAACACCGATTCCCAATGGCAATATGACGGTCCGGACGGAACACAGGGCACGTATTACGACGTAACAAACAGCAACATACATTCTTCTCATTCCGGCCACAGGTATTTCCGCTACAAGCTCTTCCTTTCAACGGCGGTTTCGACATCAACGCCAAATATATCTGAAGTCAGTGTCGTTTTTACCTCTAGTTGTATTCCGCCCGGCCAGGTCTCCTTTTCAGGTCTAAGCGACGGCACTTATACGCTCAATGTCACAAAACCCGGTTACGGAGACCATCAAGTGCAACTAAACATTTCAAATTCTTGGCAGAGTTATAGTGTTGAACTTTCGCCGTCCTAAACCCAAAAAATGAATACTTTCAAACCAAAAATGAAAAATGGAATGACACTGGTCGAAGTTCTGATTAGCCTCGGCATTTTTGTAATCATCAGTCTGGCGCTATCTGGCTTCGGCCGTGATATATTTTTTCTGCGTTCTTCTGCCGAATCAAACCTTTTAGCCCAAATGGAAGCAAGGCAGGTATTGAGAAACTTCGTATCGGAAACCAGAGGCGTTTCACCTTCAAGCTTGGGCAGTTACCCGATATCTCAAGCTGGCACATCCACAGTAACTTTTTTTGTTGATCTTGACGGTGATAAACTCAAAGAGCAGGTCAGATACTTTCTTGATGGTGGTTCCCTAAAGAGGGGTGTTGTGATACCGAGCACCAACCCTGTCTCGTATTCGGGCAGTGAATCTGTGGCCACTGTTGTGAAATATGTCATCAACAGTTCCTCGACGCCGATATTTGAATACTATGACGAAAATTTTACCGGTACTTCCTCTCCTTTAACATATCCGCTTGATATTTCAAGAATCAGGTTGATAAAAGTTACTGTTGTAGTGGATGAAAATATTTCCAGACCTCCGGGGGCGATTGTGTCTTCAACAAATGTAACCTTAAGAAATTTAAAGAATAGCTTATGAGAATATTCAATAACTCAAATAGTAGGCGTTTCAAAGGCGGGCAGATAATTATTCAAGTGATTATATTCAGTTCGATAGCAGTTCTTTTGATTGGTAGTCTCATAAGCTCTGCGGCGATAAATATCAACTCGGCACGTCACGCGCAGGTGAGGGAGCAGGCCTTTCAGCTTGCTGAAGCGGGAATAGAGTATTACAGATGGCATCTTGCCCATGCGCCGACCGATTACCAGGACGGCACAGGTCAGCCGGGGCCTTATATCCACGATGTGAACGACAAAGATGGCAATTTGTCTGGCCAGTTTTCTCTCAATGTAATTCCACCCTATATCGGTTCAACTTTGGTCCGTCTGGAATCAACAGGAATTCCCGCGAACAGTCCGAACACTACTCGAACTATCGCGGTAGAGATGGCTGTCCCTTCTCTGGCAAAATTTGCTGTTGTGGCAAATAGCGTAATGCGTCTTGGCCAAGGCACTGAAGTTTTCGGACCAATACATTCAAATGGCGGTATTAGGTTTGACGGTCTAGCTCATAATTTAGTCACAAGCGCCCAAACTGTCTATGACGACCCCGATCACACCGGCAACAACGAATTTGGCGTTCACACGCACGTAAACATTCCTCCGCAGACAGGGATTAACGACACATTTCGCCCGCTTGAAGCGGTACCGAGTCCGATTATGCCTAGGCCGGATGTCTTCGTAGCTGGAAGGCAGTTCCCAACTCCTGTGACTGATTTTACGAGCATTACTTCCGATCTGGCGATAATAAAAAGCCAAGCTCAAACGGGAGGAATTTACTATGGATCGTCTGGATATCAGGGATACCTGCTCATACTTAGAACCAACGATACGGTTGATGTATATAGAGTGAGCTCTGTTACCAGTCCTCCGTACGGATGTACAAGCGCAAGTCAGCCCGGTTGGGGTACTTGGAGTGTCGGGACAACCCAATTTATTGCCAATCATCCAATGCCTGCCAACGGCCTTATATTTATTGAGGACCATGTTTGGGTTGAGGGCAAAATTGATGGACAGAGAGTGACTATCGCTTCGGGCCGATTCCCGGATAGCCCTTCAACCAGGACTAGCATCACCGTAAATAATGACTTGGAGTATACCGATCATGGCGGCACTGATGTCATTGCTTTGATTGCTCAAGACAATATAAACATAGGGCTGGTCAGCGATGACGACTTGAGAATAGATGCGGCGCTGGTCGCTCAAAATGGCCGTGTAGGCAGATATTATTACAGAGCGCCCAGCAGCGGGCTTCAGAGATGCTCGCCTTACCATATCAGAAATTCGGTAGTTCTCTATGGAATGATTGCCACATACAACAGATACGGCTTCGCATATACCGACGGCACTGGTTATCAGTTGAGAGAAATCAACTATGATGCCAATTTGCTTTATGGCCCGCCGCCAAGCTTCCCTCTTACTTCCGAACATTATGAGATTTTATCTTGGGAAGAGCTCTAGTTTGTATAGTGATATAATAGCCCCATGGCTAGAAAGCTGATTGTAATAGCAAACTGGAAGATGGGTCCCTCTGGTTACAAAAAAGCTAGGGAATTGTTTATATCGGAGAAGGCAAAAGCGAAAAAATACAGAAAAGTGAAAACAGTTCTATGCCCGCAGTCGGTCTTGTTGTCAGAGTTTTCTAAAATGCAGAATGGTTCGGTCAGTCTTGGGGCGCAAGATGTATCTTTTGCCGAGGGGGGCAGTTTTACGGGCGAATTTAGCGCGAGTTTACTTAGGGATATAGGGGTCTCTTTCGTCATAGTTGGCCATTCGGAGAGACGCGCTCTCGGCGAAACTGATGACGCAGTCTCTCGCAAGCTTGGCTTGGCTGTAAAGAACGGCCTTACTCCGATTCTTTGCGTGGGAGAAAGAGAGCGGGATATCCACGGGGAATACCTTTCCATATTAAGACAGCAGTTGTTTCTCTCTCTTTCGGGAATCCAAAGAAAAGATTTATCAAAAATAATTGTCGCCTATGAACCCATCTGGGCCATCGGCAAGACCGCCGACGATGCGGTAACTCCCGACAAACTCCACCAAACATCTCTTTTTATTAAAAAAATGCTGCTTGAACGATATGGTGTTTCACCATCCTCTCTGCCGGCAATTATTTATGGCGGTTCAGTGGAGCCGGACAATGCAGAAGAGCTCATTTCCGACGGCAATGTTGAAGGATTTTTGGTCGGGCACGCAAGTCTGGACGCCGGAGACTTCGGAGAAATACTGAAATCAGTGAACGGCTAAACCGAAATATGAAAACCGTTGATTCAATCCCTGACGTTTCAGGCAAAAAAATTTTTCTGCGACTAGATCTCAATGTTCCCGTTTCAGGGGGCCGGATTGTAGATGATTTTAGAATTAAAAGGGCTCTGCCTACAGTTGCTTTTCTCAAGAGCCGAGGCGCCCAACTGATTATAGCTAGTCATTTTGAGGGCGAGAACAAGACTCTAGGTCCGGTATTTGAATACTTCAAAAATATTTATCCGGAAATGGCGTTTGTGAATGATTATTTCCCAAACAATATTGGCGAGGCTGGCTCTTCGGGGATTGTCTTTCTAGAAAATTTGCGAAAATATCCGGAAGAGAAGTTAAACGACGAGAATTTTGCCCGCCACTTGGCGTCTTTTGCCGAAGTTTATGTGAATGAAGCGTTTCCCGTGTCGCACCGCAGGCACGCTTCAATCATATCTTTGCCAAAATTCTTGCCCAAGTTTTGCGGTTTTGCTTTTGCTCAAGAGGTAGAGAAGCTCTCTTACGCTTTTACTCCGGACAAACCATTCCTTTTCATACTTGGCGGCGCTAAATTTGAGACCAAGCTACCTCTTATAAAAAAGTTTTCGTCTCTGGCAGACAGTGTGTTCATTGGCGGCGCTTTGGCCAACGACCTGCTCAAGGCTCGGGGCAATTCTGTCGGCAAGTCTCTCGTTTCTGATATAAAAGCTGACCTGTCCGAAATTCCGGAAGGGAAACTTATCGTTCCTGTTGATGTTGTCGTAAAGAGCGAGAACGGAGAAGTCTCTGTTAAGCCCGTCAATGAAATAGCAGAAGACGAGTCGGTGGTTGATTCGGGACCCAAAACAATTGAAATTCTTGGACAGAAAATAAAAGAAGCGCGGTTTATTCTCTGGAACGGACCTTTGGGCAATTATGAGTTTGGCTTCAAAAAAGGAACAGAGGATTTGGCAAAACTTATAGCTCAAGCGCCGGCGCATTCAATTGTCGGCGGCGGGGACACAATCGCCTCAATTGCCGAGCTTGATATCGGAGACAAGTTCTCTTTTCTCTCATCCGGCGGCGGGGCAATGCTTGAATTCTTGGCCACGGGAACTCTTCCGGGAATTGAAGCTTTAGAATAAACTTCAATTACTGATTTAAACCAAAATCAACAACGACTCCAAAACGACTCCAAACTTCCGCTATAGCGGAAGTTTGGAGTCGTTGTTATTTTTGAGGGCTCTAGTTAGACATTTTTTAATGTTTTTATCACCTTTTTATACCTCTATATACGCTACAATTAAGCGATCGCCTAATTGTAGCGTATATAGAAATGGTGCAATTACATCAACTCCTTCCTTATTTTTTGTGCCAGATCTCCGATTTTTTCCTTAGGCGGGTTATTTACAATAGTTTGCATTATTCCCCCGCCGTCATTTGCCCACCTTGGAATCAAGTGTATATGCAGATGACGGATTCCTTTTTTTTCTAAATGGTTAATACCTATGGTTATCGAGTCACAAGAAAGCACTTTTTCGAGACTGATGGAGGTTTTTCTTACAGTCGTCATTATCTCCCCGAGTTCTTTTTTACTGTAATCTATTACTGATTCCCCATGTCTTTTGTGTACTACCATTAGATGTCCGGGGGCAGACGGTTTGATTTCTAAGAAAGCGAAAGTGTTCCCATCCTCATAAACTTTATGAGAAGGTATTTCGCTCTTTATTATTTTGCAAAATACACATTTATCGTCCATGACGGTTGGCACTTGTCCAGCTAGTTTTTGTTTTACTTATTTTTTAATAAAAACAATCTTTATTCAACTAAATTTTACCACTTTTTTCAACTATAAAAAATTCTAACGGGGTGGTACAATCTCCCTAATGAAGAATAAAGATTACCGTCTACGCGACCCGATTGACAAGTCCGCCGCCCTGGAACTTTCTTCTTTTTCTCCTCTAGTCCAAAAACTCCTTTTTTACAGGGAAATCCGAAATAATCAGTTGGCAACTGACTTTCTCCGTCCTGATTATGAGAAACATACCCACAATCCATTTCTTCTTAAAGATATGGAAAGGGCGATCTCCAGAATTCTTGAAGCCGTCAAACTTCAGGAGAAGATTTTGATTTACAGCGATTATGATGCCGATGGCATACCGGGCGGGGTAATATTGCGTGAATTTTTTGACAAAATCGGACACCAAAATGTTGAAAACTATATTCCGCATCGGAGCGCGGAGGGTTTCGGCTTAAATGAAGAAGCGGTAAAGCGTTTTAAGGATTCAGGAGTCAACTTAATTATTACCGTTGACTGCGGTACGGCTGATTCAGCCCACATTGATCTGGCGAATAGGCTTGGAATTGACGTGATAATCACCGACCATCACGAACCAAACGGACATATGCCGAACGCCTGTGCGATAATCAACCCGAAACAAAAAGATTGCAATTACCCTGACAAAAATTTATGCGGTTCGGGAGTGGTATATAAGCTTGTTCAGGCGCTTGCATCGGTGGGCCATCTGCCCTTCAAGCAAGGTCAGGAGAAGTGGTTTCTGGACCTGGTCGGGATGGCTACTATTTCGGATATGGTTCCTCTGATAGGTGAGAACAGGACACTGGCATATTACGGCCTTAGAGTTTTGAGGAAAACTCCTCGCGTGGGGCTCTTGAAACTCTTCAGGAAACTCTACATTTCCGAGCGCAATCTTACCGAGGATGATGTTAGCTTCACCTTGGCGCCAAGGATAAACGCCGCGTCTCGCATGGACCAGCCGATGGATGCGTTTAAGCTTCTTATTACCAAGAATCTCTCGGAAGCCGATGCGGTTTCCAATCACTTAAACAAGATAAACGATGAACGAAAGGGCATAGTCGCGAACTTGATTAAGGAAATAAGACATATAGTAAATGAAAAAAGGGCATCAGTAGGAGAAAAAGAGGTAATAGTAGTCGGTAATCCCAAGTGGCGGCCGGCGCTTCTGGGGCTCGCGGCCAACGTATTGGTAGAAGACTTCAACCGGCCGGTATTTCTCTGGGGCAGAGACGGCGGAAGCATAAAAGGATCATGCCGCTCCGAAGGTGTGTCGAATATTTTGTCAATAATGAATGAGAGCAAAGATTGTTTTTCAGAATTTGGGGGACACGAGTTTGCCGGGGGCTTCTCCATTGATAATGAAAAAGTGCATTTTCTTGAAGACCGACTAGTGGAGGCCTATAAAAAGGTGGGCAAAGAAGAAACCGAAAAAATAGAATGGGTTGATTCGCATCTTCATCCGGATGACGCAAACGAAAATCTCTGGAGAGAGCTTCGGGAGCTGGCGCCGTTTGGCGTAGGCAACTCAAAACCGCTTTTCTTGATGGAAAATGTTCCCGTGAAATCAGTCAGACAATTTGGCAAGGACAACAATCATCTGGAAATTTCTATTCCCAACAGTTCCGGCATGGAAATGAAGGCGGTTGCTTTCTTCTCCAAACCCGACTCGTTTAAAATGCTTCCTGAACCGGGAGGGAAGATAAATCTGGTCGCCCACTTGGAGAAAAGTTTTTTCCAAAACCGTCCGGAACTGCGCTTAAGGATTGTTGATATTGTTTGATGAATCCCGTTAGAAATAGGAAATGCTCAATGGAACTGCTGTTAAATTCGAAATTATTGTATAGACCAAAAAAGAAGCTGAATATAAAATAAGAGCATAAGCATTTCCGTATTTAAACTGCTTGCAGGTATATAAATATAAACGAGTCGATGATACGAATTTTCATTACAATATCAACCAAGTGATTTTTAACGGGATGAAAATCTTTACCGACGGCGCGTCGCGTGGCAATCCCGGCCCGGGAGGATGGGGGGCAATTGTAGTTTTTTCCTCTCGTAAAAACGATGAGAACCGAGAAGTTGTTGAACTTGGGGGAAGAGAGAAAAATACTACAAATAATAGAATGGAACTAGTCGCGCTTATTCAAGCACTCCAATTTGTAAAGAATCAAGAATCAGGAATAAAGAATAGGGAAATAAAAGTCTTTACTGACTCGGCTTATTTGTTGAATGGAGCAACAAGATGGCTTCAGTTGTGGGAAGAAAAAAATTGGAAAACAACAGGCAAAAAAGATGTTTTAAATAAAGACCTATGGAAGAAATTATTCAAACTGCTGAATAATTTTAATATTGAGTTTAAACTTCTTCTGGGCCATTCTGGAATTCCAGCAAACGAAAGATGTGATGAGATTGCGACGGCATTTGCTGACCTGCCTGCGCAGGCAAGCGGCAAAAAGCCGAAACTCTATTCTGGTGTTCTTGAGAACTATGGAATAGATTTATCGGTTGCTTCTGTGCGACCGCAAGCCAAAAGCCGTAAGCTGAAGACTAAAAGCTCTCGCAAGCCGTATTCGTATGTAAGCGAAGTGAAAGGAATTGTCAAAGTGCATGAAACTTGGGCGGAATGCGAGAAGCGAGTCAAGGGCGTAAGCGGGGCCAGATTCAAAAAAGTGTTTAGCGGTGAAGAAGAGTCCGAGCTTGTCAAGCAATGGAGTATAGATTAGACAAAGCCAAAATTATTTATTCAGCTCTTTTCGGATTTTTATTCGGCGTTGCCGCTGCCCCATTTCTTGGTGTTTCTATTTTTACCGCCCTGTGGTTTGCGCTTTTGGCGCTTATTTTAGGATTTTCATTGTTTGTTTTCTTGCCTTCCGAGCTCTCGCACTCTGTGTTTATAGTTATCTTCCTAATCGCGGCCGCTCTAGGAGTTGTGCGTTTCCAGGAGAAAGACACCGTTGCGCTCAACCCGGTGATTGAGCAGTCGGTCGGCGGCAAGGTGTCAATGACCGGCGAGGTGGCCAACTATCCCGAAAGGCGGGAGAGCAATACCAGAATAATTCTCAAGCTGGAAGAGCGCGAGACTAGGGTGCTTGTCTGGGCGCCTCATTACCCGGAGGTTTCCTACGGAGATTATCTGGAAGTTACCGGAACCTTGAAAAAACCGGAGATGTTTGCCACCGATGAGGGCGGTGTTTTCAACTATCCGGAGTATCTGGCCAAGGACGGGATATATTATGAGGTCAGTTTTGCCGATGTTGAAATTGTCGGCCACGGCGGCGGCAACAGAATAGTCTCTGCGCTTTTCGGCATAAGAAAATCTTTCTCCGAAGCTCTTGAAAGAGTGATAAAGGAGCCGGAATCTTCATTAGCGCGAGGCATTCTCTTGGGGGAGCGCAGCGGCTTGGGCGAGGAACTTGAAAATTCGTTCCGAACTTCGGGAATAGTTCATATCATCGTGCTCTCCGGATACAATATCGCAATCGTAGCCGCAGTCGTCTTGCGGTTTTTCTCTAAACTTCCCAAACGCGCCGCTCTTCTGCTCGCGGCAATCGGTATTGTTTTGTTTGCGGTAATGGTCGGCGGCGGCGCGACGGTCGCGCGGGCGACCATCTTTGCGCTATTTGTCCTTTTGGCCAAAAGTCAGTACAGAAATGTGCATATCGGCCGGGCGTTGCTTCTCGTTGCCTCCCTAATGGTCGCCATAAATCCGAAAATTATTTTCTACGACCCGTCTTTCCAGCTCTCTTTTCTGGCGACTGTCGGCCTAGTCTGGTTTTCGCCGAAAGTTCTGGGTAAATTAAGGTTTATGAAAGGCAAATTGGAATTTCTCAAGGAAATAATAGGCACTACCATAGCGACTCAAATAATGGTCTTGCCATGGATACTCCATCTTACCGGCAATCTGCCGGTTTTCTCACTGCCGGTGAACGCCGTCGTTTTGCCTCTGATACCTTTTGTGATGCTCTCAAGCTTTGTGTCCGCTGTCTTGGGGCTGTTCTCGGCCTCTCTGGCCTTTCCGTTCGCCATTGTATCCCAGACGGTTCTGCAATTCGTAATCTTTGTCTCCAAAGAAGTTTCCCAGTTTGAATTTTCGGCAATATTATTCAAACCGTTTCCGATTTTTCTCACGGCCCTCATCTATGCGGTTATCTGGGCGCTTATGTATCGAGTAAATGTTCGGACGGCTATCTCAAAGTTTCTTTTAAATTTTTCTCTACCACACTCCAGTTAAGATTCTCAAACCCCAAAGCAAATCCGCCGGCCGGCGGATTGCTACGGGGCAAGGAAATCTTCTATTTTGTCGCTTCAGTAAAATTATTTTCTATCACAGACCAGTTCAGATTTGTGAAGAAGTCTTCAACATATTGTTTTTTTCCTGATGGCTGATAATCGGCGACATAAGAGTGCTCCCACATATCAATGGCCAAGACGGGAAACGTGCCTACCAAGTGTCCCAAGTGCTGTTCGTCCACCCATTGTGTCAGAAGTCTTTTGGTGTGTCTGTCATAACAGAGCATTGCCCAGCCCACTCCGCGCGTCAGAGCAATTGATTTGAACATATTCATCCATTCATCAAAGTCACCCCACTCTTCTTCTATCGCTGTCCGCAGTTTGCTGTCTTCCGGAAGCGGCGCCGGGCCGTTCTCAAACTCGTCGAAATAATATTCGTGGTTTCGCATACCGCCCCACTCAAAGGAAAATCTTCTCTGAAGTTCTCCCAAAGCGTAAGCATTTTTCTCGGCATCCTTTTTATACTCGGAAATGGTATCCAATATCAGGTTGGCATTTTTCACATAACCGGCGTAGAGTTTCAGATGCTCTTCAATATTTCTCGCCGAAATGCCCTTAAGCGCCGGAATGTTAAACTTTCTTTCTTCAAATCTCATTTTATCTTTTTTATTTATTCTAATAGACTAATTATATCAGTCCCTGAAACTAATCGTATAATTTAAGAGATGAAAGAGAAATTAAGCAAGATAAATCTGACCTTTGCCGCCATAGCGATTCTTGTTATTGCGGATATCTTCGTCTGGTCTGCGGTATTTTCCGAGAAGCCGTCTGATTCGGCGTCTGTGAGCTTCTTTGACATTGGCCAGGGCGATTCAATCTTTATTGAAGCTACGAACGGGAATCAAATCTTGGTAGACGGCGGTCCCGACGGCTCTGTTTTGCGCGAGCTTTCAGCGGCTATGCCTTTTTATGACCGTTTTATAGATGTGGTGGTGGCAACTCATCCGGACGCAGACCATATCGGTGGCTTGGTTGATGTGGTAGAGAGATACAGAATTGGCGCTTTTATTGAGCCCGGGGTTTCTTCCAACACTGCCTTTTATCAAGCTCTTAAGTCGGCGGTTGCCGACAAAAAAATTCCGACGTTTCTGGCTAGAAGAGGCATGTCAATTGACCTTGGAGATGGCGGTTCACTTGTTATTCTCTTTCCGGATAGGGATGTTTCAGGTGTTGAAACAAATACTGCTTCCATAGTTGCCAAATTTCAGTTTGGACAAAACAGCGTAATGCTAACAGGCGATTCACCGCAATCAATAGAAGAATATCTGGTTTCAATAAACGGAGAAAGACTGGCAAGCGATATTCTAAAGGTCGGACATCACGGGTCGCGCACTTCTTCATCGGAGAGTTTTGTTTCCGCGGTTAACCCGCAGATGGCGATTATTTCTGCTGGCAAGGACAACCGATACGGCCACCCTCACTCCGAGGTGATTGATTTGTTTAGCAAATTTTATATTGAAATGCTAAATACCGCAAAGGAGGGAACTATCGGTTTTGCCTTAAACGGAGCTTCTATAATCAGAAAATAATCTCAAGTTGATGACTTTATTAAATTTAATAGATTATGGATTACGCATATACCCCTTATTCGCACGAATAAGGGGTATATGCGTTTCTAAATGTCGGACTTTTTTCTTTGTTTCTGACGGTTATGTGGGCGCAAACTAAATAACACCTGCCTTTTTTAGCGTTATATACGCGCCTTTTTTCTGAAGAGTCTTGATTCCTTTTGTTGACAGAGTTACGACAACGAACTTTTTCAATTCAGGCACAAAGATTCGCTTCTTTTGAAGATTAGTATATTTTCTCTTTTTTCCGGTAGGGTTAAATTGCGTGGCGCGGGTTCTATTGCTGTAACCACCGCCCATCTTTGAACTTCTTTTTGTTACTGCGCAAATTCTAGCCATGGCTGGTTTTCTTAATGAGTTAGGTGAGTTTTAAAAATTTATAGTCTCCATCAGTTGATGAATCCTTAATTTCAACGATACTATCACACAGTTAAACAGTTCGCAACTTTAGTGTTATATTTAAAACGATGGGCATTGATTTCATATTCAATATCGTAATCCTCATACTCTCAGTGGTCGTGCATGAGGTCTCTCACGGTTACGCGGCGTACATTCAAGGTGACCCGACGGCTCACTATCAAGGCAGGCTTTCAGCAAATCCGCTAAAACATCTTGATCCTGTAGGATCTTTTCTAGTTCCTTTTGTTTCTTATATTCTCGGTGGCTTCATAATCGGCTGGGCCAAACCAGTTCCTTATAATCCGTATAACTTGAGGAATAGAAGGTGGGGTGAGGCCCTTGTTGCTGCCGCAGGACCTGCCGCCAATCTCATTATTGCAATCATCTTCAGTCTCATAATCAGATTTGGTCTTGGCTCCTTGCCCGAATCGTTCGTTCACATCGCAAGCGTAGTTGTCTTTATAAACATACTTTTGGCGTTTTTCAACCTAATGCCCATCCCACCGCTTGATGGTTCTAAGATTCTGTTTTCCATAATTCCCCAAGGGTTGAATATGGTCAGGTCTTTTCTGGAGAGAAATTCTCTCATATTTATAGTCATTTTTATCTTTCTGCTCTGGAGATTTTTGGTGCCAGTGGTCGTTCTCTTGTTTTCTTTGATGACGGGCCTGAACTTCTAGATATAACAGCTTGCAAAAGAAGAAGCGGTGTATTAGAGTATCAGCTGATTGCTTTGGGGCAATTTTCGTTTACCCTATTAAGTTTTTGGCCATTGTTTGGCGAAGCCAAATGCAGAGCGTAAGCCAGCTAGTTTAGGGTAAAAATGGAGGGAGTAATATCATGGTTAACTTGGCTAGGTAATAGTTACTTAGTCAAAAACTTTGTAAGGGTAAATGGCAACAATAAACCAGCTTGTTAGAAGAAAGAGAAAAAAGATAAGCCGAAAATCAAAATCGACGGCACTTACGCGTGGTTTTAACACTATAAAAAATCGACCCGTCGCCTACTTTTCTCCGTTTAAGCGCGGTGTTTGCACTAAAGTTACAACCAAGACTCCGAAAAAACCAAACTCTGCAATCAGGAAAATCGCTAGAGTTCGTCTGACAAACGGTACCGAAATAACCGCCTATATCCCCGGTATGGGGCATGGCCTTCAGGAGCACTCTGTCGTTGTCGTTAAAGGCGGGAGAGTAAAGGATGTCGGACTGCGTTACTCCGTGGTTCGCGGCGTTCTTGATTCTACTGGCGTTGAAAATCGCAAAAAAGGCAGAAGCCAGTATGGGGCTAAAAGGCCAAAGTCGTAGAAATTAGTGCTGGGTGGCGATTTTCTAAAATTCGCCTAGCTCACTAAGAAAATCAGTTATGAGAAGACCGGTAAAAAATAAACCAATAATAAATCCTGATTTGGTATATGACTCTGTCAAAGTTACCAAATTCACCAATTACATAATGCTTAAAGGCAAGAAAAACACTGCCCGCAGAGTTGTCAATAACACTTTTAACATAATAAAGGAAAAATCAGGCGGTGAACCCCTTGAAGTCTTTGAAACCGCGCTTAAAAATACCAGCCCTAATATGGAAGTCAGATCAAGAAGAGTTGGCGGCGCCAACTATCAGGTGCCCAGAGAAGTCAGACCCGAACGTCGTCAAGCTCTAGCTATGAAATGGATTATTGACGCCGCTCGTTCAAAAAAAGGAATGCCAATGGAGCAAAAACTTGCCGAGGAAATAATCTTGGCCTCAAAGAATGAAGGTGAGGCGGTCAAGAAACGGGAGAATACCCACAAAATGGCAGAGGCCAACAAGGCTTTTGCTCATTTTGCTTGGTAACTAGAAAATATGGAACGCGATTACCCTTTGGAGCGTGTTAGAAATTTCGGCACCCCAAACAAAATAGCGGCCAGCAAGTGGCCTATTTTGTACGGGGCGAGAAGGAGTGATTTTAATATCTGGTAAGTATATGCAAAGAGACTATCCATTAGAGCGCGTTCGTAATTTCGGTATCATTGCCCATATTGATGCCGGCAAAACTACTACCTCCGAAAGAGTTTTGTATTACACTGGTTCTCAGCACAAAATCGGCGAAGTTCACGAAGGCGAGACAACGACCGACTGGATGGAACAGGAAAGGGAGAGAGGGATTACCATCACTGCCGCCGCCGTAACATGTTTTTGGGCCCCGACATATCTTTCTGCGGACGAAAGAAGCAAAAAAGAAAATAAGCACCGGTTTAATATCATCGATACTCCGGGGCATATTGATTTTACTGTTGAAGTGAAGCGGTCGTTGCGAGTTCTTGACGGAGCCGTTGTTGTTTTTGACGGTGTCGCCGGTGTTGAACCGCAATCAGAGACGAACTGGCGTTACGCCGAAGAGGCCAAAGTACCGAGAATTTGTTTTATAAACAAACTGGACAGAACTGGCGCCAGTTTTGAAAGATCGTTTAAATCAATAATAGGAAGACTCTCTAAAAAAGCTGTCAAATTGCAAATTCCCATCGGTGAGGAAGATAAACACGGGGGAGTTGTTGATCTTTTGACGATGAAGGCTTATTACTTTGAAGGCGAGTTGGGTGATCAGGTAGTTGAAAAAGAAATTCCGGAAAATCTAAAAGCCGCCGCCGAAAAGTACAGAGCGGAACTTATAGAAAAAATAGTTGAGAATGATGAAGAGCTGACACACCGCTATCTGGACGGGAAAGAAATCGCCCTTGCGGATTTAAAACGAGTTTTGAGAAAAGCGACCATAGACAACAGCATTTTCCCCGTAATGGCCGGTTCGGCCCTAAAGAACAAGGGGGTTCAATTGATTCTTGACGCTGTCGTGGATTACCTGCCGTCGCCACTAGACGTTCCTCCGGTTAAAGGAATAAATCCTAATACCGGAGAGGAAGTAGAGAGACACGCTTCCGACGAAGAGCCGTTTTCCGCTCTGGCTTTCAAATTACAGGCCGACCCGTTCGTCGGTCAGCTTACTTTCTTCAGAGTCTATTCGGGCACGATTGAAGCGGGCAGTTATATCTATAATTCAACCACTGGAGAGAAAGAAAGATTGGGCAGAATTGTCAGACTTCAGGCAAATCACCGGGAAGAAGTAAAAAAGGTTTTTGCCGGCGAAATCGCTGCCGCCGTAGGACTCAAAAGCGCCAAAACCTCGCACACTTTTTGTGACGAAGATAATCCGATAATACTTGAAAAGATTAAATTCCCCGAACCGGTTATCTCTCTTCGCATTGAACCCAAGACAAAAGCCGACCAGGAGAAAATGGGCATGGCTCTCAAGCGTCTGTCGGACGAAGACCCGACATTTAAGATAAAGAGCGATTCCGAAACCGGCGAAACCGTGATTATGGGCATGGGCGAGCTTCATTTGGAGATTCTTGTTGACCGGATGAAGAGAGAATTTAGCGTTCTGGCCGACGTCGGGAAACCGCAAGTTGCATACAAGGAAACCATTACAAGCGAGGCCGAAGTGGAAAATAAATACATCAAGCAAACCGGAGGAAAGGGCCAATACGGACACGTAAGAATCAAGATTAGGCCGATGCCGCAATACGACCCCAACGAAAAGATTCCTAAGAATACGCACAGGAAAGAAGGTTTTGAATTTATTGACTCAATCAAGGGCGGCGTGATTCCTCAAGAATTTATTCCGGCCGTAGAGAAGGGGGTATTTGAAAGCATGGAGCGTGGAGTTGTCGCCGGCTACAAGATGACCAATATTACCTGCGAACTGCTTTTCGGTTCTTACCACGATGTTGACTCTTCGGAAATTGCCTACAAAATAGCGGCCTCGCAGGCCTTTCAGGAAGCGGCCAAAAAAGCCAAGCCGGTGCTTCTTGAGCCAATAATGAAAATAGAAGTCGTTGTACCGGAGAAATTTATGGGCGATATCACAGGAAACCTGAATTCCCGACGAGGACAAGTGGAAGGTATGGACGAAAGGGGAGAAATGAAAGTAATTGACGCCAAAGTGCCTCTGGCCGAAATGTTCGGGTATGTCACGCAACTGCGTTCTATGACCGAGGGCCGTGGCTCTTCCACAATGGAATTTGACCACTACGCGATTGTCCCTCCTAACGTAGCTTTGACGATCATTGAATCTCGGAAGTAGAGCGAGTCAGCAGGATTAAAAATTACCGTATCTTGCCCCGTACGAAATCCGCCGCCTACTGTTGGAATCTAGAATTAAGAATCTGGAATTAAGAATAACGAGAACCAACAGACAACCACCTGACTAGTCACGTCATGTGGTTGTTTGTATGTATAAATACAAGCTATTTTCTAATTCGTACGAATTAGAAAATAGTTGTAAATATAAATATAGAAATAGTTGTTTTGGGTTGACTTGTTGGCGTTTGATGTTGTATGGTCAAAGAGGAAGTACATTGATGTCATAGATGCGAAAGCCACGATTCTTGGTGAATCGCGGCAATCACCAAGCTACCCTTCGGGAGTAGCGCTACATAGGGGATTCCTATGGGCAAAGAAGACAGGACAACTTTCGGACAGGCCAACCATGTGCTGACTTTGATAAGTCAGCACAACCCAAGTGCCGCCGATCTGGACATTATCTGCGACGGCTATATCACCGACCTGGTGATGGCGGCAAAAGCGCGGACTCTTCCCGTGAGGGATAAGTTCAGAGAGGCGTGTGGCCTCGTGAAGCTGGCTCCCATTC
>Ga0209541_10004257_pt1 | contig 25561 bp, 21 predicted proteins | sample RifCSPlowO2_01_FD_184027 | JGI IMG/M metagenome (GOLD analysis project Ga0209541, IMG submission 184027) | Groundwater microbial communities from Rifle, Colorado - Rifle CSP2_plank lowO2_0.1 (SPAdes) (version 2) | ecosystem: Environmental > Aquatic > Deep subsurface > Groundwater | place... | reverse complement strand
AGCCTGTGGCTTCAAGACCCGGAAAGAGAGCTCAAAAAAGAAAAAATCTATGAATTGATATCCAACGCTAGATAGAGTCTGTCCAGTTGTGGTATATTTTTCCTGACAAAACCAGATCTCCGGAAGAGTTTATGTATGCAACATCCCTGCCGGTGGAATTTCTTATAATAAAGCTGCTGGGGGCAGGGCTGACTGCGCTCTGGCTCATGAAAATCTTCCCCTTCAAAAATAGATATCCGGTCCTGTTAATATACGCGACAACCGCTCCAGACTTGTCTTTGATGATATAGCTGCTTGGAGTAGGGCTCATGCTGCTCAGTCCCGTAACATTATCTCCTCTAAGGTAAACATAGCCTTTCTCATCAAATGCAGCAATAACCTCAGAACTGGTATTTCTTATCAAAAACTTTTGATTTTCAGGGGCATAGCACGTTAACACGGTAGTGTTGGAGGTTGATGAATGAGCATGGAATGTGCCCGTGCAGTCAACACATGTAACATTGGCAGTATAGTTTCCAGCCTTCTGGCAGGAAACGCTTAATCTTGCTGTATTTGTGGTTGCAGTATCGCAATTGCCAGCGCCATCCGAAGCCTCAGGATCTATTACTTCTGTGTCATTGCCTATATTTATTCTGCTTGGATCATGGGCTATCAAAGTATAAGTGTCTGTTCCGGTACAGGCTCCTATAACAATTCTTGAATTGGATGATAAGATAATTATAACAGCTGCAAATAAGGCTAGCACAGGCAAAACAACCATCAAATCCCTCTTTTTAATCTTGAGTATCATCCTAGCTGAACAATCACATTTCCTTCATTTGCGGTAATAATGGAATTAAAATGCAGGAACATTCCCATAATTATTAGCAATAAGACTATTATAGCCGCAATCAAAAAAATAACTAGGGCATCTTTGTTTTTTTTCATGCCTCACCAGCACTGCTAATCTCCAATGGGTATTTAAATTTTTGCTCAGATTCCAAATTTACCAATCACAAAACAAAATTCATATTTAGCAAATAAAACACCTGAAAAGCAAAAACTGGAGATATAGTCTAAATATTTATGGCCTTTTTTGCAATCTGCTGCTGATCAATTATTTTAGATTCATCACTTTAGAAACTAATTTATATATGCCCATTCTAAAAAACCATATGCTGCTAAAAAACGCCCTCTACACACTCTTAGGAAAATCTTTTTTAGTTATATTCACCATCATCTCGGTCCCTATATATCTATCACAGATAGGAATAGCAGAATATGCAACCATAGGGATAGTCTTCTCTTTTTTTTATTTGGTTTTGTCATTTGATGTTCCCTCATATCTACTAATGGTAAAATACCGCTATGATCGCAATCTTAAAAAAGATTACACCAAGTTAATGTCATCATTGTTCTTTTTGCTTGTGCTTACTAACTTAATCCTGTTCCCACTGCTGGCTTTATTTGCCTTTTTTTTGGCAAAAACAGTATACAAAGACCAGGCTTTATTGCCCTTTTTTTTAATAGCCGCCATGGTTTTTATGCTCATCCGAGCTAATAATTTCTTTGCCGATTTATTAAGGAGCAGAAAGGAAGAAAGCTCTGTCCAAAAGATAGCTGCGGCATGCATTATACTGGAATTTTTTCTAACCATGCTGCTTTTATTTGCCTTCAAGCTTGGAATATGGTCAATCTTTATTGGGATACTGGTGAAGCTGCTGGTACAGTATATTTTGCTGCTCTTTGCGGTAAGAAAGCTTGTAAATCTCGCATTAGGATTATCTTTTGAATTGGTAATGCCAGCTTTGAAAAAATACGCCTTAGCTAATTACAAAATTAACATAATGGGAAACATTATCTTCAATTCCGGCTTGTTCCTGTCAACATTCTTCTTGCCCCGCGAGTCTATAGGAATACTTTCGATTTTTTTTAAATTCATTGAACACTTGCGCGGCTTTACTTCTGAAATTTTATTTATTCATTTGCAGCCAGTATTCGCGCAATTGCTTGCTTCCAACAGACCAGATAGAATAAAGCAGGTTCTTGAGCGCTCATCCAAAGCGCTGCTGGCATTTTCAGTGCTGGTCATGGGTTTTTTACTTACTGTAGGGGAACACGCCTATAGCTTCTACTTTGGCGCGGCATTTCAGGGAACATATAATCTATTTGTTTTGGTAATATCCGCGATGCTCATGCCGATTTGCATGACGCCGTTACTGGTGTTGCTTTTTATTGATAACACAGATTTTTTTAAAAAATTATATTCTGTATCATTTTTACTATTTATTTTTGCAGTATCTTTTGGGCTGTTCCATGGTAAATTAGATGGTGTGGTAATTTCATACTCTTTCTTTTTCTATTTCTACTCCGTTTTAGTGCTTTATTTTGGGATAAAATTATTAAGCGTGCATTTTCCAAGAATTTTAAAGCATTTTAGCTTGATAATATTATTGCAGCTAGCAACATTATTGATTTTTAATCCCGGGATATTTATGCCATTGATATTTTTTACTATATCAGCTTTCATATTATCGATTAATATCCTTAATCCTGAAGGAGGCAAAATCCCGCCATATGGGGCCAATGTGGCAAAATATCCAGCAACAAAAATTAAGCTGTTTAACAATCTTTAAATATAAACCCCTATTCCTTTCTAATCAAAAATGTCTTATACTTTGGGAATTTATTCAAAAAAAAGCAATATTGCCACCGATCAAGTTAATGAGATTCTATCAGATTTCTCTCTGGGCAACAGAAGAAGCCTGAAAACAAAAATCTCCGGAAAGTTGCTTCTATCTGCCATGAAGGACAGATATGGCAATTTTAACATTGCGGAGAATGAGGACAAATCTCTGATTATTTTATTTGGCGGAGAAATATACGATTTTGGCAGTTTAGCTGAGAAGCTGATAAAAAAAGGCCATAAATTCCAAAATGAGAGCAGCAGCGCTGAATTGGCTTTGCATTCATTTGAAGAATATGGCGCAGAATTTTTGGAAAAAATAAATGGGGCATTCGCTTTTTCGATCTATGATAAGAGAAAAGATGAGCTTACATTCGCCAATGATACATTTGGAATTTTTCCATTATTCATATACAATGCTTCAGATATCTTGATATTTTCTTCAGAATATCAGCCAATATTAAACTATGCTAAATTCGATAAAAAATTTGATCATGATGCAATTGCAGAGTACTTTGCTTTAGGTTCTGTTTTAGGAGACAAGACATTTTTTAAAAATATTAAAAACCTGAGGCCGGCTTCGGTTCTCACAATAAAAAATTCCGTCAAAAAGATCCGGAACTATGATAATTTCGGCATAAAGATAACAAAAAACAAGGATTTGGATTACTTTGCCGGGCTTATTTCTGAATCTGTAAGGAATGCAGTAAAATCCAGGATAAACAATGCAGAAAAAGTTGCATACGACCTTAGCGGAGGTGCCGATACAAGATTAATTCTGAGTTGCCTGACAAAAGAACAGAGGAAAAATGCAGAATTTATAACCCTTAACCATCAATTGATAAGTGAGAGTATGGAAAAAGATGTTATTATCGCTAAAATACTGGCCAAAAAATTGAATCTAGATTTAACAATACTAAAAAGGCCATATTACAGCTTTGAAAAGTTTTTTAAAAAAGTCAGGCGGGAGAAATTAAGGCAGGTAAAAAGAATATCTGCTCTGCATGGGGGGGAGTTTCTTGGCGGGGATTGTTTTAAGTATTGCTTGCCAAATTTAAGCGAAATAGACAGGTCTGCTATAGATAAAAGGCTGGAAAGAATCTTTCATAAGTCATTTTTAGAGAGAATCTCCCATCCTTACGACTCATTGAAAAAAGAGCTTAAAAATATAAAAGCTGAAAACAGAGGATTTCTTTTTGCTGTACACCAATTCACAAGGAGCTTTTATACCAGGATATATGGGGCGCACGACGGCTTTTTGACGCCTTATATTTTTGCCGCTGCTACTGACAGCCCTTTTTGGGATAAGAACCTGCTTAAGCTGCTGCTTACAGTACCTAAAGAATACTTATTGGACTATAAGCTGTACAATCACATGTACAAGCATCATTTTCCGGAGCTTATTGGGATTCCTACAAATTCTCCTCTTGCATTTAGCGATGATTCCTGCATGCATTATTTTGGCAAGGGCATAGACAGGAAGGAGATAAAGCAGGCAGGAAGCAATGGAATCATAATTAAGCGTTTTAAAAACAGCCATATGCGGAAAAAGCAATTCTATAAAATGGACTATTTAACATCTTTGGATGCCAAACCTAATTTGCTATCTATAAAATTGAAAAATTTCATATTAAAAAGAAAAAACAAGATTTTTTTTAGGTACTTAGTGGGTTTCGCCATGAAAAATAAGCACAATATGAGTTTTTTTAATAAATATATGCATTCTGTTAATCTTAAGGAGAAAAAACAGATGGATAATAAGTCCTTGCTTGAGTCTTTTGCTGATTTTGAGGCTTGGAATCATGCCATATTAGAAAAATGATCAAAATACCATTTAAAAAAATCCCTAGTCAGGAGTTATCTTTATTATGCCAGCAAAGTCAGACAGAACCCACAAAGATCCATTAAAGTACTCTACATCCCTTAATCTCCTGTAGAATGCGCTGCTGACTGGTGATTCGGCATTTACATAAAAAATCTCATCATTGACTATCTTTCCATTATTTAAATCAAATTTATGCAGATGCTCCCCGCGTAATCCGGCAACAAACAAATCTCCATGCCACTTCTGGTTTCTATCATTGACAAATGCCATTCCACTGGGAGCTAAAGTATAATTTTTGAAGCAGAAAATCGGATCAATCAAAACATTATTGCTTTTGTTAGACTCCTTGAATGCCTCATCACACCTTTTAATAGCCCACCCATAGTTTCCGCCTTTTTCTATTTTGTTGAGCTCGTCATATCTCCATGGCCCGTGTTCTGAAGCATATAACTGGCCATTTTCATCCCAAGCTAGGCCTTGAGGATTTCTATGCCCGTAAGAAAATGTATAGCTATTGTTGAAAGGATTATCTTCTGGAATTGAGCCATCAAGGTTAATCCTGAGAATTTTGCCTGACAGAAGGCTGATATTCTGGGAATTTTTCACGTCAACCCCGGTTGTTGCATATAGCTTTCCATCAGGACCTATCCCGAGTCTTCCGCCCGAGTGTATGATAGTCCCAGGTATATCATCTAAAATAACTGCCTCATCAGTTAGAACTCCTTTATAGGTAAACCTTGAAATCCGGCTTTTAACTAAAAATTTGCTGCTGCCACTTCCCTGGTTTGAATCATACGAATATGTGTAGAAAAGGTATATATAGCCATTGTGGTCAAATTCCGGATGCACTGCCAGCCCAAGAAGTCCCGCCATTTTTTCATTTATCACTGGCAACGTTGCTATAATGCTTAAATGACCATTTTTGAGATGCAGCACTTTTCCATCCTTTCTTGTGATAAGGAAAGATCCATCAGGCAAAAATTCCATATCCCATGGAGTTAATATGGCAGTTCTGATTTTTAGGAAAGAAATAAGGTTGCCAATCAGAGGAATTTTATAAAGCCGCACTCCTGAAAATGATCCATACCTTAAAATCTCTACATTGTATCTTTCATCAGTCCACTTTGATTTAATGTGGTTAGCAGGGTCTGAAATTAAGTTTACTTTATCAGTACCTTGGATAGTATACGAACAATTCAACTCTTTGATATTCTGATATTCATACCATTCATCGCAATATTCAATTGTCCTCTTTAAAGAAACAAGTTTGCAGCCCATTTTATTGCTGTAGCAGTCTATTGTTCCTGCTGGCAGCTTGTAATCAGATTCTGCAAATTCGAAGCCGTAATTATAGTAATTAAAGAAAATGAAAAATAGCAAAAAGCAGACAAATGAAACTACCAGCATATATGCCTTATTCTTCATTGAAATTAGTGGGAAGTTCTTTTGCTTAAATATTCACCTGTTCCCTATCTTCTCCTTTAAGTAAATTAATTTTATTGGAAATTAATGGGCTATTTTTTTTGATCTTAATAAATATTCTTTCCGCTATTATTTTATGTGCTAGGGAGGTTGGATGGCCATCATCAGTATGCAGATCTTCAATCTCAAATGGCTCAAAATATATTTGCAGATCATCAATCACAACTGTCTTATCCCATCCCTTTATCTCGCTTAAAGGCTCATAAAATTCTGGATTCCTGTCAGGGTAAAAAATTAAAATCAGCGTAGCATTTATATTCCGCGTGATGTTATGTATCGACTTTAACTTTATCTCTTCTGTTTTCCAAAGCTCACTAATGGTTTTATCCTTGATTTTATATTTAACATAGGTCTTTTTCAAGATAAAATTCTGGATAAATTGCAGCGTAGCAGAGTTGCTAAATATCCAGCCCGAATTTTCCATTTTTTTGAGGAATTCCACCTTCTCGTTTTTGTTTTGGATCTCTTTTCTCCTCAGGTCATCACTTATAATGGTGAGCACTACTATTTTCGGCCTGTAATCTTCATAAGTCCTTTCCAGCTGAATTTTTTCCTGGAACAGACCCCATCCGCTAACCCCCATATTGACCACACGGTATTCTTTATCAATACTAGCAAGCTTTTTCTCAAGAATATAAGAAAATGTTTCGTTATCCTTGACCCCCCATCCAAACGTATATGAATCTCCAAGCATGATTACATTTCTTTTACCATCCTCTAATTCGGTGCCTCTGAATCCTTTGCTGTTTATGGTAGCTTTTGGAAAGCCAATTTTTTGATAACCTGTTTGCGAAGGAACATGCTTCCAGTACAATTCTTCATCTGTTTGGTATAAACGTTGTTTTCCATAGTAAAACCTTATCAGGACTTCAAATGCTGCAAAAAAAATAAGCACGCTGAAAACCACCAGGAAAATTCGTATAATTAGCTCCTTATTTCCATGTTTTCGAATTGAAGTCATTATTCACTCTTCTTCTAAGCAATTTTTAACGCTTGAATCATCTAGGAATAACATTTGGGAAGGAATCCGCCCGTGGTAATAGGATTTTGCAATTTCAAACTCTTTTTCCGCATTTCGATTTTTACCTTGTTTTTCATATATTGTCCAATAACCAAGGTGAATTGCCGCTTTAATTTTTTTATCCTTCTGGGATTCTGGCACTTTCTCAATAAGGGTTCTGCTTTGATTCAGGTACTTTAATGCACTGGTGTAATCTCCTAACATAGTATGGGATCCCCCGGCTAATAAGTGGGCTAAAGCATCGGAAGGGCAGATATCTACAGATTTTTTGTGGTATTTTATAGATTCGTTAAATTTTTCTTGCTCTTGGCTTATAATCCCCATTCCGATATAATAATCTCTATAATTGCCCCGTCTCTTTAAATAGCCTAATTCGTCTTGCGCCTTATCAAAAAGGCCTTTTCTTGAATAAATAACAGCCATAAGCTTATGAGCATCAGGCCTTTCCTTATCAATACCAAAAGCCAGATTAGCATGCTTTAGTGCAATGTCTTTATCTCCAATTCCCTCAAAGTATTTTTGCCCTAAACTTACGTGCCACAGGTATCTGTCGCTAAAATAAAGCAAAACTTTAAAATAATGTGCAAGGCTTATAGAAACCAGTATTAAAATCGCAAAAATAAGGGTTTTTGTAATATTATTTTTCTCCATGTGGGCTTATAGGCTACCGCTTATCATCAATTTAGCATATCACCAAAATTTGATACGACAAATTTGAACTTACCATTATCCGCTCTTGGCACATTGTCCATAATGCAGAATTTTATGCTAAAATCTTTTTTAAGTGCATCCCTGAGCTTTTGCTTTACTTTTTTCCTTTTTTCCCGGTCTCTTAGGGCCAGATTAACAATCAAGCTTTCCGCATCATTTTGGACGAATTGACATTCTTTTATATGCCCATGAAGGTGTTTTATGGCATTTGAAAGTGTAGATGCATCATATAATCTTCCATCTTTTGTAACAATAATGTCGTTGGTTCTTCCCTGTATAGATGATATCCTTGGTGTCTCCCTCCCACACGCGCACTTTTTCTCAGTTATAATGGCTATGTCTTTGAGATTGTAGCGCAATAAAGGGAATGTATAATTAACTAAGCACGTCGTTATTAATTCATTATTATCGCCAATCTGCGTTATACCATTAGTGGGCTCTATGTGCATTCCATTGTGCATTTTGCACTCCATGGCGCTTATAGTAGCTTCCCTTACACCATATTGGTTGTAAACCCGGCACCCAAAATTTTCTTCTACAGCCTTTCTCCAATGCGGCAGCAGGATTTCCGATGCAGTTATGGCAGATTTAAATTTAATATCTTTAACATTATTTTCTCTGCAGTAATTAGCCAGCAGATAAATAAATGAGGGAAACCCCCTTATGCATTCAAAACGATATTTTTTGATTAGACTTATAAACTCCCCCATATAGCGGCTGCTGAAATAATGCGGATTAAAGAAAACCACTTTGTTTTTCTCATCAAAAGTCCAGTACTCTCTTCCAAGCCACAAGCCAACCCTAAAATGGCCTTTGGTCTGGTCTATTCCTGCCATTTCAAACTGCTTTTTGACTCGTGCGCCTTCATAAAGCAATTCCTTTTGGGAAAGGAAGAATTTAATCGGACTACCTGTTGTCCCGCTCGTATATGTAGCAATAAGATTTCCTGCAGAAATATTTTTTGCCAAAAACATTTCCCGATTTGAATTTATATCTTCGCGACTTACCACTGGCAATTTATCCAAATCCTCTTTCACTTTTACATCTTTAGGCTTCAGTTTGAGCTTGTCAAAAGCTTTTCTGTAGAAAGGCACATTTTTATAGCAATGCCTGACAATTTTTCTAAGGCTTTGATTTTGCTGCTCCTCTGTCTTTCCTCTGTCAAGATAATCAGCATCTTTTATCTTTTTATAGAATCTTTCATACCAGAGCCCCTTGTAAAAAAAAGATCCAATATCCTGAACAAAACCTGGGCTTTGCAAATAAACTTTTTTGAGTGCGGCATTCATTTTTCTTTTATTCTGTAATGGCTATTCTAGAACCCTCCCTAAATTCAAATGCCCGTTTAATTCCACTGGGCCAGATCACTTCAACAATTCCGGATTCTTTTTTCCCAAGGCTTACAGTTAACCATTCGCTATTCTGGCTTTGGTATCCTTGTGCCGATTGAACATGATAGTATCTTGTCTCTGACCCCTTAACTGCAATTTTAGCGCCAATAGAATCTTTATTGCTTTTTGTCCCTATCAATTTTAATGTGGCCGTGTTTGGTCTTTGTTTTGGGCTTCTTACATAAAAGGCATTGTTGGCATTTCCCCCAGGGCCAGGACCGCCAATATTGTAAAAAATGTCAACGTCCCCGTCATGATCTGGATCGCCAAGCACGATGCCATGGGTCTTCGTTTTCCCGTTGCTTTTGATAATTTCCTCATTGCACCTGTAAAATCCAAATTCATTCCCAGATTTAGCTTTGTTGCAGAATACCATATCATAAAAAAGCTCTTCAGGGTTTCCAGTTCCTATTAAAATGTCAGGATAGCCATCTTCATTAATATCCCCAGTCCCCAAACCCATTGTGTTTTCTGATCTGTCAGGAAAGTTCTTCATATCTAGTCCTATTTCAGGGCCATAACCAATAAATGAGTTGTTTCCCTGATTAATAAACACAACATCTTGTTTGTCCCAACGTCCCAGATACAGATCAATAAATCCATCCTGGTTAAAATCTGCTGATGAAGCAGCAAAAACATTTGGAATAGGCTTTAAATATTCAGAATCTAGCTGGTGGGTAATTTCAGTGAATTTTTTACCATCATTCCTATACAGGGCATGATTCCCCATCCCTGCTATGTACAAATCTGGGTCATTGTCCAAGTCAAAATCAAGCCATATTGGGCTTGTTCCGCCACCAGAATCAAATTTAGTATAGATTCCATATTCTGACGAGACTTCTCTAAATGTTCCATTAAAATTTTGATATAAATAAGCTTGGCTGTTAGAATCAACTACCGCGAAATCCAGCCAACCATCTAAATTAAAATCTGCCCACGAGGCGCCCCACCAGCCGCCGAATTTTTTTGTGATTCCAATATCTTCTGGCATTTTGTTGAATCTTTTAGTTGCATTAAAATCGTTCCTATAAAGAGACATTGTCCAGGGGCATGTAAATGAGTGCGATATTATCCCATTTAATAACAGAAGATCCTTGTCGCCATCATTGTCAAAATCAGCAAAACTCCCAGCCCAGTTCAGCCATTTATCTTGTTCATCTATGCCCAAATCAATCGGAATAAAAGACTCATTCTTTTGATTTAGGTGCATTTGAGAGGCAAAACCGCCCAACATCCCAGATTCCCAAATATCATCCCATCCATCATTGTTTATATCCACAAATGCCGCTCCCAGCCCTATAGTGGATATTCCTTCTATACCATATTCTTTTGCGCGATTGCAAACTTCTTCATTTTTGCAATCTGACGAATCCTCATCTAAATCTTTTAACTTATCATTTTTCACTGCAGGCTTTTCTACAAGTCTATCAATTGTTTTATTACACTCAGCCATGACTTCTTGCATATAAGTCTCATTATCAGATTCTGCGCTATAAAATTTAGACTTATAGCTGGATAATATTCTTTTAGATTCTTTGTAATTAATAAAAAAGGCCAATACAAGAGTTATGAGTACAAAGGTTACAGAGATAAATATTATCTTTTGTTTTTTCTTTTTCATATCTATTAATATTTGACAGGTTTTTACAAAAATAAATTACACCTTTAAATTTTTTTCCTTGTGATGATGTAATGATGATCCGCTTTTAAAGGCTTTGCAATTATTGTTTTTTCCCCATCAGGCCATTGGAATTCTGCCTTGTCTATAGTTTCATGATTTCCAAGGCCAAAGTGCGCTCTTGGCGCATCAAAAGAAAGATAGCCCCCGCCAGATTTTATTTCTCTAACCTGGCTCTTATTGCCATAATGCACAAAAATTTTGCTCCCAATACCTTTTGAATTGCCCACATGATCATTTACCTCAAAAGTTATCGCATTATTCCTATATTCATTGTTCTTATACAAATTAATTCTTCCATTATTCTGATAATTTATTATATCTAGATCGCCATCATTGTCATAATCAATGTAGGTATATGCTGGGGTTATTGCATAGCTCAGCAATCCGAATTCTTCTTCTTTTGATTCAAACTTCGTGCCTTTTATGCTATGGTAGAATTTATTCGGTCTTGGTTCACTTTGAAAAAATCCCTGGACAATATACAAGTCCTGCCACTCATCATTGTCGAAATCAGCAAATTTGGAGTTCCAGCTCCAGAAACCATTTTCAACACCATAATTATTTGCTTCATTTCCTGAAAAAGTCTTTCCGTTGCCCATTAAAAGCACATTGTCATGCATCTGCTGCGGAATTCCCTTTTCAACTTCTTTCTGCGGAATTTCCTCAAAATAGTTTTTACAATATGTCTTATACAGCAATAAGGCATCAGGAATCTCATTGCATAAATGCAATTTTTTGCGCTGAATGGCAAAATCAGCGAAGGATCTGACAATACAATGCGGTTTAGCAAGTTCTGCAAAATTTTCACAACTGGTTATTTCATCGTTTAGGTAGAATTCATACAATTCCTTATAATTTTCCAAATCTTGGGGAAAGTAGTTATTATTCAGATAAGCATATTGTTGTTGTATATCCACATTTAAATCATCTCCAGCAGAGTTTGTACTTATGCCTCCGGCATATAAATCAAAAAATAAATCGTTATTAATATCGGCAGTATCTAAACTCATGGTAAATCTGGTTGTTATGGGCATAATTTCATTGCCGGCAGCAGCAAATCCATTTTTGTTTCCAATATAGGCTTGGTCAGAAACCTCAAAATCATTTCCTATTAACAAATCAAGCCAACGGTCATCATTAAAATCAGTAAGCAAAACAGATATCGTAATGCCGTAAGGGTCATTTAGCTTAATTTGGCTAAAATTCAGATTGTTATTGATTATGATGTTATTTTCCATACCAGATGACGGCTTTGACCCAATATTGCCCTTGGCATAGTTTCCTTGGACTATATCCAGAAATCCGTTTCTGTTAATGTCGCCAAAGGCAGCAGCCCTGGTCAGCCAAGCATCATCATTAGGCACACTAATAGTTTCATAATTTTCAAAGCCATTTTTATTCAACAAAACAAAGTTTTTTCCATAGTAACTTGTAATGTAGAGGTCCAATAAATTATCATTATTGATATCTGCTAAAGCTGCAACAAAAATTGAAAAATTTTCCGTTCCAGGAATTCTATACTTATAGAAGCTTTGGCCTCCAGTGTTGAAAAATATCACTGCGCCATTATTTGTCCCGACAGCCAAATCAATCCAGCCATCGTTGTTAATGTCTCCGGAAGAAATGCCTCTGCCATTGTGCGCAGGATAAAATATCTCTTCTGGATCAACCAACCCTATATCTAACCCAATTTTAGAAGAATTAAGCTTTTCAAAAAGCGCCTTTCCTTTTTCCCTTGCACCATGTTCATATGACCCTATCACCATCTTATTATCTTCATAGAACTTTTGCGTATTGATTTCTGGAGGGCTTAATGCCGGAAATTCATCTTTTGGAAAATATTTTGGTTTAATTTCAAGCAATAACCCTTTATTCTCATAGAAGTACTTCAATGTTTTATCCTGCTTATATCCCTCATACTTATCCGCAGCATAGCCGCTTACAACCCCGAGGCACATGACCGCTATAAAGAATGAAATCGCCACCCTTCTTGATATTGTCTGGGACACAATGAAGAATGGATAAATGCTGTAAATGCCCAATGTCACCAGCAGGACAACAACAAAAGCCATTGGAAGCCCGGCAAGATACAAGGCATAAGCTATAGCGACATCAAAAGCAATAGGAGCCGGAAGGAAAGTGCCAATAAATGCCACCAAGACTAATGTGAATATATTAACATTTAAGCTAGTTAAGCTATTGAAAGGCAGCAATGTAAGCAAAAAAACCCCCAGAAAACCTGCTAAAAACATGAACGGCACAGTTTTTTTTATTATAAACCAAAGATTCTTCAGAAAATCTGAAGCTAAAACTTTAAGCGAATAAGCCAAGTGTTCTTTTGAGTATTTTTTCAGCCTTTTTGGAGCAATTTTTGGCGATTTTCCCAGAATTAATGGTACAATTATCAGGATAAACAACAATGTGACAAATAGCTTTAATCCAACGACGTATAGTGGCAGCAAGGCAAACATCATGCCTAAAACAATGATATTGAATGATGGCGAACTAAACATCATTGCCATGGCCGTTTCCCTGCTTACCTTGCCTTCAATCATGCTTTTTGCTATCGGAGCTGCGCAGTTTACGCATACCCCCAAGGGAGCTCCAATACACACTCCCTTCACGCTGTCAAAAAACCCCGCATTGCCAAAATCAGGAAGGTAGCTGAGCAAAGTAAGGAGAAGAGCAGCAAGAATAATGCCAAAAGTCATGCCTTCTTTATTTGTATAAACCCAGTTGATTGTTGCTATACCTACACGCTGTGCTGCTGAAGCATTTTTCGGGATTTCAAGCAGAGCTCTGAAGCTCAATGACTCTTCAGCTAGCTCCCCCGTTGCAGCCATGCCTGCCTTGCCCCCAAGAGATGGATACCTCGATTGGGTCCAGAAATAACCTACAGTAAAAATTATAAGGATTGCTAAAATAACAATTCTTTTAATTGGAAGATTTGAGGCTTTCATTCAATTAAGCTTTAAGGATTCTTATCAGAATCCTTATTACATATAAGATCATTCATGAGGAATATCGCTGGAGAAATTTTCCAAGAGTAATAAGATTTCGAAATTTCAAATTCTTCCTTTGCTTTTCGCTCCATATTTTCCTTTTGATACATTTCTCTATGCAGGAGGTGAATTCCTGCCTGAATTTTTTTATATTGTAGAGATTTTTTGGAATCTCCTTCTATGATGGCTTTGCTTCGATTTAGATAATTTAAGGCGCTTGCCAAATCACCCAACCCAAAATAAGCCAGGCTTAGCATAAGGTGGCCTACGGCATTCGAGGAGCAATTTTCCATGGATTTGTTAAGATAAGGGATAGACGGATCAAACTTTTTTTGCTCTAAACTTATTAGGCCCATTCCAAAATAGTAATATGCGTCATGACCCCTTACTCTTAAAGAGCTTATTTCTTCTTGGCTTTTGTTAAAAAGCCCTTTTTTAAGAAATGCCGCGGCCATTAATCTATGCGCCTCAGGCCTTTCCTGATTAATATCAAAGGCCATATCAGCATATTTTAAGGCTCTATCTTTATCTCCAATCTTTTCAAAATATTTCTGGCCAAGGCTGACATACCATAGGTATTTATCGCTAAAATACAGCCAACCTTCAAAATAGTAAAATATCATTATTGAAACTACAAGTGCCGCTGCAACAATCACAATTTTATTGATCTTAGTTTTATCCATGTAAAAATTAAACGCTTAATAAAAGGCCAGTGGCTTTAGCTATCCCTGAAGAAAATTTATTTTCTAATAAATTTGAATGAACCATTTTTTCAATGAATTCCTTTAATCTTCGTTCTTTGAGTATTGCCGGCTTCTTCACTCGAAAAACTTCCTCCGGCAGCCACCAATCCTTTCTTTTTCATCTCAAGGAATATTCTTTCTGAAATTATACGGTGTGCGAGTGGGGTGGGATGTCCATCGTTTTTGATTCTTAATTCTTCATATGCAAACGGCTCAAAATAAGTTTCTAAATCGTTAATCACAATCACGTTCGGCCACTGACGGATCTCTCCCGCTGGCTCGAAAAACACCGGATCATCACTTGGGTAGAGCACCAAAATTAAGGCAGTATTGTTCCATAGTAGTGAATGGATTTCTTTCACTTTTTCTTTTTCAATCTCCCATAACTGGCTGGTATTGGTATTGTGAATCCAATTTTTTGGCTCCTCTTTTAATACCCTCCTTTTAAGCACTTTCATAAACTGGATCGCAGCAGAGTTCCGATCTACAAATCTGCCATTTTTCATCGCACTTAAGTATTTTCTCTTACTGTTTTCATCCCTGAATTCTTGCCGCCTCAAATCATCCCTTATCAAGGTAAGCACTACTATTTCTGGTTTGTATTCGGCATACATTCTTTCAAGTTGATTTTTTTCCTGGAATAATCCCAGGCACTAACTCCTGTATTTATCACTTGGTATTCTTTGTCAATGCGCGCAAGCTTTTCTCCGAGAAGGTAAGAAAACGTTTCATTATCTTGAACATTCATACCAAAAGTGTATGAATCTCCAAGCATTATGACATTTCTTTTGTTTTCCTTTAGGTCGTCCCCTCGGAATCCATTGCTGTTGATTGTTGCTTTTGGGAAGCCGATATATAAATATCCTGTCTGTGACGGCGCGTACTTCCACAGCAACTCTTCATCAGGTTCGGGTAATAATTGCTTCCCATAGGTATTCTTGATTGTAACTTCCAGCGCAGTAAATACAAGGAATAAACTACTCATGAACAAAAAAATTCGTATCACCCATTCAGCTTTCCCTTTGTTGTTTCTATGATTTTGCAAATTTTAACCTCCAATAACTTCCCACCTAAAATTCTGCTTGCTTTCTCTTGCTTTCGGAATATTTAAATACAAATATTTAAAACTATTCTAAGTATGTCCATTATAGAATTTTAATGGCTTAGCTAAGGGATGCCAATGTGGAGTCGAATACATGAAATACTTAGGTATTGACTATGGTTTTGGAACCAATTCTATTGGAATATTTGACAGCTCTAAGAAAGAATTTACCCTAAAAAAATATCATTATTGTGATAAAATTCTTGCTAAAATATATTACTATAACTATAAAAAAGAGATAAATAAACTAAGGCTTTTCCTTATTAAACATTACACGAGGTATCTGCTCAATAAGCTGCTTGGGTATCTTAATGGGGGAGAAATAGATCACGTCACTCTTTCAAGCTATTCCGGATCTGACTATTATTTGGCAAACACACCTTATTTGGAAAAAAGATTTGCCGATAAAAAAATTCTTCATTCCGATCACTTTTGGGGGCATGTTAATTCTGTGAAATTTCATAAGGATTTTGAATACCCCGCATTAGTCATCGACTGCTCTGACCGGCACTCTGTAATTGCAATTATACCTGACCATAAAAGGATCAAGCTTATTGCCAATTCGCATATAGACTACAATAATGATTGTGTTGGCATTGGAAAGCTGCTAATCCAAGTTTGGCTGGATGAATTGCATGAGAAATTCTCCTGGCCAGGCCAGCCCGTAAAGGGAAAGAAAAACCTTTATGAGCTGTATGGCGAACGGGGAAGAAGAGGAAGTGTAGTCCTGGACATGAAAGAGCATATAAAAAAGTCAAAATTTCCTTTATGCGAAGATGTCTTCCGAGACCATTTTCCCACAAAGATGAAAAAACTAAGGCAAGCATATTCCTCAATTGAGATGTACCGGGATGACTGGGTGGCAACACAGCAGCAAATCCTCAGGGATGTAGTAAGCCATGTAAGGAGCAGAGAAATTAAAAAACATCCCATAAAGACATTGTTTATATCAGGAGGCATTAGCCGCAATCCGGCTTTTAAACATGTCAAAGATTGTCTGCTAGTGCCTGATATTGTTGGGGGGGATGATGGCGCTGGATGCTTTATGGCTTTTTTAGGGTATTGCGTGAATGAACAAGGCTTGGTGGTAAATCATGACAACTGGAAAGATTATAGATATATCTAATGATGACGCAATTGAACTTTTTGTGCAATCTATCCAAGATAAGAAAATCGTTATTTTTCCCTGCGAAACCGTTTATGGCATTTGCTTTGATCTTCTTGACGAAAAATGCAAGGAACGGGCGTACCAAATCAAAGGCAGGCCAAAAGAAAAAATATTTTCCGCTGCCATCCCTTCAGTTGATTATCTTGACAAAGTTGGAATTATCCCAAACAATCTTGAAAAAAAAGCCATGGAATGGTACTGGCCAGGTCAGCTAAAAATAGCGTTTACCTCAGATTTTGCCGTCAATCAGGCTGAACATAAATGGCTTAGAGACATTTTATGGCAAATTGACACTATCGTTGCGACAACCAGCGCAAATAAATCCGGGCGACCTGCTGCAAGCAAAGCAAAAGATCTAGACCCCGAGATAATAGACAATGTTGACTTTGTTTTTGTGGATGACAGCAAAATTTATCATTCTACAACCACGACAGTAGTTCGATTGAAGGGAAAGATTGAGATTCTCAGGCAGGGCGTTGTTGAAGTCTCCGAAGATATTTTGCATCAATAAAATCCCCCGCAAATCATCTAAGATACTCTTTGGTTATTGATGACTCGAGAAATTTGAACTTTCCATTTTTGCCCCGGGGAATGGCATCAATGATATTGAAGTTCAAATAAAAATCATGCTTCAGCACATCCTTGATTTTTTGCTTGGCTTTTCTTTGCTTTTCACGATTTTCAAGAACCAGATTCACTGTTATTCGCTCCTCATCGTCCTGCACAAACTGGCATTCCCGCACATGGCCGTGTAGATGCCGTATTGCATTTGACAGGGTGGATGCATCATACATTCTGCCACTTTTTGCGATGATGATGTCATTCATTCTTCCTATTAATTGGGTTATGCGTGCGGTGCTTCGGCCGCAATCGCAGTTTCCCCCGCATATGCGGGCAACATCCCCCACATTGTAGCGCAATAACGGGAACGCATAGTTGACCAAGCACGTGGCAATTACTTCATTGTTGCCATTTAATTCTATTATCCCATTCAAAGGCTCTATATGCATTCCCTGATGTTCGTGGCATTCCATCGCGCTAACAACAGCTTCCCGCGAACCATACTGGTCAAAGATTTCGCATTGAAACTGCCTCTGGATCATTTCCCTCCAATGCGGCAGCAAAACCTCGGATGTCGTTATCACAACTGCAAAATTAATATCATTGATATCGTTTTCCTTGCAGTAATTTGCGAGAAGATAGATAAACGAGGGAAAGCCCCTCATACATCCAAATTTGAACTCCCTTATCATTTCTACATACTCTTGCAGATTATTATTGTTAAAAAAACTGGGATTCAAGTGCATCACTTTATGCTGCGGCTCATAACGCCATCTGCTCCCCTCAAGATTGATTCCTGTTAGAAAATGGCCTTTTTTATGGTCTACACCTGCCATTTCAAAGTGCTTGTCAATTCTGGCCCCATCGAAAAGCATTTCCTTTTTTGTGAAAAATAGTTTCATCGGGCTTCCAGTAGTCCCGCTGGTGTAGGCAGCAATTAGATTTCTTGCAGGAATATTCTTTGCCAACATCCTTTCTCGATTCAAGTTGATATCTCCCCTGCTTATTACTGGCAATTTCTTTAAGTCATCTGTATTGGTTATATCTTTAGATTTTAGGTTTAGCTTGTCAAAGGTTTCTCTGTAATAGGGCACATTTTCATAACAATGCTTTATTATTTTTTTGAGCCTGTCATTCTGAATATCTTCTATTTTTTTGTTGTCTAGATAATCTGAATCTTTTAATTCCTTATAGAACCTATCATACCACAAATCTTCGTATAAAAAAGATCCAATGTCTCGAATTAAGTTCGGGCTACCAAAATAAATTTTCTTAAGCCGGTTGATCATTGTCCTAGGCAAGGATACTACGCACTTTAGTGTATAGAGGAATTGCATTGCTTCCTCCGTAAAATTTTTCCACCATATTAATATTTCTTGGGGTTTAATTCCATGCCCTTCAGGGCGTTCTAAAAATTTTTATGCGGTTTCACCGCAATATAAAAAATGCGGACAAAGTTGCACAGCACCTCAATGATGATGGGTTAACACGCTGCTCTCCTATACACCTTTCCATTGAAATTATTCCAAATATTTGCCAAAAGATGACTTTTTGCTGCAACACTTCTTGCAAGCTCATGCATGGAATAAGGAAGCAACGCAGACAAAGGCATTTTATAAAATACCGAGCCACGTATTATTTTGTAATAAACTGCTTTCCTGACGATTTGTAGGGATCTTTCAATTTGTTCTTTTTTGTCTTCCCACGCAAGCCCGTTAATCTCATCAAAAGAATAGCTGATCCCATCCAAAGGCTTAACATTGGTTACGCCATACTTTTCAGGTTCAATAGCCATTTGAGATGCAGGAAGCAGGTAAAATCTGCAGTGGTATACTAGATCTATCCAATTTTTGTTATCTTCGATAAACTTCACGGTTAGCCCTATATCCTCATCGGTTTCATGAGGATAGCCGGCAATTAAGTTAATGCGGCTGTAAATTTGGTTTTCCTTTGTCATTTTAAGCACTTGGGAAGCCCGTTCAGAGATGAACGGCTTTTTCATCCTCCGGAGTACTCTGTCACTTCCAGATTCAATTCCGTATTTTAGCATGTGGCAACCGCTCTGCTTTACTTTTGCCAAAATTTTTTTGTCTATGTTGCTTACCGAGGCGTAGCTTATCCATTCAATTTGCAATTTTTTGTCTATTATCAAATCGCAAAATTCCCTCAACTTTTCGTAATTGTTGTTTATTGTTGCAGTCCCGAAATCAAAAAGGTTGGTTTCGTGCTTTTTTTTAATTGCAGCAATTTCATTAACTGCTTTCTCCGGGTCCAAAACAAGGAAATTTTCTAAAATGTGATATGTGCAAAAACTGCATTTATACACGCATCCATTGTCCAGCTTATAGGGCAGTGCCAGCCTGTTTCCGAAATACCGATGCCCGTAGAGATGGAGCGGAAGTCCATTAAAGTCAGGAATTTGCCGATAAAGCTCATCCTTACTCAAGGTTTGAAAGAGGTTTTCTTTTTGTGCATCCTCAAGCAATTCCTGCGCTATAGGCATGGTTGAATATGATGGAGAGGTTAGATTAGGCGCTGCAAGACCGCCAAAAATAATCGGTATCTTTGAAGATTCTTTTATCTTCTTTGCCAATAGGAGCGCGCTTAACACTTGCTCCTTGAATAAGATAGAAAACCCCATAATATCAAATCCCAGATAATTCGTCAAGCGTAATGACTTCTCAGAGAACGATTCAATCGGAGCGTCCTTGCTCCCAGTCAGATAGCGGAAAATTCTTTGATTATCATATAGAAGATTAAGATCTATTGCCTGCGCTCTGAACATCTTTCTTTGGTTATGCTCCATTGCTTTTATTTGTAGATCATCTTGATCAACATAATGGCCTTTTTCCCTCAACAGGCCTGCTACTTTTGCAATTCCTATAGGGGGATAATCCTTACTTCTTACCTTATGGGGCCCTGGAGGAAATATCAGCTTAATTTTCATTTCTTGTACAAGAAAAGACACCATATTAAAACTTTTTGTTATTTCGTATGTCTCCTCTTAAGAACTCGTTCATTCTTTTGTAATTATTGTATGAAATTCTCATGCAAGCTGGGAGAAATCATCTATTTATTTATGTTTTGGCCATTGCAGGCCTTTTATTTACAAGCAATTTTGCCAGGCAGCTTAATATCGTAAATCTTAAAAGCCTTATTAAAAAATTGTTTCCCTTGGAATGCCACAAAAAGCTTCCTTTTCTTTTTATATTCAGAGCATCAGCCGTATTGTGCAATTTAGTGCCCTCTAAAATTGACAGCATATGCGGATAAACCTTGTAAAGGTGCCTTTTATTGCTGATAACAAACTTGATAGTCTTAAAGTAATCTTTCCATGTTTCTGTAGGATAGCCAACAATAAACAAGCCGGTAACTCTTATCCCGGCTTCGCTTGCATCCTTAACAACAGCCTCGACATCCATGATATTGGAATCCTTGTTCATAAGGTTAAGTATCCTTTGGCTTCCAGATTCTATACCAATAGAAATGCCCGCGCATCCAGCATCTCTCATCTTTTTAAGCAGGACTTTGTCAAGGTTTTGCGCCCTTATCTGCCCGCTCCAGCGTATCTTTAACCCGTTCTTAATGGCCAAATCGCAAAATTCTTCAATATTCCCCTTTGTGCCGAGCATGACTGAGTCAGCAAAGAAAAATGCGTTTATTCCATGAAGTTCCTTTAATTTTTTAAGGTCTTCATAGATTTTTGCCGCGGATTTTTGCCTATACCGTTTCCAAAATACAATGTCAAAGCAAAAACTGCACCTTTTAAAGCACCCTCTTGTTGTTGAGTAGGGCAAAAATCGGGAATCATATCTCTCAAGCTGAAAGCCGGAAAAATCTGGAAGAGGCTCTTCGTTTATGTCAGCAATGCGAGTTTTATTGCCTAAAATCTCCAGAAGCTCCTGCATCATGTACTCGGCATTTGAAGATATTATCTTGTCAATGCATCCTGATTTGAGCGCAAAATCCCTTAATGCGCTGTTAATGCATCCGGGCCCGCCAAAATATATCTTTATTTTTTGGTTCGCTTTTTTCAATTTGCTTGCTGTGTAGATACTAACAGGCATATTATATTTGTATGTTGAGAAGCATACAACATCAGGATTTTCAGCGCTAATCTTCCCAATGAAATCTTTGTAATACCTATTTGGGGCTGCGAACAAAGGATAAAATATCTTTGGAGCATTTTGGAAGTATAAATAAGCAAGAATTTTAAGTAATCTATTCATATTTTTATGGCTATAATTAAACTGGGCATGGAAATCAACCGGAATAACTTCATGGCCATGAATTTTCAACTGAGCCTGCAAAGTGGCCAGGGGCAAAGGAGGGCAGTGGCATGACCATGGCGGGCAGCATACTAAGGCAATTTTCATTCTTAAGGGCTGCAGAGAAAAAGTATATAAATCATTCCATGATTTTTGCATCATGTTAAATTTTAGCATAATCCTACCGGTTCTGAATGCTGAACAGACCGTTGAAAGGTGCATTCATTCATTAATAAGCCAGAATTATCCTAAGAATCGATATGAAATAATTGTTGTTGATAACGACTCAAGCGATAACACTTTGAGTGTCCTGAAAAAATATAGTCAAAAAATCAGGCTTCTGCATGAGCCAAAAAGAGGCTCTTATTCTGCCAGGAACAAGGGCATTAAGCATGCCAAAGGCAGTATAATGGCATTTACAGATTCTGATTGCATTGCGGATAAAAACTGGCTCTCATTCCTTAGCAGGCCATTTAGAAATAGAAACGTCATGATCGTTGGTGGAAAAATAAGCTCTAATAACTTAAATAGCGTGCTTTTGAGATACTGCAATGAGTTCGGCCATCCCCAGCAACTGTTCTCTAATTCCAATGTGCCTTTTTTCGCAACCGCAAATATGGCTGTAAGAAAAAGCAAAGGCATGAGATTTAATGAAAGCCTCAAATCATGCGGAGATTTGGAATTCTGCTCAAGAATAATCAATAAAAGAAATGAAATTTATTACGAACCCGAGGCTGTTGTCAGGCATCTCTACCCCAATTCATTGGTTGAGTTTGCCAAAAAGAATTTTTTTTATGGTTTATGGAAATATTCAATAGGAGAAAAAGGCAAGCTAAATTTTGTGCCGCTGCCAGGCCATCGCGTTTTATACAAAAATTACGGAGCAAGCTTCATTTTTTTGAGGATATTTCACGATGCTTCGTTCAATATTGGATTTTATATGGGATTAATTAAGAATAAAATTTCTAAATATCGAAATTATAGTAAATAACCTTAATTTTCGTATGCTTTAAGATGTCAAAAATCGCAGGATTAATCCCAAGTTGTTGCGATTTCTGAGCATGCTCAAAAATCAAAATTTTTGACAGATTGTAAGGTTATTTCCTAATAAGCAAATCACTTTTTTACAGGGAACAAAGTTCGATTATTAAAGTGATTCGCCATAACTAAAATTTATCTAGGATTGGTCTTGAAATTTTTTGGCCTCCCAACCACTCTCCAGACATCATGGTTTCTTTTGATGCAATAATCCCATAATCCCAAGACTCTGCCTATGTTATCAAGCAAAAAAGCAAAAACCATATAGTGGAAGTTTCTTGCCATATATTTGATATTCTGAAATTTTTTCAAAAAAACCTTGAATTTTAAACACAAATCCATGCTGGACGCTTTATAGCCATATCTTTTCTTCAGTTCCAAATGTCCGCAGTTTATCCTTCTTTTTTGCAGCAGGAAATCCTTAATGCTTTCCGGGCCGAAGTTATATACAATTGCATTATCCGCGTAAAAAGGTTTATACCCGGATTCTTTTATAAGCATGGCAATGTATTCCTCATCCACGGCAGTTCTGCCTATTCTGCCAAAGAATTTTCTGAAAGATATCATTTCTCCAAATTTTGGCTTTTTCAGCGACATTTTGTGATGCATATCCCATTGCGTGCCGATCAAAAAGCCCATAAAGCCATTATTCTGGCTTTTCGGGACGGGCCTGCTGGCCACAATCCCGATTCTGCTGTCTTTGAACGGGATACACAGGTTTTCTATAGCATGCTCTTCTGGTATCGTGTCAGCACTTTCTAAAATGAGGATATCACTCTTTGCAGCTTTCAGAAATTTGTTGATCGCAGAATACTTTCCTTCCCTGCACTTTTGCACAATAAGCTTTATCTTTTTGTATTTTTTGGAATATTTTCCTACAATTTCGTCTGTGTTATCTGTACTACCGGAAGAAACAATAATTACTTCTTTAATCTTAACTTTGTTTAGCTTCTGGTTTAATAGAGATTCCATCAAATTTCTTATATTCCAGCCTTCATTATAAGCTGTAATTCCTACAGAAACATCCATATCGCTAGAAATCTAAAATTCTTTAAAAATATTGCTAATATGAATTTGGGCTCAAAGATTATAATGCTATCAAGCTTTATCTTACTACCTTTGGTCCAGAGAATCTGTTTTTAGGATTCTATTCAAACTTTTGAGATATTTTTAGTTCCGTTTGATTCTTTTTTTTTGTTTTGTATTCCTTCCAATAGGCTATAAGACTTTGTATTTTTTGGGTTTACCTCTATTGCTTTCAGAAGCAATGTTTCAGCTTTTTCCAATTCTCCTTGGCTTATATAAAGGTTAGCCAAGCCAATGTATGACCATTCATAGTCTGGATTAAGCTCTATTGATTTTTCGAACATGCTCTTGGATTTTTCTGCATTGCCCAAGCTCTTATACAGATTGCCTAAACCATTATACACATTATAGTTATTGGGATATATTTCCAATGCCTCTTTAAACATCTTCTCGGCTTTTTTAAAATCTTCTAATTTGGTATAGGCATTCCCCAATGAAACAAAAATACTGTGCGAGTATTCCCTATTAGGCCATGCCTCTAAAGCCTTGTCCAGGTGTTTTATTCCATAATCAGTCATATTTTTATCATAGAGATAAATATTACCCAAAATAATGTTTGCCCGATAGTTATCTGCATCAGATTCCAATGCCTTGTTTAATTCTGCAACCGCTTCATCCACTTTCCCTTCATTTAAATAAAGCTCGCCCAGTCCCCTATGAGCTTCTACACTATTCGGATCAATTTCCAGGGCTCTTCCATATAATTCTAAGGCATGTTTTGTTTCTCCGTTTGTTCTGGCAATATGCCCTAATACGGAATAGGCGTAACTATCATTTGGGTTTTCTTTCACTAAGTTTTCATAATGGCTTTGGGCTTTTTTTGATAACTCTATTAATTCATCTTGTTTTCCTTGTATACTATAAGTGACTGCCAGCCAGCGGTAAGATTCTTCACTGGTAGAATTTTCTTCAAGAACTTTCTTGTACTTTTCTTCTGCCTCCTCAAGGCTTAAATAATGAGTTTTGCATGCCGTCAAAAATACCAGAAAAATTGACAGTAGTAGTATAAAAAAAGCTTTTTTGGCTATCATGGCATCAAATATGCTATTTTCATTTAAATAGCTTTTTGTTTGAGCCCCTTCAATGCCTAATCCGGATTGGCAATTAATTTCACTGGAAGAAAAGCTTAAATAAGAGTCTTATCTAGCTGATTGCATGGAATCCTTGGCTGCTATTAATCCCAACCTTTCAAAATTTCGATTGCGAAGGAATATCCCTTTACTGAAAAAATATGGGCTTAGTTCATTTTCATTTTTTAAAAAAAAGCCTTTGCGGCTTACTGTTTATGTAAATGATATCTGCAACTCTCGTTGCACAACCTGCTATATCTGGAAAAACAAAGAGAACGTCTTGCTGGAGCCGGAGCATATCCATCGCTTCATCGACGAAAGCTTTGCCCTGTTCGGCAGGCAGCAAGTGACTTTGACTGGAGGCGAGCCTTTGCTATGGCCTGGCATCTATGGCATAATAGACTATATCTTCCAAAAAGGAGGTTCTGCCCATCTTCTGACCAATGGTCTATTGCTGACCGAGCGTGTCATAGACAGGCTTGCGCTAAGCAACATCGGAAGCATAGCAATATCTTTGAATTCTGCTGATCCAGCCATACATGACGAATCCAGAGGAATTAGGGGAAATACTGAAAGGATATTTGCTGCAGTACGCTACATTAGGGAAAAATATCCGGAAATCTCCTTAGTATTCACTTCTATTATCTATAGTGAACTTTGAAAAAAGTGGGTTTTTATATAAAAATTATTTTTCTCTGACTTAAAAACAGAAAAAGAATTCTGCTTCTTGTTTTTCTCTCAGTTTTT
>Ga0209541_10004256_pt1 | contig 25564 bp, 23 predicted proteins | sample RifCSPlowO2_01_FD_184027 | JGI IMG/M metagenome (GOLD analysis project Ga0209541, IMG submission 184027) | Groundwater microbial communities from Rifle, Colorado - Rifle CSP2_plank lowO2_0.1 (SPAdes) (version 2) | ecosystem: Environmental > Aquatic > Deep subsurface > Groundwater | place... | reverse complement strand
TCCACCTGCAATTGCTTTCGCACATCCGACGCGGTGCGGGTACCGGCCGCTTCATGTAATTGAATGCATTGCCTGGGATAAAACACCCTGATTTTTTCCGGCCTAACGCCCAGGCTGGCAAAGTACTCGGCTTGCTTGCGCCCGGTAACCAAGTAAGCGTCCGCCTGGTCCAGGAACAGGTTCGTGCATTGGGTTAACAGCCGGCTCTTCAAGCCCAGTCTCCGCTTCCGTTCCTTCCATTTCCACCGGTCGCTCAGAAAGGCGACCGGTATGCCCAGGAGCTTGCATAAAATGAACGTGCCCTTGAACTCCGGAAAATAGTCGATGCCGGTCATGACCAGGTCATATTTTCCTTGAATGATTTCCTTCCACATCTTCAGCAACCCGATTCGTTCAAAATCGACGCCATTCTTCCACAGTGCCTCCTCGGTCAGCGGCTCCATATACCCCACAAAATACTTGATGTGCGCCTTTCCCGGTTCCACGGGCAAGGGAAGCGTGTACCGGTTCAGGGAATGCTTTACTACCAAAATCCTCGGTTTAATGGCTTTTCCCGCGTCCTTCATACCCATGCTGGCCCCACAATTCTTTAATACCGGAAGGCCAAAAAAGGGGGGTTTCCGGCCCTTCTTTAAAAACTAAGCTGCTCGAATACCTATTACGGGTGGTTATGGCCTTGAAACCCTTTGTTTCGGTTTTAGTTCCTGCACTGAACGAGGAAAGGTATTTGCGTCAATCCCTGGCTTCCCTCCTGGCCCAAACCCATCAACGCATGGAAATAATCGTGTTATACGACCAGGCTTCCACGGATAAAACCCTGGCCCTTGCCCAATCCTTTGAACCCAGGTTGCACGTGGTTTCCCTGCCGCACATGCCCATTTCAAGGGCTTTAAACGAGGGCCTTGCCCGTACCCAAGGAGACCTCGTTTTTTACGCGGAAGCCGATTGCCTCTACAACCCCCAAACCATTGAACTCGCCGTGAAACCCTTTGAGGACCCAGGCGTAGGCGGCGTAGCCATCCTGGGCCGCTACTATGGAGTCAAAGGCCTCTGGGGCAAGGCCCAGGACGAGTTCCAAGTCATCCGCGACGAATGGTTTCTCTCCGGGCAACGCCCCCTCAACTGGTGCTACTTCTACCGCCGCACCGTGCTCGAAGAGTTAAAGGGATTCAATGAAAACCTGTTGCAAGGCGAGGACCAGTTCCTTGCCCGTGAAATCAAGGCCCGCGGCTACAAAATAGTCTGCATCCGGGAACGGTTGAGGCAGCACGCCATCTCCGGTTCCATCAATGACCCCGTGAAGACCGCAACCTCGTCCATGCGAACCGCCTACCTTCACGCCATCCAGTCCTTCAGCCCCCAGAGCATCCGCAAGCGCTTGCTCTTCCTTGCCTTGCTCGCCGCGGGCGCGGTCTTTTCCTGGCATTACGCGAGCCCCTGGCCACTTGCCTTGCCCCCGCTCCTCGCCTACCTATACAATTTCCTGAAACTGCTGCCCGTCGCTTCCCGGTTCTCCGCTTCCACGCTTTTCCTGGCGCCCTTCATCTCCATGTACAAGGCATTCTTCTACGCCCTTGGTTACCTCCAGGGATTCCTGTCACGCCCCTTTGTCTCGGTTTCCCACGAGTCACGCGAGCACGCCGGCGTTCCAGCCACCGGTCTCAAGGTCCTGATGTTCGGCAAGTCCAAGCGCGGCGGCTTCTATTATTACACGACGCTACTGGAAGAGGCATTGGCCAAGCAGGGCGTGCAGTGCACGAACAACTGGCGCGAGTTGTTCCAGGCCGACCTGGTCCACTACCAGTTCGATGACTTGTTCCCCCTGCACCGCTTCAAGCTGCTGGGTTTCCTGTTCCTGGCCAGGCTCTTCGGCAAGCCCGTGGTGGTTACCGCCCACAACCCGGTTGCGCGTAGAACCAGGAACCCGTTGAAGTACCTGTTCTACCACCTCGCCAACCGCCTCATCGTCCACAACGAAACCACCTGGGCTTTTTCGTCCAAGGCCAGCGTCATCCCCCACGGCAACTACTGCTTTTACCTGGCCCATGCCAGCGGCCTCTCCAAGGCCGAACTCAAACGGAAATGGAATTCCCCCTATCCTTACACGGTTCTATCCTATGGCACCATCCGCCGCAACCGCAACTATCCCCTCACCCTGGAAATCCTTGCCTTGCTCCGCCAATCCGGCCTTGACGTGGGCCTGCTCATTGCCGGCAACGCCAGCGAGGTGAAGCCGACTGACTGCGGCCTGGCCCGCCTCCCGGATTACGTGCGCCTCTACTGCAAATACCTGTCCGAAGCCGAGACCCACGAGTTGTTCACGCTGGCGGATGCCGTGCTCTTGACCAACTCGGAGCACGACCACTCTGGAATCCCCCACATCGCGCATTGCTTCCGGAAGCCAGTCATCGCCCCCCAATGCCTGGGACACCAGACCCGGTTTGTCGCCTCCACCAAAGAACAATTCGTTTCCCTCCTCCGCGAAGTCCTGGCGAACCCACCAAATATGGAAAGGGAACGCAAGCGGGAGCTGACCGACTTCGACTGGCAAAGAATAGCGGCCTCCACAGCTGAACTCTATCGTTCCATGGTCAGGAAAAAAGAAGGCGCGCAACCCGGTTCAGCAGGGAACTGAACCCCTTGTACTGTGGGGTCTTTCCCAGGGCGGTTCGGTACGCGTTATACATCATCAGCCCATAACCTATCAACAGGTAGAGGCCCAGCCCATAGCCGAGGACCTGGCTGGCCACATCCCATTCCATCAGCCAAACCAAGTATCTCAGGGCCGAACCCACCGTGAAAATCCCGGGAACCACTAACTGGGCAGCCACCCCGGTTTTCACGGTTTCCTCCAGCGAAGCCGTTTTGTTCACGAAGTAGGGCATGCAGAGGATGGCCGCAAACCCACCAACCACCGGCACGTGCATGAGTGCGGCAAAGTACTTGGAGTGCACGATTCCCGAAAACAAGGTTTTCGCTTTTTCTTTTACACCCGCCATTTTTCCACGCTACTGATTCTAGGTTCAACCCCTTATTAATTTTATTCCACCCCCCCAAAACCGTTTTTTAAAGGCTTGCCCGCCAATCCATCCATGGCTTCCCGGTTCCACTTCCTGCAGCGACTGGCCTTGTTTTTCGTCCTCTCCGCCGGCATCCTGTTCTTCAACTATTCCCTGGAATTGTCCGAGCCCCTCAAACCCCTGATGTCCCACGCCTTTTACGCCAGCGAATTCGCCCTGATTTTCTTTCTCCTGGCCCGGAAAAAACTCAAAGCATTTCCTCTGCTAAAAGAATCCACTCCCCCGTCCCCTTCCGGGTCCCTGGCCCTGGCCTTACTTGGCCTGCTCGCGTTCGGGGCCCGGCTCGCCCTGGAAACCGGGTTGCTCCGTCCATTGCTTTCCGGTGCCGGCTTCCTCTTTTTGTTGGCCTCCCTGGTAGGCTGGTACAACCTGGGAAAAACCCTGCAGGCCTTCAAAAAAGAACTCCTGCTTTCCACGCTCTTCCTGGGCTTTGTCGCCTTCCTATGGCAAGTCTTTTACACGCACTGGCTTTACCTGGGCACCTTCACCGCGACCCTGGTGGCGCGCCTCCTCGACCTCTCCTTTGGAAGCGCGGTGCTTGACCTAAGCAACCCAGAATTTCCCATCGTTGGCCGGCAGCCCTTCATCGCAATCATTTACCCCGAGTGCTCGGGCATCCAGTCCCTCCTCCTGTTCTCCGCACTCTTCTTCCTGGCCTGGGCCACCGACTTCTCCGCCATCGACCGGAGGAAAGCGCTGGCCGCCTATGCCCTGGGTATGCTCGGCATGTTCCTGGTAACAGTTGCCCGCATCTACCTCATCATCGCGGCCGGCATCCTGTTCTCAGTAGATTTTGCCGTCCAATTCGTGCACAGTGCCATCAGCCTGCTCCTATTCATCCTCTACTTTGCCTTCTACTGGAGACTCGCCTTCCGCAGAATCCAAGTCAGGGGAAAGGCACCCTAAGCGCCAGGCCACAGGAACAAATTCAATGTACGGGCCAGCACTTCGCCTTCCACGTTGATGACGTACAAGAAATAGATGAAGGCAATCGCCGTGTACACGACCTGCTTCTGGTATTTGTGCAGCAGGTGGCGGAGAAAGTCCAGCCCATAGATGAAGACGAACAAGCACACCAGGGCGAGGCCAGTCAGCACGCGGTTCAAGGGCGTGCCAGGCGGAAGCGAGAACCGGTAGCCCAGGCCAAGCAAGGCAACGACGAGGAAAGGCAGGCCGGTTCCCAATTCCAGGGTGTGCCTGGGCACCCTGCGCAACAGCTTCCACGAGAACAAGCAAAACAACGCGAACAAAATGCTTTGCTGCAGGATAGGGAAAAGCGCCGAAGAAACCGGGTGCTCCAGCCGGCCCACATACATCGAGTAAAGCAACGCAAACTCAACCACCAAGAAAGCCGCGGTCTTTGCCACCAAACCCTGGAAGCCCGGGCTCCTCAGATTATGCGCGAGGTTCCCGAAAAACCAGTCCCCATACCTTGTCATGGCATAGAATACGACTTAACTCCTTTAAAGCCTTTTTGGCTTCGCCAAAAAGCCTCATGGTCCACTTCGTGGACAATGCCTCGTCTCCCCTGTGGGGGAGACAAGGTGGGCAAACCAGCCTTCGGCTTAAGCCTTTTTGGCCCATTACAGGCTTTCCGCTATCTCCGCCCTCGCCGCCGTCCTCGCCTTGTACTTTTCCAGCCAGGGTTGGCTCGCGGATTTCTTCACGCCCAAGGCGGCCAGCCTTTCCCCAAACGCTTCCAGGTCTTCCCCTTGCTTCAACGACGCGTTCAGGGCCTCTGCTATTTCTTCTTCGGTGGCCTTCTTGGAGAGGAAGCCCAGGCCACGCAACCCCCTCTCAGCACCCTTGAAAATCAGGGCCAAGCCCAGCAAGGGCAAGGCGATTTTGAGGCCCAGCGACAACCCGCTTTCCACGCTGGACACCATTCGCAAGGGGTCCTGTTCGTCGGTTATCCTGGAAAAGCCGCGCGACAGCAGGAAAATGAGGGAGTAAAACGCCGCCACCCTCAGATATCGGTTAAGCACCGGAATGACCAGTAACACCACCCATGCGCCGAAGTAGAGCACCATTCCCCGGCTTTGGCCGCTCCCGAAATACTTGGCGAACACCAGGTCCGCCCAAGCCGTCTGCCCGATTAACAGTGCCAGCAGCAACACGAGGCCCATCAACGACCACCGCTTCATGTTTCCCGCTCCTGTTTAAGTTGGCCCAGTAAATCCCTCGCCTTTTCGACGTTGGATGGACTCGTTTCCACGTTTTCCAGCACACGGTGCAATACTTCCCTTGCCTCGGCATGCCTGCCCAGGGCCACGTAATCCTGGGCCAGCAACAACAACAAGGGGGGCTTGGACTTTTCTTCGGTGACTCTTTCCAGTTGTTGTTCCATCAATTCAGCGGCTTCTCCCATGCGATTCTTGCCCACATACATTCCATGCACTTGCCTGGCGAGTTCCACGCGCTCAGCTTCCTTGGGCGTGTTCGCCATGGCCAGCACCAGGTACCGCTCGTTTTCCTCATACCGGTACAACTGCCCGTACAATCCAGCCAGGGTCTTCAGCACTTCCACGTAGTTCGGGGAATCCGGATAAGAGGCGACGTATTCCTCGAACACTTCGACGGCTTCCTCGATTCGTTGCTGGTCAATCAGGAGCTTTCCAAGATTATAGCTGTCGACATCGTCAAAACTGGCCAGCGCAGCAACCTCCGTGTTGCTCCGCATGGCAGCATAGATTTTGACTGCGTCGAAGGCCATCAACTTTCCCTTATAGGCGAAACCGCATTCCCCGCAGGCAAAGGCGAGCAGGAAGGACTTTGAGGAATACTCGGTGAGGGGCGCGGCCAGCATCAAGCCCAGTACCAGCACGGGCAGCAGGAACACCCGGATGCTTACCTTGGCCCGGATGGTGTTGTTGAAGATGAACACGAACAAGCCGCCCAGGATGAGGATGAGCATCCGGATGTTGTGGGCCTGGCTGAAAAAGGACACGATTTTGGCGGACATGGTGAGGGGGAGGCTCGACGTCCCGTGGTAGGTTACGGGAAGGCCTGCCATAAAGCCCGTCGTGAGGTTCAGGAACTGGATGACTGCGGCGAACAAAAAACCCGTTACCGCGAACAACAGCCATTCCCACGCTTTACTCACTTCAAAGGCCTTGGTGATGAGGAAACCCATGGAAAAAAAGCTGACGGCTAGGAACAGCAGGTAAATGAGCCGCCGGTTGACCCCCCAAAAAGCCTTCCAAGGGTAATTAAGCCGGTACCGGGCCTGGGCCTGGTGCAGCAACTCCTCCGCATCCGGCACCACCCTGAGCTTTTTCCCGAAAAAAGAAAGTGATTCCGTGACACAGGGTTTTCCCGCTTTCACGATTGACTCCGTCATGTAGACCCGCTCAGCCGACTGGGTCAAGAGGTAGAGGTTCCGGTCCGTCCGGTAATCATAGTTCACGCACCATAGGTCGTCGTCAAGTATAAGGGCGTCCACGGAACCGGTGAGGCCGGTGATGAACTTGAGATAGTGCTGCACCGATGAACCGCCATAGGTGAAAACCCCGTTCTTCGTTTTATAGACTATTGAACCGGGGTTTGGCGCGATGAAAGCCAGTTGCACCATCAACGCCAGGGACAGCAACACGATTAACAGCAGGTGCTTGGAGCGGAAATTGAATCTGGGGATCCGGTCATAAAACCGGAGTATCGTGGCCACCAGCAACAGCACAAGCAGGCTCAAGCCGATGTGAATCAGCAGCTTCACGGTTTCGTTCACGTAAATGATTCCCACATACGTGTAGGACACGAACAAATACGTGTGGTCAGCCAGCCGGAAGGTCCTCGGGGCCTTGTAGACATCCAGTATCTTCCGCGTTTTCGGCACGTACACCGTGATGGTTGAGAAGGGGATGAAGTTGCTGTTCATGCGTTCGATGACCGCCGGGGGGCTGGCCATGACGTTTCCCAGGAACGAAATGATCCCAAGCCGCGTGGAGATTACCAGGTTGTTTACGTCCTGCACGACGTCGTCCCCGAATGGCTCGAAGCCCTCCCATTTATGCGCCCGGGTCATCTGGAAGCGGCCCTTGATGTTTTTTAGGGTGACCCTCACCTCGGCAACGGGGTTCAAGGGACTCAACCCAAAGAGATGGCCATCCTCCGGCAAGAACATTTCCGCCTTATACCAAAACGAGACGTTTTGGTCGTGGTATTCGCGGAACCCGTTTTCATCCATGTAGTGGAGGCGTACGCCCGAGTAATCCACGTTCTGGTCGTATAACTCGGGGTTTATTTTGAAGGCAGCCGCGTTCACCGCGAGGAAAACCAGGGCGGCCAACTGGAGGAACGACAGCAGAACCAGTCTTCGTTTATTCAATCCATCCCCCGGCAACTAACTCTGTAGCCGAACCCCTATTTATTGTTTATTGCCTCCCTGCCTGGTCCCAGCGCTTTCCTTCATTGGCTTTTACTGCATTCAGGGGCTTTGCTTCGAGCCAGGCCCTGTTTTTCCGGTAGTTCTGGTCCCGGCCCTCCAGGGCATGCAGGGAATCATGGTTTTGGTGGAGGATGGAAGTCAAGGGGAACAGGTTCAGGCACCGGAACCCGGCGTTCACGGCCCGCATGCGGATGTCCGTGTCCTGGGCGCCCCAGCCCTCGAAGGCCTCGTCAAAGCCGTTGAGCACTTCCATCAACGCTCGTTTGTCGAGGGCCTGGACGTCCCCCGCCCTTGGATTGGGGTTCACGCCCGGCAGCCTGCACGCGCCTTCGAAGCCGTTCACGAGGTCCGTTCCTTCCACGCGTTCCTCCGGGAAATCGAGCCGCCGGATTTCGACGAACAGCTTTTGCTGTCCACGCAAGGCCAAGAGCACGGCTTCCAAAGCGTTCGCCTGGAACACGTCGTCAAAATTCGTGAACAAAATCTTTTCTCCCCTGGCCAGGCCCGCCCCGACATTCTTGGCCTTTGGTAGGTTGAACGCGCCCGGCGCTTCAACGAATGAATAGCGGATGCCCTTGTCAACGCCCCGCACCAGGGCCGCAATCTTCTCCGGTTCCGCGCTTCCATAGTCCATGACAAGGACCTCATAACAATTCCTTGGCAGGGTTTGCCGCATCAACGACCTCAAGCAGTTCCGTTCCCTTATCCCACACCGGTTCCTCACCACGGTGACCACGGACAATTGGATTTCCTTGCAATCCGTTCCATGGAGGCCCCTCCATAGCCCGAGTCCCACCCGCCAGAAATCCAGGGGGCTCCCAACCTCCCGTGCAGCCTTCTGCCGGAGCCGCCAAACCAGTTGCCGCCAATGGTTCAGCATTTTCCCCACGTCCTTCCCTGGTTCCGCAGGGGGGAAGCGGTTTTCTTTTCTTCGAACACGCGCCGGTTTCCCTCCCTGTCCTGGCTGGTCGTTTCATGGCCTTGGTGGGCAATCAACGTAAAGCAATTGACCATGGATAGGCTCCAACCCGCCTGCTCCACGCACCTCCGTTCCAGGTCATGGTCCAAGTAACCCCAGCCCCGGAAGTCCTCGTCATAGCCTCCGAGCGCCAGCATGAACTCCTTTCGGAAGGCCTGGCAATCGCCTCTAGCCCAGGAACTCATCCAGGCCTTTTCCTTCCGCACCAGGCCCACGAATTCTTCGGGCAGCCGTTCCCCCAGCCTTTCCACGTCCTCCAGTTCCAGGTTAAAGCGGTTGCATTCCACCAACACCCTTCGGGCGGGTTTTCCCGCAAGGTACACCACGTCCAAAAAGTTTTTCCCAAAGAGGACATCTGCATTGGTGCAGCACACGATTTCGGCTTTTGCCTGCCGGATGCCAATGTTCTTGGCCCTCGCCTCATGGAAGGCGCCTTTCTCCGGGCAATGCAAGTACTTTATGTCGGGGTCCAGGCCTTGCAGCCATTCCTGCAACCGGTCTTCGCCCCCAAAGTCGACCACGAGGATCTCATACCTTTCCCGTGGCATGGACTGGTTCAACAGGGTTTTGAGCGTGTTCTGCAACCGGAAGCCCTTCCGGTTCCTGACTCCCATCACCACGCTCACCGCCAAGGGTTTGTGCCCATAGTCCAGTCCAAACCATTTGGCGGCCAGGCATTCCAAGCCCACCCCCAGCAACTCCGCCGGATGCCCGTACCAGCGCCGGAGCCGGTGCAAGAAGGCCCACATGCTTTCACTATCCCTTTCCAGCCCATTCCAAGGCAACAGCGGCCAAGGCAAACACGGTTTCAAAGGCAAAAACCTGGTTCACGACCTGCTTCTCCGTCTGGGGGCCCCGGGCCAGCACCCACTGCATCAAGCCATACGCCTTTGAATACCTTGCCCGCAGCCTTCCGTTCTTCAAGGGCACGCCCCACATGTTGGGTTTCCAGGCATAACCGTTCCGCGAATACAAGAGGAAGTGAAGGAAGTAAGGCACCATGACTATCACGAGGGCCGCCTCCATTTTCCCGATGATGGCCGTGATGGCCAGGGCCGCACCAATAAAGAGCGTGCCCATGTTGCCCAAAAAGATCTTGGCCGGGAACCGGTTGAAGGGATAGAACGCCAGCAGCACGGCAATGAGCGGCAAGGCAAAGGCCAGTCCCAGCATCGAGCCCCGCAGCCAGGCCACGGCACCCAGCGCCAGCGCGGCAATCAAGCCGAGGCCGGTTTCCAGGCCGTTGTATGTGGAAAGGATGTTGACCGCGTTCGAGCAAAAAATGATGGCGCAGGGGACAAAGAACAGGTAATACGCCATGCCCAGGTCCAGGTTGCCGAAAAAGGGCAGGTAGATTAGGGCAGTCAATTCTGTTAAAGCCATCATGGGGATGCTGGCATACAATACCAGCAAGGGCTTCATGAACCGCCGCGGGATTTCCAGCAAGTCATCCACCAACCCCAATAGCGCGCACAAGGCCGTGGAAAGCAGGGCCGGCAAGAGCAAGCCCAGGTTGAGGCCATTCAAGCCCATGAAGCGGTCCACGAGGATGGCGGAAATCAACGCGAACAGGAAGCCGGTCACCAACGCGATGCCACCAAAGGACGGCACCAACGGCTTGTTGGGCTTGTTCATGTCCGCGCGCAACAAGTGCTTGTGCTTGCGCAAGGCACGGATGAGCGCTGGCAGGAACGCGTAGGTGGGCAGGAACGCCAGCAAAAACATCCCCGCCAACGCAAGCAACAGCATGGCTTAATTGAATCCAAAAGCCTGTTTAAGGTTTACTGCTGGTCACGGGCTCCCATTTAAGCGTGCCTGTTCGGTGCCTGAAGAACGCCAGTCCCCAGGCAAGGACGTCCAAAACCAGGTAAGGCAAGGCATAAGGGCTCTTGAACAACCAGCCCAGGTTGGCGGGCTGCCGCACATAGGCCAGGTCCATGCCCTGCTCGTGGACCTGCAACTGCCCCACCCGCACCCGCACCTTTTGCCGCAGGTAGTCGGAAAGGCTTTGAGCGGCCTTGACGTATACCATGGCGTCACTACGGAAAACAACCCGGTAACCCCGTTCCCTGATTTTCCAGCCCAGCATCCAGTCCTCCACCAAACAATCCAGGGGAAGCCGGTCCACGATGCCGTTCCGCACCGCGCTCAAATACCCGTTCAAGGCAAACAGGGTTCCATCCCTTGACTGACGTTCCCGCAACTCATTGAATGACTGCCAGGCAAAGCCCTGCAGCCCATCCCAAAAACTTTTCCGGCAAAGGGACTCGGTTCTTCCAATCACGGCTCCAATATCCCGTTCCTTGAATGGCTCCAACAGTTTTTCCAGGGCATTCCTTTCAAGCACGACATCCGCGTCCGTCAAGACAATGAACGAGCCGTTCGCCGTGGCAAGGATTTTGTTCAAGGCCGCGGCCTTTCCATTCCGCTGCGCCTCCACTTCAAGCCTGACCCGGGCATCCCGCGCCGCGAAACTCCGCGCCACTTCAACCGTGTTGTCCGTGCAACCGCTCGCCACTAGTACAAGTTCATCGTCCGGTGCCAGCTGGGGCAATACGCTGGCCAGGTTCTTCGCCAGGCTTTTCCCCTCATTGAAGGCGCAGATCCCCACGGTTACACGCATTCAGCCGCCCTTCTGCTCGATGAGGTCGAGTTTCGCCCGAACCTCGTTCAACTCGGTGTTAAGTTCCGCGTTCCGCAGGTCATAGGTCTGCTTGGAAACGACGTTCTTCGCGTAAAAGTCTTCCTGCAGTTTTTTCTTCAACAACAACAATTGCTGCTTTTTGCCGCGCAGGCCGGTTCTCCCCAGGAAAAACCGTATCTCCTTCACCGTAAGCAGGAGGATGTAGAAGATGAACAAGAGGGGGAAAAAATAGAAGACCGCGTTTTCCTTCACTACGTGCATCCAGTACCCTGAGGGCTTGAGGTTCAACCGCTTTTGCCCACTGTTTCCAGCCGCGTCCTTGGCCTCCACCCGTATCTCTACCAGTTCTTCCTCCGAAACCTCGGGAACGAACCGCGCCGAATAAATGCCCAGCCCCTCTCCCTTGAGGGAAAGCAACTGGTAATTGGCCGTGACGACGACCGAGGCATTGGTCACCGTGCCGCCATCCGGGTACGACAACTTGAGCTTGAGGCTGATGGCCTTGCCCACCTCGAATTCCTCCACTCTTGGCTCCAGCACGTCGACGAGGAGCGGCGTTTCCACTACTTCGAGGTCCACGGAGTTCTCGCCCCCGATTTCCTCGGGCATCGACTCGCGGATGGCCGTGACCTTCAGGTTCCAGCGCCCTGCCCTGGCCGCCGGCGGGATCTTGTAGGTCGTGGAATAGGTGCCATCTCCATTGTTGTTGAGCCGGATCTTCGCGCCCGCTGCATCCCAGGCATGCACGATTCCGTCAGTAACGGCCTTGCCGGCATCCGTGACCCGCACCGCCATGCCAACCGAGGAAGTCCTGGCATAGGCTCCCTGGCTCGGGCTCAAAAACGTCAGCACCAGGAACTCGGACTCACGCGTCGGGTTCACGATGACTTCCCTTCGCTCACTCGAGTTCAAATCGCTTACTTGCACGTCCCAGCTGCCCTTGGGGTCCAGCATGCTCACCTGTCGCGTGAACCGGAAGGCATTCGAGTCCGGGTCCAGGGGGATTTTCCGTTCAAACACCTGTTTTTCCCCGGACGCCGCGGAAACCGTCACCAGGCCGGAAGCGGTTCCCGTAACCAGCATCTCCTCGCCCTTGTAGAAGCTGTTCTTGTTCAGGGAAAAGGTGAGGGCCTGCACGCTCCCAGCCAGTAACAATAGACATGCCCAGGCAAGCAAGACCTTAGATTCCCTTCGAAAGCCGTTCACACCGTTCCCCGCCATCCGCTCACTAATAGGACAATTCTACAATAAAAGCTTTGTGAGGGCCTTAAAGCCGATTAGCGGCCGCTATTCCCGAGTAATGATTTCGAACACGATTTTGACGGCGATCGTCACCGCGGCCGGTGCAATCAGCAGGCCGAGGTTGATGAGCGTAACCCTCATGGCGAAGAAGGGGATTACGTCGATGCCGCCGGGAAAGGCCGTCAAGGCGGCCGTGGTCGAAAGCAATAGGGTCATGATGGCAACCAGGAAGTTGACGCGTTGCTCTTTCTTGATGGTGAACTGCCCCACCAGCAGGCCGAGCACGACCATGCCCAGCGAAAGCCCGATGCGCACGTCCAAGTGCACGAAGGGGTTGATGAAACCGCTGGCCAAGGCCAACAGGATGCCAAACAAGAACGCGAGCCGGCTGAGGTTCAACAAGTCATCCCGGTTCATGGCAGTAATTGGGTGAAAACTATTATTTAAACCTATTCTCCCCTTTTGCATGGGTTCTTCCATGGTTTCCCAGGAAATAACGCAGGCCGTCATCCTGGCCGCGGGCCTCGGCACCCGCATGCTTCCCCTCACCAAGGTCATGCCCAAGGCCTTGCTTCCCCTTGGAATGAAACCCGCCATCCACTGGCTGGTCGAGGAATGCCTTTCTTCTGGTATCAAGGACCTCGTCATCGTGGTTTCCGCGCATTCCCCCGTCAAAGACTATTTCCTGAAAGACCAGTGGCTGTACGACCACTTGCGGGACAAGAAGAGCCGGGCGGAACTGCGGGCGCTCAGGCAACTCGACCACTTCAAGGGCATCCGCTTCGCCGTCCAGGAGCCCCTGCTTGGCGAGGCACATGCCTTGTCCAAGGCCCTGCCCCTCCTCCGCAGAGGGCCCTTCGCGGTGTTGTTCTGCGACAACCTCTTCAAGGCCAGGGTGCCAGCCACCCTCCAAGTCACCCGCCTCTTTCAACGGCACCGCATGCACGTCAAGTCCAATGGCCGCTACGCCTTCGACTATTCCATTGCCGGCTTGCTCAAGGCCCTGCCCTTCCAGGAATTTTACCAGTCCTCCAAGCGAGGCATGGACCTGGCCTGGGTCTTTGACCAGCTCCAGGAAGGCAGCCAATTCATTGAAAAATTCGTTGCCGGCAAGCGATACAACATCGGCAACCCCAAGCAATACGCCAGGGCTTTCAGCGTCTTTTCCAGGGAAAGCCCCGGGCCATAACCGCTTTATTTATATACAACCATTAATCTATTGGTGGTTGGCATGACTTCGGATGCGCCCGTCAAATCCCTTTTCAAGGTCCCAAACCAGCCGCCCGGAAAAGGCGAGAACCGGAAGCCCGGCCTCTTTGAAAGCATTACCTCCCTGTTGAGTTCCAAGCAACCCGAGACCATTGCCGACCTCGAAAAAAAAGTCGAACCCGCCGAGGAAATCCAGCGCGCAGTCGAGGAAGCCAAGCAGGCCGCGGAACCCTCCAAGCCCCACAAGCCCTTGTTCGGCTTGGTGGGCACAGTCATTCCAGAGAAAGTCGAATACGATTTGTTCACCGACGGCCCGTTCTCCGTGGACTACCCGGATTGGCCGAGGCTCAAGGAGCTTCCGGAGTCCTGCGTCGTGGCGGTGACCAACGGCGTTTTCACCATCGAACTCTCAGTCGAAGAAATGGAGCCCCTCACCTTTGCTACCTACATGAAGAAAATCATTTCAGGCGTGGAAGAACAGCTCAACGCCAAAATCCTGCAAAAAAGGGTGCTGCTGGATTCCGCCTACCTCGAATTCGTTCTCGTGCGGGACAACAAGCTGTGGCTCTACAAAGCCAAAATCGTTGAATGCAACCGGAGGTTTTACACGGTTTCCATCAACGGCCCCAAAAAAGAGTTTCCCGCCGTAAAACCAGTTGTGGACCACGTGCTTTCCTCGGTGATTGTTTACCGCTCCGGCAAGCCCGCCAACGTTCGCATCGAGGACATCCGTGACCTCAACGAAGCGGAACGCGAAAGCATTGAAGCCCAGATCAAGGAAGTGGAGACGGAACTCGCGGAAATGGAACTCCAGGGCGGCTACACCATTCAAGCCGAGGCCAAGGCCCTGAATGAACTCATCCCCATCGATGCCTCTCGGCTCCCGGCCAAAAAACCATTCAAGGGAAAAAATCCGCCAATCGTCTCCCCCAAGCCTGCGCCTTCCCCCCTTCCAGTGGCAAAACCAAAATCAACCCCGGCCGAGAAACCAGTGACACGCAGCCAGGCCCTGGTCCAAGAACCCCCTCTAGCGGTTCCGGCTTCGCTTCCCCTCTATGAGTCCCCTGAAATGAAGCACTTGGAGGAAGAGCTTTCCACCCTTGAAAAGGAGCATGCCCAGCTCCCCCCCGAGGCTGCAACCGAGGCCCAAGCTGAGGCAAAGCCCGAACCCCCTTTGGCCAAGGTCCTTCCAGCCAAGGCCTTGAAAACCAAGGCATCCAAGCCCTTGCCTGTTGCGCCAGCCCAGCTTGCTTCGCCTGCTGCCCGAGCCCTGCCGCCCGCCCAACGGGAGAAACTTGAAAAAAAACTGGCCATGCTGGATGAGGCCCTGGAATTGGGTGTTATTTCTATGAAGTCTTACAAGGCCGGGCGCGCCGAAATCCTGGCCCTGTTGGCTCGCTAGCCGCCAAAAAACACAGATACCTTTATAAAAGGCAACAGTCATATCATAATAAGCATTTTTTGAGCAAGGGAAAGCATGTCTGCAACCAAATTTTCTCTCGGGAAACAACACGACTTATTGCGGGACGCGCTCAAGGACGTGAACGCGGAACTGTCCAGGCTCCAAATGGAGCGCCGCGACCTCGAAGACGAAATCAGGCGCTTGACCAACACCATCAAGGAAACCCAGGAAGAAGAGTTGCACCTCAAGGACGGCATGCGGAAAATGGCCCTCAAGGAAAAAGCCGTCGGCATGAAGCGCGAGCAGCTCAACAAGAAAATCCTCAAACTCAAGCAGAAAATCGGCAAAGTGCAGGCTTTGGGCGCCAAGATGTCCGAAGTCGAATAAAGCCGCCACACCCGGTCATTCACGTTTTCCTTCACTCTCTTTTGCGCGTGAGCCCCCGGATTTTTTCCAGAATGCTTGCCTGCTTCAAGACGTTAAGCCTTGCCTCGGCCTGGTCCAGCTCCGCATTGAGTTTTTCCGTCAACTGCAGGTATTCCCGGTTCCCGATGAGCCGCTCATTGAAGTACTGTTCCTGCACCTTCTTCTTCGATTCCAGCAGGCTCTTCTTCTTCTTCTCTTCGAGCCGTATCCCGGCCAGGTTCATGGACCAATAGGCGGCGAACGCCACTAAGACGAGGACCATTAACCCCAGGCCCCCGAACTGCAGCGGGTTTTTCGCAACCAAGTACAGGGGCGAATAGCTCGGCCTGATTTTCAAGGCCACCTCACCACTGCCCATGTTGCCGTAAGCGTCCGTCACCGTGATTTTCGCTTCCAGCCCCTTCTCACCCTTCTTCGTAACAACCGTGGCATAGTGGTAAGCTCCATCCGCTTCCAACTTCGCGCTTACCACCCTTGAACCGAAATCCAGCAGCACCGTGGCTTTTTCCACCGGCTTCTGGAAGGAATAATAGGCCTTGACCGTGAACTCAATGCGTTCCCCCAAGTCGTAAATGGCCTTGCTCGGCGAAACGATTTCCACGGTTATCGGCAACCGGTTCACCACGAGGTTCTTCGTGGAGGAACCACTGAATTGCACCGCATTCACGTCCTTCACGGCCCGCGCCGTGAACACCTGTTCGCCGACCGGGAAATCCAGTGGCAGCAGGTATTTCACGCCATAGTTGCCGGGCGAGAGCTCCAACGCCTTGACTGCCTTGTTCCCCGGCAGCAGCACCATTACTTCCGCCTTTTCCACCACGTCATTGTGGTGGTCGACTACCCGCACAATGAAATTAACTTCATTGCCCCGGTCATAGGCACGGGCAGTGGGCTCAATGAACTCGGCCTTCAGGAAGCCAACCCCCAACTCCTCAAGCACCTGAACGCGTTTCTCCACGAGGCCCTGGTTATTGCTGGTGTCACTGGCCTTCAACGAAACCAGCCACTCCCCCACCGGGTCAATGAGGCTGGTCCTCCGCTCAAAGGAAAAGTTCCCCTCGTCATCCGGGTTCAGCGTGGTCGAAAACACCGGGTTCCCTTCATGGACTATTTCCAGTGTCACCGGGACCAACAGGGGCTGGCCCAACCTGGCCAGGGAACCCTTGACCTGGATGGTGTCCCCCAAGGCATACACGGCTGCATCCAGGGACGCGGCCAGGTCCAGATAAGGTACGAGCCTTGCCGTGAACTCGGTTTCCCCCCGCACGGTGCGGACAAACGCTTCCACCTCCACGTTATAGGTGCCGGCCGCGGCGTTCGGCGGGATGACCGTGGAATTGCCGTACACGCCATCATCGGCTAGCAGGTCATTGTGGTCTCCATCGTCGAAGAGGTTCACCACGCCGAGGAAATTCGGGCTCTTGGCTTTCACGTCGGCTCCCTTTGCCGGGTACAGGTCAGCCAACACCTTCGCCCTGATCACCATCTGCTCGCCGCGCAAAAAATTCTTGTCCTGGAAGTCAATCATGTCAACTGCCACGCTGCGCGGGAAGCAGTCATCGGGGCAGCTGGCATAGGCCTCGGTCTTCTCACAGATGCCGTTGCCACAGCAGCCCAGTTTCAGCGTTGGCACGCAGACCGAGCCAGGGGCACTGCCACTCGTGCAGTTATAGGTATAGCAGGCGTTTCCTCCATAGGTGCCGGTGCACTGCCCACAGTCATCCGCGCAGGTGCACTTGTTCTCGCCTTCCTCACACGAGTCGTTCCCACAGGTAGCTGCCTGTGCCATCCACACTGGCAGGGCCAGCAAGCAGGCAACGAAAAAAATCCGCGCGAACCTGCCCACAACCATTTCATCCCAGCCATCACGCGCGGCTGGCTTATTTCCAGCCGGCGATTTCTTCCCTTACTTCCTTTGAAAGCTCAATCGACACGCCCTTGCCTGAAACCAGTTTGAAGGGAACCAGTTGCTTGACGTGGTCACAGCACCGCATCTTTAGGATCTCCAGGCTGCGCTCGCGCCGGTTCCCAACCAGCTTGTTATACAATACGATTACGCCATCCGACAGGAACTCCTCGATGCCGCTCCGCGAATAAACCCCGGGGTCGGAAGTCGTTTCACTGATGATGTAGTTCACGGAATCGTATTTTTCCAGCATCTCGAACATGTACCGGATGTAGTAGCGGTAGTTTTCCACGTTGCCCATGAAGGCAACCGACAACGCCGAAAGCGAGTCAATGATGATTCGGTCCGGCGTGAACGGCAACTGGATTTCCTGCACCTCCACCAGCAAGTCCCCCTTCCGTTCGGCAAGAAAGGCTTCCACGCTCCGCGCAATCTTGAAGGGGTCGCTGCGGATGAGGGCGAACTTGTTCTCCTTTTCCAGCTTGTCCATGTCCCAATTGAAGTTCTCCAGCATGTGCTTGCGCAGTTTGGAGGCCTGCTCCTCGAAGGTTATGTAGACCGCACGCTCGCCTTCCAGGATGCTGTGGTACACCGAATCCATGCAGAACGTGCTCTTGCCGGCCCCGCAGCCGCCAGCCACCATCAGGGTGGAACCGCGTTCAACGCCGCCCTTTTCCAGGAGCTTGTCAAAATTATCAATCCGCATGGGCAGCAACTCCTTCCGCGGCGTGATTTTTTCTTCGCCCTTGAACTTTATTCCGAACGGCATGCCATCCCCCGGCTTTGCCAATAATTAGGCCAATCCAGTATTTAATTCAAACGCTCCGGTTTTACCCCCTTGATAGCCTTTTTATATTACCTCGCCCTACATACTTGCATGCCTGCCTGCATGCGTCCCGCTCTCCCCCTGATTGTGCTTCTCTCCCTGCTGTTGTTCTTGAGCGGCTGTTCTCTGCCCAAACCAGACTTCCTCAAAGGCATCCTCGCGCCCAGCCAACCCGAAGACTACTGCGCCAATTTCGTCTCCAAAGACGATTGCTACCTCCAAGTGGCCCAGGAAAACCAGGCCCCCGAGTTCTGCAAAAAAATCGTCGACCCCCCCAAATCAGAGCAATGCCTGTTAGGCCTGGCGCTTTCCTCCAAGAACCGGGCCCTCTGCAACGTCTATTCCTCCGAACCAGGCAAGTGCCTCCGGCAACTCGCCCTTGCCACGAACGCAGTCGGCGTCTGCGCGGAAATAGAGGACCAGAACGTTTCCGACGACTGCTACCTCGCCATGGCAGCCAAGCTCTCCAACCCCACCACCTGCCTGCTGGCCCGCAGCCCTGCCCTCAAGGCGGACTGCCTCTACATCCTGGCCCAGCAAACCAATTCCCCCCAGGCCTGCACCAACATCTTCGTGGACGCAACCCGTTACAAGTGCCTGTTCGACCTTTCCCTGAAACTCGCGAACCCGGAGGTGTGCAAGGCCCTTGAAGCCACTTACTCCGTGGACGACTGCTGGAAGGGCCTGGCCCTCGCCAAAAAGGATTCGCTGGCCTGTGACCGGATTTCAGAGGAAACCATGCGGGACGCCTGCCACTATGAGGTGGGAGCGGTGTCCGGCGAAACCATTGCCCTCAAAAACGACCTGGCCCTGCTCTGCGCCAAGCTCCCGGAAAAAAGCCAGGCGGCGGCCTGCCAGTCCAGGCTCTCCGCTTACCAGATAAGCGCGGACTTCTGCTCGGACATCGACTCCCAGCCCGAACGCGTGGAATGCCTGGACAAGCTCAACGCGTTCTTCGTTGACGCAAGCCTGTGCCCCGAATACCGCACGCGCGATGCCATGGACGCCTGCTTTGAATTCGTGGCCCTCCAGAAGTCGAGCCTCGAGACCTGCAAGCTCGTGGTGGACATTCCAAAAGAGCTGTCCTGCATCTACAAGCTCGCGGTCAAGGAAAAGAACCCCAAGCACTGCGCGGAAACCCACGTCACGGACTCCTTCGATTACCGGAACGAATGCTACAAGGAGGTCGCATTCCTATCCAAGCAGCCACGCAACTGTGATTTCATCTACTTCCGCGAGAAACGCGCGGCCTGCCGCGCCGAGTTCGCGGTCCTCGACCAGAACTATGCCATCTGCAAGGAAATCCCCAACGAGGCCTTGTCCGACAGCAATGACCCCTTCTTCACGCGGGATTATTGCTTCAAGTCCGTGGTTGAAACAATCCGGGACAAGAGCCTGTGCGACTTCATCCAGGACGCAAAGCGGAAGGAAGCCTGCCAAGCCGGCCAGTGAAGCCTTGACGACTCGTCAAGGTTTATTAACCAGTTAGCCCCTTTTATTGGATTCAAGGCAGCAGCCAAGGCAGCAGCCAAGGAAGTGGCTGCCTAAGGGTATAAGGGTGAGGCCGTGCCGTTTGGAATCAGGGAAAACATCGAACCATATTCCGGCAGAAACGTCATCGAAGCCGAAAACGTCGTCAAGGTGTTCAAGAAAAACGAGCCCACCCACAACCCCCTCAAGGACTTCCTCTTCCCCTCCTACAAGCCCTTCACCGCCCTCAACGGGGTTTCCCTGAAGATAAAGCGCGGCGAGGTCTTCGGCCTCCTCGGCCCCAACGGCTCGGGGAAAACAACCTTCATCAAGATACTCACCGGCCTGCTCCAGCCCACGCAGGGAAAGGTCCTGATCCACGGCAAACCCGCCGAACAAAACCTGCGCCGCATCGGCGTGATGTTCGGCTTCAACATGATTTATTACCGGTTGACGGGTTATGCCAACCTCAAGTACTCAGCCAAACTCTACAAGGTCAAGAACTACAAGCAACGCATCAACGAACTGGCGCGGATGCTGGGCCTCGAGAACTGGCTTTACTCTTACGTCGAAAACTATTCACTGGGCATGAAATCCAAGCTGGCCCTGGCCCGCGCCCTCATCCACGACCCTGAAATCCTCTTCCTCGACGAGCCCACCCTCGGTTTGGACCCCAAGATTTCGCTTTCCCTGCGCGAGGACATCCGGGAAATGGACAAAACCATCATAATCACCACGCACAACATGGAGGAAGCCAACGAGCTCTGCGACCGCATTGGCATCATCAAGAACGGCAGCCTCATCCGCGTCGGAACCCCGGCGTACCTCAAGAAACTCGTCTCCGAGAACATCATCGTCAACATAGGCCTCGCCTTCTTCGGCAACGAACTCATCAACACGCTTTCAACCCAGCCCTACGTGCACAACGTGTCCCTCTCCCAAACAGGGGTGCGGATTTACCTTGAAAGCAAGGACTACCTCCCAAAACTACTGTCCATCCTCGGAAGCTACAACACCACCAGCATCAATGAGGAAGAGCCCACGCTGGTGGATGTCTTCATCCGCCTCACGCAGGGCGAGGTTCCCCCGGCCAGAAACCCGGAATCCGATGACGAGGACACGGGCACACAGATGCAGGAACCCATTTAACCTAACCCAAAAAAGTGAATGCCATGCAGCTCATCGATGAATCCCTGGCCATTGCCGAAAAAGAAGTAGGCCTATCCGTGCGATACATCCTCCCCTTTTTCACCAACAGCCTGATTTCCCCCCTCATCAAGGTCATGCCCTTCCTGCTGGTCTATGGCGGCTTCTTCTCAGCCAACCCCAGCGCGGCCCTCGCTGGCCACGTAAAACCCGAAACCTTCATCCCGTTCCTGTTCCTCGGCATAACCGCGGACATCTTCTTCAGCATCGGTTACAGCACGTTCAGCTCGAAATTCATGGTCGAAAAATGGTGGCAGACCATGGAAATCATCATCCTCGCACCCATCAACAAGCTATCCCTCATCACGGGCATAGGCCTGGGCGACCTCATCTCCACCTTCCCGACCCTTGTCCTCTTCCTGGGCCTCGCCTACTACTTCACGCCCCTGGGCTTCCTCGACCTGATAAAAGTTTTAATCATCTTCCTGCTCCTGTTCATGATTTCGCTGAGCATCGGCTTGATCACCAGCTGTGCCGCCCTGTTCAACGAAAACCTGGCCCCCTTCTTCGGCTACCTCCGAGTGATCATCTCCTTCGTCTCCGCCTTTTACTACCCCATCGAAGTCCTCAAAACAGACAAGCTAGGGGCCCTCGGCCAGTTCCTGCCGGTCATCGCCACCTTCAACCCCCTCTACCAGGCCAACTTCATCATCCGCGCCATCTGGTTCGAAGGCATTACCCCCATCAACTCCGTCATTTACGTGCTCTTCTTCGCCATCATCTCCCCCATTGCAGCAGTCTACGTCTTCAACAAGCTCTGGTCCACCATCGGCATCCAAGGCTACTAGCCGCTGGCCTCCACTGCCTCCACTGCCTCCACTATAGGTTTTTATTCGGATGAACCCTATTATATCCCATGAACAAGCGCAGCAGTCTGGTCTTGGTCTTGGCCTTGTTCCTGCTGGCAGCCGTCATGAACTACTCCATCCACTACAATTACCCCCTGCCCATCCACTCCGACGAATACGACCACCTGGCCATCATCCGCGAAATGGAGGACACCGGCAAGCACACCTGGTACGACCCCTACATCGTCCAGAAAAGGCACGCCCAACGCAACCTCGAAATAAACTTTGACATCTTCCTCTACGTCTTTGCGGCCCTCACCGGCCTCAACCTCGAACACCTGCCCCTCCTCCTGCCCATCTTCTTCTCCTTCCTCCTCAGCCTCTCCTCCTTCATCCTCGTGTACGCCCTCACCAAAAGAGACCTGGCCGCCTTCTTCGCCAGCGTATTCGTGTTCCTGTTGCCCAACAACATAGCCTTCCTCGGCTACTGGTTCCTGGTGCCCATGTCCATCGGCCTCGCCGCCCTCCCCCTGCTCTCCCACGCCTTCCTCAAGTCCTTCCACTCCTGGCCCTACACCCTCACGCTCTACCTCTTCCTCATCGCCTTGACCTTGACTCATGCCGTCTACACGGCTTCCCTCGTCCCGGCCTTCCTCTTCTTCCTCTTGTTTTCCCTCCACGAGTTCAAGAACAAGCACAACCTCCTAAAGCTCGCCCTGGGCTGCCTCCTCCTCCTCGGCTTGACCGCTTTCTTCGTTGAATGGAACCCGGCCAACCCCCTCGAAACCCTGAGCCTCATTGCTTACCTCCTGGTCTGGCCCTATGGCACGCACACCGCCGAATACCCCTTGACCAGCTACCTAGGCCCAGTCCTCGGCGCCCTCGCCCTCGCCGGCGCCGCCTACTCCTTGTTCCCCCTCCTGAACCGCTTCCTACCCGCACTCACCAACCGCTTCCCCCTCCTCCGAAGCGCCCGCCAAACCGTGCACCACGCCAAATACCCGGTGCTCTTCGCCTTGCTCCTCTTCGGCGTGCGCGTCTCCGCCGACTACACGGGAACCTGCCTCCTCGGACCCTGCCGGCGCACGGTCCCCGGCCTCGCCATCCTCGTATTCATCCTCGCCGCCCTCGGCTTCTACGCCTTCCTCGTCTTCCTCAACAAGCTGCTCGTGCGCGTCAGCGAACGCCCCTACCGCATCATGCGAGCCGCCATCTTCCTGCTGGTCCTGGTCTTCCTCCTCCACGAACTCCTCACCCAACCCTTCCAATACGCCAACGACCCCGTGAAAGGCCTATACTATAACATCGAGTTAAACGAGGTGCCCGCGCTTTCCTGGATCAAGGACTTCACGCCCCAGGACACGGTCGTTTTCGCCTTGCCCTGGACCGCGAAAGCCGTTTACCTGCTTTCCGGGCGAAAAGTCGTGGACACCGGGGCCGCAAGGCTCGGCAACAGCCTTCCCTCCCTCCAAGGAATCGTGAACTTCTTCCTCGTAGACTGCGCGGCCAAAGAAAAGGCTCTGGCCAAATGGCCCAGCGACTTAATCTACGCCGGCAAAGGCTTCGTGGACTGCCCGAACCTCGACCAAATCCTGAACAGCGGAGGCAATTACGCCTATGTTGAAAACGACTGAATCCAGGCTCATGCTCCTAACGCTTTCCGCCAGCGCGCTCGCCTACGCCATGAAGTCACACTGGCTCCCGCCCCTCACCGAATTCCAGGCAATCCTCGGCATCTTCCTATCCTTTGTCCCGGTCGGCTACCAGTTCACGTCCGCGCTCTTCTCCAAAGACCAGCTCTCGTTCCCGGAAAAAACCGCGCTCACCCTCTTCTCCTCCTATGCCATGATTTCCACGACCTACTTCGCTTCCAGCCTGTTCCTCGGCCTTTCCTTTTCCTTCAAGAACAGCCTCCTCACCGTCAACCTCCTGGCCCTCTTCTTCTACGCGGCCTACCTCCTGCGCTTCCACCTCAAAAGCCTCCCAATTCCAGCAAAACTAAGAAGCGCCCTCGGTGAATGACATGTGGGAAAAAGAAATGTACCTGAACAAGTCCATCACGGACATCCTGGTATGGATGACCATCGCAGCCTGCTTACTCGCCCTGTTCCTGCTCTCCTCCGCCGGTTCCCCCCGGTACGGTTCGGCCCTCTACCTCAAGCCCACCAGCTACTCCAACTACGTCAATGACGACACCGTAACCTTCGTCTTCGGCGTCAAAAACTATGAAGCCACTGACATAAATTACCTCATCGAAGTAAGGGCCGGAGACTATTTGCTCAAAAAACAGTCCCTCTTCGTGCCACGGCGCCAGCGCCTCGAAAAATCCGAGACCCTCTCCATTGACCCGGCCAAAACCAGGCTCGTTTACCCCGCCAAGCTACGGGTCATCCTCTCCAAACCCGGTTCCCCCGAAAAACAGGCGGTCTTCTACTGGCTCAAAGAAGCCCGCTAACCAAGGCCCGCCTAATACTTTTCCCGTTCAAAGTGCAGGGTCAAGTAAAGCAAGACGATTTCAATGATGGCCGTGGCAATGCCGGCCTCGAAGCCGAACGCCTTGTTGAACACCAGGGGCACGAAAAAGAAGCCGGTGCCGACCCCCAACCGGATTCCCCGCTCCACCGCAATTTCCCGCGGGCTCTTCACGATTTCCAGTTCCTCCCTGAACAGGGCCTGGCTCCGGTCATATGCCAGCACCATGGAAATCATGGACAGCAACAGCAGCACCATCACCAGCAACGGCATCTCCAGCACGCGCGGCCCGAACGCCACAGCCGGCAACACCATCAACTGTTTCTGGCTGGCAACCCACTGGGACAACCCGTTAAACTCCTTCCCGGTCGAAAGCGTGTACTTATACGCTTCCACCCGGTACTTGCCTGATTCCTCAATCCGATACCTCGCCACGCCCCGCTCATCGGTCTGCAGCTTCACCAGACTGCCACTCGGCGAGACGATGGACACGGTGGCCTGCCTCAAATCCCCCAACAAGGGGTGCGAGACCCGCACGATTTGCTCTTCGCCCACCACGGGCTCGGCCCGCTCAAACGAAAGCTGCAACGGCAACCCCGAGATGACGGCCTCCGTGGGCCCACAACCTTCATCCGCCTTGCCATTTCCATTGTCGTCCACCCCATTGCCGCAGACCTCGACTTCCGCTTCCTCGCAACCCTCGTCCACGTAACCGTTCACGTTGTCATCCAAGTCATTGCCGCAAACCTCTTCCAGGGAAACGGTCTTCGAGACCTCCACAACGTTGTTGACTTCATTGCTTTCCTTGTTCTCGTTTTCCGCGTCCACCCACAAATAATACCTGGCTTCCCGCAGCTGTTCCCCGGCATTCACCTTGAACGCCAGTTCCCTGGACTCCAGGGGCTGGAGACCATCAACTTTGGCCTCCCCCACGGGCTTCCCCTCCAGGCCGCCGGCGAACAGCGCGGCCTTGAACGGCCCCACTTCCTTTTCCCCCGAATTGACGACCTCAAACCGCAAGTCATAGTCCTGGTTCTGCAACAACGTTGCGCCCAGCGGTGCCACCAAACCAGCACGCAAGTCAGCAAAGTCCGAGCCAAACACCTTGACCTCGAATTCCGCTGCATCCTTGAGCCCCGAGTCATCGGTAACCGTCAACCCAACCTTTTTGACGCCAATGCCCTTGAAGCTATGCGTGACCCTCGCCCCCCTGATCTTGCCTTCCTCCCCGAAATCCCATTCATAGGAGGCAATGCTTCCGTCATCCGTTGACTCCGCAGCATCGAACACCGTGCGCAGATTCACATAGGTTTTTTCCTGGGCCCTCGGCCGCGCCCTCGGCTTTATGCCGGCCACGATTCCCTGTTTTGCCGTTCCATGAATGCCATCGTTGTCCCTTACCCTCAACCCCACCTCATACTCGCCGATTCTTCCAAACACGTGGGAAACCCTTGCCCCCTCCGCCTTTTCCCCATCCCCGAAGTCCCATTGGTAGGCCTGGATGCTGCCATCCCCGTCCACCGACTTTTC
>Ga0209541_10004254_pt1 | contig 25577 bp, 29 predicted proteins | sample RifCSPlowO2_01_FD_184027 | JGI IMG/M metagenome (GOLD analysis project Ga0209541, IMG submission 184027) | Groundwater microbial communities from Rifle, Colorado - Rifle CSP2_plank lowO2_0.1 (SPAdes) (version 2) | ecosystem: Environmental > Aquatic > Deep subsurface > Groundwater | place... | reverse complement strand
AATTGTTCTTTACGAAATGGCCTTGCGCAGGCTGGCGAGCCGAGCAGAGAAATTTTCCCTCAAGAAAATATTCGCGCCTTTCGTGGAGAAGCTATTTTGGGGTTTTTGTTTAATTGGCTTTCTTTTTAGCAAACCCTCTAGGCTTTTTTTCTTCGGCCAGTAACGCCAAGGCGTCGGCTAAAGTTATAGTATAAACGTCAAAGGGTGCTTTGGCTTTAATTGAACGAAACTCACCATCACAGGCCACGTATGGCCCAAAGCGACCAGTTGTGGCAATAACCTCCTTGTCGTTTTTAGGGTTAATACCCAGCGTACGGGGGATAGATAAATATTTTAGGGCCATTTCAACTGTAACATTATCAAGTGGTACAGTTTTAGGTATTGAGGCCATTCTAGGCTTATCTTGCTTTTCAGCTTTTTCGCCTTTAACTTTTCTTTTTTCTTTAGTCTTTTTTACTTTTTTACCTAGCTGGACATATGGCCCAAAACGACCGACAAGTACATAAATGGGTAATTGCGTTTGCGGGTCAATACCAATCGGTTCATCTTTTTTAATTTCCACTCCATCTATCATCAAGGCGCCGTCACACTCGGGGTAATTAGAGCACGACATAAATTTGCCACCTCGGCCTAATTTTATAATCATACTAGATCCACATTTTGGGCACTTCCATTTTTGGTCGGCATCTTCTATGGTTGTTAATTTGTCCATACCCTCCTTCTCTTTCAAATCTTTTTGGAATGGCCCATAAAAATCAGTTAAAGTTTTTGTATAGTCACGGTCACCGCTAGCTATTTCATCAAGCTCATTTTCCATTTCGGCAGTAAAGTCATCACCAATGTATTTTATAAAATGATCTTCTAAAAATTGTGAAACAACCATGCCAGTATCGGTTGGTTTTAAAGCTTTGCCGGTTGGTGGTGGATATTTTTCAACATATTCACGCGCAAGTATGGTTGAGATAATAGATGCATAAGTACTAGGTCGGCCAATACCGCGGGCTTCCAATTCCTTCACTAATCCAGCTTCTGAATATCTGTTTGGTGGTTCAGTTTGCTTTTCAATATTTCTGGCCTCTATTAATTTTAAAATCCCACCTACTGTGTATATTGGTAATTCCACTTCTTCACCCTTGGCGCCAGTATCACACAATAACCAGCCTAAATAAAGTGTCGTTGAGCCATTGGTTGAAAAGTTATTTGGCATGCTTGCTGTTTTGGCACTAATTTTAGTACGCAAAATTTTAGCATCTTTCATTTGGCTGGCCACGGTGCGACGCCAAATTAAATCATACAGGGCTTTTTGTTCAGGATTATTACCAACTAACTTCTTTTCAATATGTGTGGGCCTGATAGCTTCATGGGCCTCTTGGGCATTTTTGTTTTTAGTTTTGTATTCTTTTATTTCAGCATGCTCATTTCCAAACTCTTTTTTCACAACTTTATTTATTTGCTCAAGTGATTGCTTGCCTAAATTTGTACTGTCAGTTCGCATATAGGTTATATGGCCTGCCTCATATAATTTTTGGGCCACTTGCATAGTGCGACTAGGTGAGAAGCCTAAACGCGTGCTGGCAGTTTGTTGCAATGTTGATGTTGTAAAAGGCGCTCGCGTTGCGCGTTTGGCCTCAGTTTGTTTAACATCAGTAATTTGCCAGTTTTCAGTTTCAGCAAATGTAATTATTTGTTCAGCTATTTTTTTGTCGCGTAATTCTTCATCGTATGTAAATTTTATAGTATCTTTTGGGCTAACAAGTTTTTGTAAGTCAGCCTCAAGCACAAAATATGTTTCAGGTATAAAAGCATTGATTTCGCGCTCACGCTCGCACAATATACGCAATGCTGGCGATTGCACTCGGCCAGCCGACAAACCATAACGCACCTTCTTCCAAATTAGGCCTGACAAATCATAGCCAACCAATCTATCTAATACGCGCCGGGCCTCTTGGGCTTTGACTAAATTTGCATCAATCTCGCGCGGATTTTTCAAAGCCTCAAGTATAGCCTCCTTGGTAATTTCGTTAAAAGCCACGCGTTTAATATTTTTTGTAATTTTTTTATCCTCCTTTAAAAGCTCATTCAAGTGCCACGAAATAGCCTCGCCTTCGCGGTCAGGGTCAGTGGCTAATAATATTTCACTTGCACCTTCGGCCAAAGTTTGCAATTCGCGCACCACTTTGTCCTTGCCTTTTGATATTTCATAATAGGGTATAAAGCCGGCAGGTATGTCTATGGCTTTTTTGTTAGAACTGGGCAAGTCGCGAACGTGGCCCACACTGGCACGCACAACATATTCGCCATCCAGGTACTTTTCAATGGTTTTGGCTTTTGAAGGTGATTCAACAATTAGTAATTTCATATTAATTCAATTTGTAGCATATGTATTAATATATAGCAAATTAAAAGTGGTTTACGATATGTAAACCACTTAATTTAAGCTTGAGAAAATATGGCCCCAATAAGTAAAATAAGCAAACCTATCCAAACCCATCCACTAAAGAACATGCCTGTTGTTTTGTCCGAAGTGTCATCATCCCAAACTAATTTACTGTTTTCTATTTCTTTTTTAGATCTCATATATTTCTACGGCGTATCATGCCGTACTCCTCTTCTATTAAACCCTTTATCTCCATAATAGTCAACAAGCTTTGGGCCTCGCTAATATTTGTACCTAATCTATAAATTAATTCATCACGCTCAATAGGTTCGCGTAACATTGTGTACACAGCCTGCTCCTCAGGGTTTAAATTGTGTGATTGTTTAGTATCTTGGTTATTTTCAAATCCAACGGGTTCAATAAAATTAAAAAATTCTAAAATATCCCTGGCGCTAGTTACAGGTGTAGCCCCTTGTTTAATTAACCTGTTTGTACCAACTGATGTGTCTGAAAATATTGACCCTGGTACAACGAAAACCTCGCGATTATAGTCCAATGCTAACCTGGCAGTTATAAGTGTGCCTGATTTTTCCTCGGCTTCAATAATTAAAACCGCCTGAGTAATACCTGCCATTATGCGGTTACGCCGTGGGAACGAAAAAATTTTAGCTTTTTGGTCGGGTAACATTTCACTCATCAAACAACCACCCTTGCTAATTATTTCACGGGCTAAATTTATATTCGTGCGTGGGTGAATAGCCTCAAAATCAATGCCCGAGCCCGGTATTGATAAAGTCTTCATGCCATATTCCAGTGCATATTTGTGTGCCAATGTATCAATACCTAGTGCCAGGCCCGAAACAATACAAATAGGGTACCCGCTCAAGCCTTCAATAATTTTGCGCACAACCTCCTTGCCATAACTGGTATGATTGCGCGAGCCAACCACAGCCAAATATTTATACTCGTCAAAATTAGGTATTTCGCCTAAATAAAAAAGCTGCTCTGGTGGTTCGGGAATTTCCAACAAACATTGCGGGTAACCATCTTTAGTTAATTTTTCCAACCCCTCCATATTTAAACATTTTAGCATAAAGAAACGATTTTTAAATATTCTCTTTAAGATGGGCTTATTCGTACGAATAGGTAAATAAGAATATTGGTGATATACTTTATGAATGAAGGCTTATGAAAAAATACTTAAAGCTTTAGCAAATCATCGACGTCTGGAAATTTTGAAGTTTATTAAAAATAAAAAGCAAACAACGGTCGGGAATATAGCTGAGCATATTAAACTATCTTTCAAGTCTACTTCAAAACATCTAGCCGTTTTGTACAACGCAGGAATCCTGGAAAAAGAACAAAAGAATCTTTCAATGTTTTACTCTATTGATAAGTCTTTACATAAAATAGCAAAAAGCGTAATTGATTTTATCTAACAGAAATTACAAAAAATTTTGATTAGATTTGTAAACTTTCTATTTACCTATTCGTACGAATAAGCCCATACAGGTATAAAAAGGCAAAAGGTACGACGAATATCACTTTGAGATTTTGAGGGAAACATTCTATACTAAAGGCAATGAATAAAATAACTCTAAACAGATTCAAGTTTTTGTTTAACCAAATTCTAAAAGGTAATTTTAGAAATGCTTTGAGGTACAAACTTTGGTTGATTGGTTACCAAACAACATTACCAGCCTTTATTATTCGCCAAATACCAATCATTGAAAATGGTGAGGCATTGGTTGAAATTCCGCAGCATCCCAAAATAATTTGCATAGCTCCACAACCTTTTGTGCGCGAAAGTGTTGCCAAAATGCTTGTGAAGGTTGCCGATAATTTACCACAAAATTTGTATTTGAAGATTTTGTATGCCTATCGAGACCAAGAAACGCAAAAAAGATTTTGGGATGAAGTGGTACGTGATACCAGTAGTTTACAAATTGCTAAAAGCTTATCAGCTAAACCGGGTGGTATTGGCCCGCATCAAACGGGTGCTGCGGTGGACGTAACTTTAACTGACAGCTTGGGCAATGAACTGGATATGGGCACACATTATCGTGACCACTCCAACATTGCTAAAATTCCAATGTTTGCAAAAACATGTACGCCTATTCAAAAACAAAATCGCAAATTGTTGCGTCAAGCAATGACAAGGAGTGGATTTTATTTTTATCCTGGTGAATGGTGGCATTATTCGTATGGTGATCAGTCATGGGTGGCGTATACTGGCGACAGAAATGCAGTTTATGGCGAAAAAACTCTTTAAAAATAACCAGTCTTTATGGCTGGTTTTTATTTATCATTTAAAATAATATTTGTTAAAAAGTCACTTTTTCGCTATACTCTATTTATATGCTAGATATTAAGTTTATCAAGGAGAATAAGGATTTGGTCAAAGAGGCGGCTCGAAAAAAGCACATAGATTTTGACGTGGAAGAGCTTTTAAAAATTGATGATGAGCGCTTAGAAATTTTGGCTAGCGTTGAAGATCTTAGAAATCAGCAAAATCAGTTCTCTGATTTGATAACATCTATTACTGACGAAAATGAGCGCAAACAAAAAATAATTGAAATGAAGTTGATCAAGGATAAATTGCAAGATGGTGAGGAAAAACTTCGTGAAGTAATGCAAAAGTGGCAAATGCAAATGTTGTTTGTGCCTAATGTGCCAGATGTTTCAGTGCCTGATGGCGAGAGCGATGAGGACAATAAAGAAATTCGTGTTTGGGGCGAAAAACCAAATTTTGATTTTGAACCCAGGGATCATGTTGACTTGATGGTTAATTTAAAAATGGTTGATTTTGAGCGTGGCATTAAAGTTCATGGCTTTCGGGGTTATTTTTTAACAGGTGATGGAGTCAGGCTTTGTTTCGCAATTTGGAACTACGCTTTAGAATTTTTCAGTCAAAAAGGTTTTAATCCAGTAATCCCACCAATGCTGGCGAGGTCAAGTGTTTGCATGGGTACCGGCTATTTACCGCAAGGTGAAGATGATTTATATAAAACTCAAGACGGTGACTACTTGGTCGGCACATCAGAAGTACCGCTTATGGGCATGCATATGAATGAGGTAATTGAAAAATCTGATTTACCAATTAAATATCTAGGCTTCTCACCCTGTTATCGTCGCGAAGCCGGCAGTCATAGCAAGGACACAAAAGGCTTAATTCGTGTGCATGAATTTTATAAATTTGAACAACTTGTTTTGTGTGAAGCTAACCACGAAGTTTCGGTCAGTACCCACAATGAACTTAACCGTAACACCGAAGAATTTATAGAATCTTTAAATATTCCGTATCACACTGTTATAAATTGTGGTAGTGATTTGGGCTTGGGTCAAGTTAAAAAATACGATGTTGAATTATGGGTGCCAAAGGAGTTAAAATATCGCGAAATTTCATCAGCTTCATATTTCCATGATTTTCAAACTCGACGATTAAATATTCGTTATCGTGATGAGGCTGGTAAATTGCAGTATGCTCACTCATTAAACTCAACGGCTATTCCAACTCCGCGTATTTTAGTGTCATTGGTTGAAAACTTTCAACAAGCTGATGGCAGTATCAAGGTACCCGAGGTTTTGCAAAAATACCTGCCCGACGGCAAGGCGGGCCTGGGTAAGGACTTCATTCGGTAATTTTTGTTTTACTATGACGCAATTTGGAAAGTATAAAAAAAGTTTGTTAAACGAAACTAACGCCGAGCTGGTTAATGCTCGCCGAAAAAAAACCAAAAAACGTTTTTGGTTTTTTACTGTAATTCTAGTTATTATTTTAGGCTTAGCGATTTATTTAGCTTGGCACCCAAAACTTTTAATTAAAAATATTATTGTTGAAGGTAATAGGGTCTTAAGTTCAAATAAAATAGAGAATGCCGTTAACGAATATTTAGACGGACGGTTTATTTATATTTTGCCTAATCGAAATGCTTTCGTTTTTAACAATAGTGATTTAAAAAATTATTTGTTAACTAACCACCCAATTATTAAAGATGTTGAAATCAGTCAAAACGTACCTAATGATTTATTTATAAACGTGACCGAAAGGCAACCACACGCCCTGTGGTGTAACGTTGTGCCTAGCGATTGTGTATTTATTGATAAGTATGGCTATGCGTATGACATGGCGCCGTATTTTTCAAAACCCTTGTTCATTGTGTATGAACTGCCTGGGGCAGGTTTAACTAAAAAAGTTTTAGATGAAAATTCTTTTACTTTTGTTAAAAATGTTATTGATAATTTATATATTGATAATGTTTTAGTGCAAAAAATTAAGCCGACAGGTGAGGGTGTTTTTGAGTTTGATGTAATTTTAAATGACAGTATTTTAATTACAACAATAACTACTAATATTGAAATCGGGGCTAATGAAACTATTTCTAGAGTTCAAGCCTTACTTAAGTCCGATGATGTTTTAAAACATTCTCAAACGTTTTTAAAAAAGATTGATGTTAGGTACGGTAATCAGGTAGTTTATAATTTTTATTAGTATGAACTTTTGGCAAAAATTAAGTGAAGATGCGCAAAAAAAGCAAGGTAATAATAAAGCGCCTTTTTTTGCGCTGGCCCCCATGGCCGATGTTACCGACCCAGCCTTTAGGCAAATTATTGCCAAATATGGCAAACCCGATGTATTGTGGACTGAATTTGTTTCAGCTGATGGTTTAATGAGTGCGGGCAGGGAAGTTTTGAAAAAAGATTTAGAATATAGCCAAAATGAAAGACCGATCGTGGCGCAAATCTTTTCATCAAATATTGAAAAAATCCGTGGAGCTGCTAAATTGTGCGCCGATCTTGGCTTTGATGGCATTGATATAAATATGGGTTGTCCGGATAAAAGTATTGAAAAGCAGGGCGCTGGGGCCGCTATGATTAACAATAAACAAAATGCTGTGCAAATTATACAGGCTGTAAAGCAGGGTATTTTAGATTCGGGTAAAGACATACCAGTATCAGTCAAAACTCGGGTAGGCTATAACAAGCCTGAATTTGAGGAATGGATTGTGTTACTTTTAAAACAAAATATTGATGCCTTGACAATTCATGCTCGTACTCGCCGTGAAATGTCCAAAGTCCCAGCCAACTGGAGTTATATAAAGCAAGTTGTAGATTTAAAAAATCAAATTGCCCCCAACACTGTAATTATTGGTAACGGGGATGTTATAGATATTAATGACGGTATAAATAAACACAAACAAACTGGTTGCGATGGCATTATGATTGGCCGAGCAATTTTTGGTAATCCGTGGCTATTTTCACAAAGTGAAAATAGCCACGGGTATGTACAACAAACTAATAGTTTTTTTGTAAAACTATTTAAAAATACTAGATTATTTTTTTTAAAATTATTTGGAATAAAAGACAAGTATTGGTTGCGCACAAAAACAAATGTCCACTTAGAGCAAAAATTAAATGTTATGATAGAGCACGCTTATTTATTTGAAAAAATGTGTAGCCATAAAAACTTCTCTATCATGAAAAAGCACTTCAAGGCTTATTCTAACGGCTTTCCCGGCGCCAAAGACCTGCGCATCAACCTAATGCAAAATGCCAATACTGCCACTGAAACTGAAAAAATAGTCAAGATTTTTTTATCTAAATAATTTTGCTATAATAGCTAAATGCATCATACCTTGTATCGTAAACATCGCCCGGCGAATTTTAATCAGGTTTTTGGCCAGCAAAATGTGGTTAAAATTCTAAGTGCCTTTGTGGCCAACGATGCTTTGCCACATGCTTATTTATTTATTGGTTCGCGTGGTATTGGTAAAACATCGGTCGCGCGGATTTTTGCCAACTCTTTAAATATTAAGCCCGAGGATATTATTGAAATAGACGCTGCTTCCAATCGTGGCATTGATGATATTCGGGCCCTGCGCGAAAGTGTCTACACACTGCCAATGCTCTCAGAATATAAAATTTATATTATTGACGAAGTGCACATGTTAACCAAAGAGGCATTTAATGCACTTTTAAAAACTCTTGAGGAGCCACCCAAACATTGTCTATTTATTTTGGCCACCACTGAACGTGAAAAGGTGCCTGAAACAATATTGTCACGTTGCCAATTAATTAATTTTGAAACACCCAGCAATGAGGTCGTTACTGAATTTATTTTAGATATTGCCCAAAAGGAGGGGGCGAAGTTGGATACTAAAACAGCGGGCCTAATCGCTAAAAATGCACGTGGTGGATTTCGTGATGCCTTAACCTTACTGCAACAATTAATTGATACTAACGATGATGGCAAAATTGATGAGGCTAATGCACGGTTAGTTTTAGGTGTTTCAAGCGCCGAGAATGTTTTAAAAACTTTAACTTATTATGCAGTAGGCGAACATGCTGAAATTTTAAAAATTTTAAATAACATTAAAGTCACAACAAAACCACTTGTATTTTTAGACTCACTAATTGATTTATTCAGAGCCTGTATGATTTACCGGGTAACCAAAGGCGACGCTAAAACTATTAATGAACTAATCAAGCTTGAGCATATTGGCATTACGAATGATGAAGTTAAAAATTTAGTTGAGCTGGCACCTGATAAATTCCAATCTAAAAATTTAATTAAATTTTTAGAAGTTTTCGAAAGTGCACGCCACGCCACATACCCATGGATTTATATTGAAGGCTTATTGATAGGGGATTAATTTATTTATCTAAATCCAGCACATCATCAATTCTAATTTGCTCAACAAATTCTGGTACGTGCGACACAATAATCATGGCGCCTTGGTATTGGTCTAATGCTTTTGCAATAACCGGTAGATGACGAAAGTTAATGTGGTTTGTTGGTTCGTCTAGTATTAGTAGTCCTGGTTGTTCAATAATTAAACGGGCAAATGCCACCAGGCCCTTTTGGCCCTCCGACAGTGTGCCAATTTTTGACTTGACCATTTCGCCAGTAATTAAAAATCCAGCCGCCGTGGCACGGATTTTTTCCTCATCAATTTTACCCAATACCTTCAGTGACACATCAGCTAGCGATTTGTAAACCGTATCATCAAAGTTTAATGTAGAAAAATCTTGACGGTAATAACCAACCCGAATGTCTTTTTGAATATTTGCGCCAGTTGCCGTGTTGTTGGCAAGTGTCTCTAGTAATGTGCTTTTGCCAATACCATTTGGGCCTGATAATAATAAGTGTTTGTTTTTGCGTAATTTTATATTCGCGCTAACACTTTTAATTTTTCCATTTTTTAAAACAGCGACTGAATTTATAGTTATAATATCACCATTAATGTCGGGCTGGCAGGGTATGGTAAAAGCTTTGATTGTTTTGTCCTCCTTCCTGACATCTACTTTTTCATCTTCCAAATCACTTGCTAATTCACGCATACGTTTGGCCACGGCCCGCAAATTACCACCCTTCATGGCAAAGGCATTGGCTTGCTCCTTTTTGGCTAAAATTTCTTTCGACAGTTGGGCATTTTTGCGGTTTTCTATTTCCATCCGTTTTGTTATTTGGTCGCGTACATCATTATAGTCACCAACATATTGCTCTATTTTGCGTGTGTAAACGTCTAAATATAAAACCGCGTCAGTAAAAGCATTTAAAAATACTGAATCATGCGAAATGACAATCACGGTTTTTTTATAATTTATTAAAAATTCGGTCAGGTGGGCAATACCGGCCTTGTCTAAATTATTTGTTGGCTCGTCTAGCAATAAAATATCAGGCTCTTGAATTAGGGCCGATGCTAATAATAACCGTGCCTGCTGACCACCCGAAAAAGACCGAATTATTTTACTATGAACTTGCTCATGATTTTTCAAATTCACAACCTCAAGTACTTCATCAATGCGCGGGTCAATATCATAAACTTTCTCTTTAAAGCATTTTTCAAAAAATTCGCGCACAGTTAAATCAAGCTCATTGGGCGGTATTACTTGGCGCGATAATGCCACGGTCGAATTGCCTGAAACTATAACTCGGCCATCCTCGGGGGTATTAGTGCCAGTAATCAATGAAAAGAGGGTACTTTTGCCTGCCCCATTTTGGCCCATAATTGTAACCTTCATGCCTCGCCGAATTGAAAAATCCACCTCATCTAATATGGGTTTATTGTGGCCATATTCAAATGAAACCTTTTCAAATCTTATTACAACTTCGCCATGTGCCATAAGTCACAACTCTACACTAGTTTAGTTAATTTACAAAGGGGATTTAAAAGTTTTATTTTAAAATTTAGCGTGTATGGTCAACTTTATTATCTTTATCTATAACTCCAACTGCTCGGGCTAATTTGTTATACATTCCCCAAAGTTCTTCATTATGTCTAAATACCTTTGCTGCTTCATAAATAGGTGCAAGTGCAAGTTTAGCAGGCCAAAAAATAGGGTGTGTTTTAGCCTCCTCTGGTGTTAGGTCAGTAATTGCATGCAGCGCCTCGAGCGAGTGCTCTTGTTCAAATTGCTTAACTAAGTTTTCAAACTCTGCGCTTTCAGGGCCCGGCTCTTTTGCTTCTGTATAAGGCGAAAATGGCACCTCTGGGTGAGTTTGCATATAAAATTCATAACGTTCAAGTTCTTCTTTTTCCTCAAGTCGTTTTTGTTCCTCTGGGCTTGGCCCAATATTATTTTCTAACGGATTTTCATTCATATGGTTTTAGTATAACACACAGTTGATTTTTTGTGGAATTTTGGTATTATAAGGCAGTAAAAATAAATAAAATATTGGGGTATCGTCTAATGGTAGGACGCCTGGTTTTGGTCCAGTTAATCGAGGTTCGAGTCCTTGTACCCCAGCCAAGTTAAAATATGGATAAAAATATGAAAATTAGTTTTAAATTCCTATGGTACGATTTTTGGGTTGGAGTGTATTTTGACCGTATCTCCAAAGCCCTTTATATTTGTCCATTACCAATGTTTGTCATAAAAATTTGGAGGGAATAATTGCGCAAGGACAGTCCTTGCGAATAAAACATGAATTTGATTTAGGTAAAATTTTGGGAAAATAATTTTTGTGCTAAAATCAAATAGATTTTCTGATATAATAAGTGCATGACACGAGATGAAATATTAGCCAAACAAATGAAAATAGCTGAGGAGTTTTTTGGTACTGAAAATGACCCAGACCAAATGCCGATTAATTCTGAATCAACCAAAAAATTAGATACGCTTTGTGATTGTTGGCTTAGCTCAGAATTTGATGAATATGGCGAACCAATTTCGTGGGCCATTGTTATGCCAACCCAAAAGGCTTTGGCAATAAATTTTTTAAATAAAAAAATTACTGAACGGCAGTTGCTGGAACTAACAATGCCTAGTGATATTTATGATGCGATTTATTTTGCCTCAGTTATTACTGTACCTGAACACAGAGGTAAGGGTCTTGCATTGAAAGTAGTATTAAAAGCACTAGAGAAAATGTCAGTAACAAAAGACGTAATGTATTTTACTTGGCCAACAACAAAAGAGGGTGAAAGTTTGCTTACCAAGACCCAGTTGTTTCTTGGTAAAGAAGTAAAAATAAGGTCGCAATAATTCTATGTTTTTTACTTATATTTTAAAATGTGCTGATGCGACATTGTATGTTGGGGCGACGAATGATTTGGACAAAAGGTTGCACGAACATAATAATTTAAAATCAGGTGCGCACTATACTAAAATCCGCCGACCAGTTAAATTGGTGTATTTTGAGGAATTTAAGACTTTAGCTGAAGCTAGAAAAAGGGAAGCCCAGATAAAGAGGCTAAGTAGGGAAAAGAAAATAAAACTAATAGGCAACATTTAGTATTCTCTAATTCGTACGAATAGGTAAACGGAGTGTTGGGAAATAAAAAAGGAGCCGAGGCTCCTTGGGGTTAAATACTTTCGCGCCTTAATCTTCGCTGTCTAGCCACTATTTGAATATAGTGGCCAATTACTGTGCATAGTGCTAAGAAGAAGAAAAACACGAGTTCTTTTTCTAAACGGTACATTGTGACTATGTTGTAATTTATAACTACTGGGTACCATATTCCAAAGCCCAAAGCCCCCAACATAATAATCAGTTTAAAAAGGAGATTAAAATTTGCAGTTAAGCGTGAAAAACTAAGTACTAGGCAAAGTGCCCCAGTAGTTAGGGTCAATGTAATTAATTCGGTATTATTTTCCATGTGCTAAGTTTTTTTAGATATTAACATAAATATTTAATATCAGCAAAGGTATTTAAAATGGGGTATTTTGTGTTATATTGGGTATTATGAGGAATATATTTTTAACGACAGAGGAAAGGGCGCGCAAATATTTTGAACAGTTCCCATTTATCCAGGCCTTTTTGGCTGGTGTGGGTATGATATTGTTTTGGCGAGGTATTTGGGAGATTGCTGATATTTATCAGTTAAATCCTTTTAGCTCAGTTATTATTGGCGTACTTATTTTAGGGGGTATTGGTTTATTTGTGCAAACTTTTGTGGGTAATTCTATAATTATTAAAAGCGTTAAAAACGAAATGAGCTTAGGAAAAAAGACTGAACAAAAGGTAGCTAAATTTGAAAAAGAAATAGTTAAGGAAGAGGTTACACTTGAGCACCTATCAAGCAAGCTTGATGTTTTAGTAGCTAAAATTGAACAAATTGAAAAACACTAACACTAATTACTATGATGTTATTGTTGTGGGTGGTGGCCCGGCCGGCATGATGGCTGCCGGCCGGGCCGGTGAGCGAGGCCTGCAAGTTTTATTGATTGAAAAAAACAAGCGTTTGGGTGAAAAGTTACGCATTACTGGTGGTGGCCGGTGCAACATTACCAATGCCACGTTTGACGTACGCAAGTTTTTAAGTTTTTACGGCAAGGCCGAGCAATTTTTATACTCACTTTTTGCGCAATTTAATGCTAAAAATACTTTTGAGTTTTTCGAAAGTCGTGGTTTGCCACTAGTGGTTGAAGCGCGTAACCGGGCATTCCCTCATACTCAAAAAGCCGAGGACGTATACAACATAATGGAGACTTATGTTAAAAAGCCGAACATAACGATTTGTACAAATTCACCTGTAACAAAAGTTTTAATTAATACTGATGTCCATACTGGGTATGGGAGTGGTGAAATTGTTGGGGTAGAATGTGGCAAAAATATTTATACAGCTAAAAATTATATTTTTGCCACTGGTGGTTTGTCGCACCCTAAAACTGGCTCAACTGGAGATGGCTTTAAATGGTTGGCCGATTTGGGCCATGTAATTGCCCAGCCTACACCGGCCATTGTACCCCTGGCAGTTTCAAACTCCTGGGTTAAAGTTTTAGCCGGTGTTAGTTTGTCGTTTATGAATATTACATTTTTTGTCGAGATGGCTAATAATTTACCTAAAAAAGCTTTTTTTAAAACTGGTAAAGTTTTGTTTACGCACTTTGGTTTGTCGGGGCCACTGATATTAAACTTGGCCCACAAGGTGGCTGATTTATTGCACAGCGGTAGTGTAACGGCCAGTATTGACGCTTACCCGCACACTGATTTAGGGGTATTAGATAAAAAACTAATTAGTATTTTTGATAAACACAAAAATAAATTACTAAAAAATATTATTGATGAATTTGTACCCGAAGGTACGGGCAAGGGCATTATGCTTTTATTGGCCGAGAAAATAGATGTTAATAAAAAGGTACATTCTATAAGTCGTGATGAACGCAAATATATTGCCAATATATTAAAAGCCTTGCCGGTAAGTATTGAAGGGTTAATGGGCTTTGACAGGGCGGTCGTGGCTGACGGAGGGATTGATTTGAAAGATGTTGACACTAAGACTATGCGCTCTCTAAAAGTTAATAATTTATTTGTTACGGGTGATTTGTTGCACGTTAACCGCCCGTCGGGGGGCTATTCGTTGCAACTGTGTTGGTCAACTGGTTATGTAGCTGGTAGTAGTGTTAATTAGTAATTGGCTTGTAATTTTTTATTTGCTATAATTTAAGTATTAAAAGTAATTCGAAATTGTACCGCGTTTTAATGGACGGTCGTGTGGTATGATTTCAGGGAACAAATCACATGGGTAAAGGCGATAATAGACAACGTAAAGAAGTCAAAAAACCAAAAAAGGTTAAAAAATAAAAAAAGCCCGCGTGTTGCGGGCTTTTTTGTTTAGCCAGTCTTACGACCGACTAAAAAATCATATTTCTTGCCAACTATGTCGGCAAGGGTGTTTGTGTGACTTTTTACTACCTCAGTTGAATGAGGCTTGGTGTCTTTGCCAAAAAGTTGCACCAATTTTTTGTTGGCCCTGATTGCTTTTCCGTTCATTTTTTAGTTATTAGGTCTTATTTATTTTTACCAAAAAATGAAAAATTTTGCAAGTATGCTAGAATATAAACATGGGGAATAACTGTAAAAAGTTTATAATTAGGGCTGGATTTTTTGGCTTATTTTGCTTCTTATTTTTTGCTTTAGTTGGCAGTACGTCTGTTTTTGCTGAAACTAAAAATGCTAATAAAGTAGAATCTTTTAGGCTCAGGAATTATAATCAATGTGGCCAAAAATTTGTTGAGTACGGCAAGTTATTAGGTAACAAAGACTTTAATCAAATCATTGATGCCACTAAACGTGATTTAGCCTATGAAGCTACCCAAAAAGCCTTGCCACCTGATTTGCGCAAAACTGACGAAGCACAAAATTATGACGACCCAAAAAACTTTTTAAATTATCACTATAGTAATTTGTGTGCAAAATTCTTTGGCTCAACATTATTTTATTATGGAGCCTTGGTTTTATTGCTACTGATTATTATAAAAAGCCTTTTTAAAAAGTAACAGCTTAAAATAATGCCAAAAGTAATTTCATTGCCTGCCCGTTTGCTTGTTTTTGTATTTTTTCTAGTGGGGATTTATTTTTTGCCCTGGTGGATTGTATTTGCCTGTGTGTTTGTAGTTATGTTAATAAAAAGGGTTGTTTTGTTTGAGTTATTAGTACCAGCATTTATAATGGATGTTATTTACGGTGCGCCAATTGATCGTTTTTATGACTTTCAGTTTATGGCTAGCTTGATCATGGTTGTTATTTTAATAGTTGCTTTTTTAGTTAAAAAATATGTTAGAGCTTAAAATTACACAATATTGTTTGCATTATTTATATGTTTAGATTTTTCAAAAAAAGAAAGAGAAGGTATTTAGATATTACGCCTGATGAAATATTGTTGGATGTACGTAATTTACCGGCTTTTAATATGCAACAATTTGAAGGTATTATTGAAAGACCAATACCAATTAAAACATTCCACAGCCTTTTAATAATTTTTTTTACTGTCTTGATAATTTTTGCTACAAGAATTTTTTATATTCAAATTATTCGCGGAGGGTATTATGCCCAAAAGAGCGAAAATATTAGCTCTGAAACCGAGCCAATTTTTGCTAGTCGGGGAAATATTCTAGACAGAAACGGCGAATTTTTAGTAGTCAATGATGTTAACCCCGACACGACCAGTCCCTTTCCATTGCGTAAATATATAAATCAATCAGGCTTTGGTAGTTTATTAGGTTATGTTTCATACCCCAAGAGGGATAGTAGTGGTAATTACTGGCAATCTGAATTTGTTGGCAAAGATGGCATTGAAAAAAAATATAATGCGCGCCTATCAGGCAAAAACGGTTACCGGTTTTTTGAAGCTGATGTTAAAGGTCAAATTAAAAATGACAATGTCATTGAACCGGCCGTGCCAGGTGAGGATTTGTACTTGGCAGTTGATGCAAATGTGCAAAAGTCCCTATATGGCGGTATCCAATATTTGGCCGAGATGAGTGGCTACAAAGGTGGCAGTGGTGTTGTTATGGATATTTGGACTGGCGAATTAATTGCCATTACCAGCTACCCGCAATACAGTTCCAGCATTATGTCGACAGGTAGTGATCAGGATATTATCAAGGCTTACATTAGTGATTCGCGTAAAGTTTTTATTAATCGGGCTGTGGGTGGTGTGTACACGCCTGGATCTATCATCAAGCCCTTTTTGGCGTTAGGCGCATTGAACGAGGGTATTATTAGCCCCAGTAAAAATATTTACAGTTCAGGGCAATTAGTTATACCAAATCCATATGTTGGCGAGGATACTGTTTTTAAAGACTGGAAGGCGCATGGCTATGTTGATATGCGCAAAGCATTGGCCGTATCATCGAATGTTTATTTTTACCAAATTGGTGGCGGTTTTGAAAGTCAAAAAGGTTTAGGCATTGCCAATATTGGTAAGTACACAAAAATGTTTGGACTTGATAAAAAAACTGGCGTAGATATTGATGGCGAGCGTTATGGTAATGTGCCAAGTATTGAGTGGAAGAAAAAATACTTCCCTAATGACCCATGGCGCGTGGGTGACACGTACCATACCGCTATTGGGCAATATGGTTTCCAGGTAACACCCATTGCCATGGCACGGGCCGTGGGTGGTATTGCAAGTTACGGTACACTGGTAACCCCACATTTGTTAAAAGATGAAGTTGACCCAAAATTAATTAAAACTGAAAAAATAGACTTTCGCCCAGCCGATTATGATGTTGTGCACGAAGGCATGCGTATGGTGGTAACTGAGGGCACGGGGCAGGTGTTGAATTTGCCATATGTTAAAATTGCCGCCAAGTCAGGTACGGCCCAAGTTGGTATTTCCAAGGCCTTGGTAAATTCATGGATCGTTGGATTCTTCCCGTATGAAAACCCTAAATACGCTTTTGTGATTATGATGGAATCAGGTCAAGCCAACGCCGTAACCTCCGCCGCCTCAGCCATGCGCCACGCCCTGGAAACTATGTATACTAGTGCCCCTGAGTATTTTAAGTAGCGTTTAAATAATAAAAAGTTTGATTTTTAGGTAAAAAGTTATAGAATGGCTAAATGGAAAAGGAATACATCACACAATCTAAAAAAACCCAATTAGAGGCCGAGTTGGAGCGTCTACAAACTATTGAAAGACGGGAAGTTATAGGCCGACTTGAATTTGCCAAAGCTTTGGGTGACTTGAAGGAGAATGCTGAATATCATGAAGCTCGTGAAGCCCAGGGCAAATTAGAAGACCGCATCAAGCATATTTTATATGTGTTAAAACATGCTGAAATTATCGATGAGGCCAAGACTCATGAAATTATTGGTATGGGGGCAACAGTTAAAATTCTAAATTTAAATACGAACGAAGGAAAGACTTTGCAAATCGTTGGGCCACAAGATGCTGATATTACATCAGGGCGAATATCGCACACCTCACCCTTGGCTCAAGTTTTACTTCATAAAAAAGTTGGTGATATAGCAATTTTTAATGCCCCTAAAGGCGAAGTTGCTTATAAAATAATTGCGATTGAATAAAGGGGGTTTTTCCTGTAAAATAAATAATATGGCAACACATGAAGAACTGCGTGCTGTGCGCGTGCAAAAAATAGAGAATTTAAAACAAGCAGGGATGAATCCATTTACTGCGCAAACTTTTCGTACGCACACAATAAATGATGCATTAAATAATTTTGATAAATTAATAGATGACGCAATACCTGTAACTATCGCCGGCCGAGTTATGGCCAAGCGTGGCCAGGGCGCACTGGTCTTTTTAAATTTAAAAGATGGTACGGCCGATATGCAGGCGCTTTTAAAAAAGGATAATATAAGTGAAGATAAATTTAATTTATTTATTGATAATATTGACATCGCTGATTTTATTGAAGTTACGGGTAATGTTTTTTTAACTAATACCGAGCAAAAAACTATTTTAATAAATGACTGGCGAATTTTAACCAAAGCCATTGAACAATTGCCTGACACCTACCATGGCATGACCGATGCTGATGAGCGTTACCGCAAGCGCTATTTAGATTTATTGCTTGATGACGAGGCACGCGAAATGTTTAAGTTAAAATCTAAATTCTGGGCTTATACTCGCGAATTTTTAACTAGCAGGGATTTTATTGAAGTTGAAACACCAACTCTAGAGGTAACAACTGGTGGGGCCGAGGCCCGACCTTTTAAAACACATCACAATGATTATGACATGGACGTGTTTTTGCGTATTTCAGTGGGTGAGTTGTGGCAAAAGCGTTTGATGGCTGCCGGCTTTGCCCGCACGTTTGAAATTGGTCGTGTGTACAGGAATGAAGGTTCCAGCCCCGAGCATTTGCAAGAATTTACCAATCTTGAATTTTACGCTGCCTATATGGATTACCAACAGGGCATGACAATGACCGAGGATTTAATTAAAGGCCTGGCCGCGAATGTTTTCGGTCGTATGGAGTTTGATATCAAGGGCCACAAGGTAAATTTGCATGGGCCCAACAATGACGGTGTATGGCCACGGTTGGATTATGTGCATACCATCATGGAAATGACCGGTATTGATGTTATGACTGCAAGCGCCGATGAGATGAAAAATAAATTAAAAGATTTAGGTGTTGAATGGGCGGGCGATAATCGTGAGCGTCTAATGGACACACTGTGGAAGTTTTGTCGCAAGCAAATTTCGGGGCCGGCCTGGTTAGTGCATCATCCTAAAATAGTTTCACCACTTTCAAAATCTTGTGCTGATAACCCCGAGCTAACCGAGCGTTGCCAATTGATTATGGCTGGTGCTGAATTGACTAACGGATTCTCTGAGCTTAACGATCCAATTGATCAAAGGGCGCGGTTTGAATTGCAACAACAATTAATTGAGCGGGGCGATGACGAGGCCATGATGCCTGAATGGGAGTTTGTCGAGATGCTTGAACACGGCATGCCACCAACATTTGGTTTTGGTATGGGCGAACGACTTTTCGCCTTCTTGGTAGACAAACCAATCCGCGAAACCCAACTTTTTCCACTAGTTAAACCAAGACAGGAATAAGGAAATAATTTTTATCACAAAAACCACATATATAATATCTCAGCCCGCTTCGGTTTTTCCTACGAAAACCTTGCTTATCCTCGAAAATTTTTCCACTAAGGTGGAACCAAGCAAAATTTTCTGCGGCAGACTGATATATCATATATGTGGCTTTTGTTCTCTGTAGCTATTCCCCTCTCCATCTCTGATGGGGAGGGGCCAGGGGTGGGGTAGAAGCTTTCTTTGCAGCTTCCCCCTCTCCTTAATAAGGAGAGGGGGATTAAGGGGGTGAGGTAGTGCTAGATAAATAAAAAAGCCTTTGATCAGACAAAGGCTTTTTAGCTACAACATACCCCTTCTTGGCCCTAGTCCAACTATAAAAAAATCTCCGAAGGTTAAGTCAAAGTTATATATGCCATTTTGGCCCATATAACAAGTTTCGTTAGAAGTTTTTTGAGAGTTGGGTGGGGGATTTGAGAGGTTTGGGTCTTGCGAAACAGTGTAATGTTTTTTAGTCATATTTTGTCCTCCTTTCTATCTAGTATATAGGGTACAACAAACGGGTGGATTTGTACAGCAGTTATGCACACATAAGTATTTGGTTTGTGGGGGCAAGTGGTGTAAAATGGGATTAAGTGGGATAGGGTGGTAAGTTGATAAAAGCCAAAATATCTTACTAAAAATATGCTGATCGGAGAATACATTCATACAATTGACGAAAAAAAGCGAATTTCTTTGCCGGTGAAGTTTAGAAAGTCACTGGGCAAACAAGTCGTACTAACGCACGGCTTGGATTCATGTTTGTTTTTGTTCACGATTGCTGAATGGAAGAAGATTGGCGAAAAGCTTTCAGCCATGTCATTTTTACAATCTGACAATCGAAGCTTTAACCGATATATTTTCGGTAGTGCGCAAATAGTTGACGTAGATAATTCAGGCCGAATTTTGTTACCTGATCATTTAAAAGATCGGGCGAAATTTGACCAAAAAGTGGTTTTTATCGGAGTTTCAGACCGTGTGGAACTTTGGAATGAGATCGCTTGGAATACCTATAAAACTAATGTTGAAGCTCAAGCTGATGGGCTGGCCGAGAAATTATCACATATCGGAGTTCTTTAATTTTATTATGCATACACCTGTGCTTTTAGATCAAGTTGCCAACATGGTGCCCAAAAAAGGTATTCATATTGATGCAACAGTTGGGGCAGGCGGTCACTTGAAAAAAGTTTGTGAGCTTGGTAAATATACCAAGATCGTTGCCATTGACCGCGACTTAGGCGCCATCAACATTGCCAAGCAAAATCTTGGAGACTGTGACACAAATATAATTTACGTTTGCGACCAGTTTCGAAACTTAAACAAAATCCTAAAAGACACAGGCATACAAAATGTTAACTCTATATTATTTGACCTAGGGGTCAGTTCGATACAGTTGGACAGCTCGGGTGATTTGTCTGGACGGGGATTTTCGTTCATGCGTGACGAGCCGTTACTAATGACGATGTCGGGTGGAGCTAAACTAACAGCTAGGGAAATAGTTAACGAATGGGGTGAGTCTACGATTGCTGATGCCCTTTACCATTTGGCTGACGAGACGAATGCTAAAAGGATTGCCCGGGCAATTTGTCAGGCGCGAAAGTTAAAGTCTATTGAAACAACACTTGAATTAGTTGAAATTATTAAAACTGTTTCACCAAAATTTAGTAAGACTAACCCTGCGACTAAAACTTTTCAAGCCTTACGAATGTTAGTTAACGAAGAGTTACAAAATATCGAGGAGGGATTAGATGCTGCTTGGCAACATTTAGTGCCAGGCGGGCGAATTCTAGTTATCAGCTTTCATTCGATCGAGGACCGAATCGTCAAGCAAAAGTTTAAACAATTTATACAAATGGGGGGTGCGCATTTAATAAATAAAAAACCCATTGTGCCAGCCAGAGATGAAGTTTTAAAAAATAAACGTTCACGCAGTGCTAAACTAAGAGTCATTGAAAAATTATAAAATGCAAAACAAAAAGCCAAAATTTAATATCGTAATAAATCCAACAAGTAAAAAGGCTTTTGTATTTCTAATTACTTCAAACATTTTATTTTTCTCGGCATATTTATTTTTTGTGGGGGCCACAACGGTTGAGGTTGTAAACCGTAAAAATATCGAGGAGCAAACCAAAACATTACAAAGTACTATGGCCACATTAGAAGAATCATATAATGGAGCCTCTAAAATATATACCAAGGATTATGCTAAAACTTTAGGTTTCATCGAGGCAGTGCCAATGTTTTACGCAACCGCTTCAACAACAACTGTTGCTTATGATCAAGGCAGGTAATTTTAAACCAAGGTTTATATTTTTGTATTGTTTAACTACACTTCTTGGTTTATTGATTATTGGGCGACTTTTTGATTTGCAAATCGTGAAGGCTGAAAGTTACAAGGAGAGGGCTAATCGGCAGTTTGTAACGCCTAAAAATCTTTTGTTTAATCGTGGGGCGATTTATTTTTCAAACAAAGACGATGTTCGACCAGTGGCCGCTTCAATGCAATTAACTTATAAAATAACGATAAATCCTAAACAAATTACCGAACCCGAAGTTGTTTTTGAAAAGCTAAATCAAATTACTGAAATTGACCAAGCTGATTTTTTAAAAAAGGTTGAAAAAAAGCTTGACCCCTACGAGGAAATAAAAACCAGATTAGACGAAGTTACGGCTAAACAAATTGAGAACTTAAAAATCACGGGTGTGTCAGTTTACAAGGAAAAATGGCGTTTTTATCCAGGAGGCGATAGTGCCTCACAAGTTTTGGGTTTTATTGGCTTTAAGGGTGACAAATTAATTGGGCGCTATGGTATTGAACGTCAGTATGAAGATGTTTTGTCGCGTACTAATGATGGGGCGTATGTTAACTTCTTTGCCGAGGTCTTTTCAGCCATTGGTAAAAATGTTTCAAAAAATAATGTTGAGGGTGATATTGTTTTATCTATTGATTCAAACGTGCAAAAGTTTGCCGAGGAGCAAGTTGATGACATTACAACTAAATACGCAGCCGAAATGGCTGGGGTTATAGTTATGGACCCGCAAACTGGCGAAATTATTGCCATGGCCAGTTCGCCCCGTTTTAACCCCAATGATTTTAAGGATGTTGAATCACTGGGCTTGTTTCAAAATCCTTTGGTTGAGCGTGTCTATGAATACGGCTCAGTCATCAAGCCTTTGGTTGTGGCCGCCGCCATTGACGAAGGCGTTATTACACCTGAAACTCGCTATACCGATAATGGCAGCGTGACGGTGGCTGACAAAACAATTAAAAACTTTGATGGTAAGGCCCGCGGTAACGTACCTATGCAAACAGTCCTTGACCAATCATTGAATACTGGCATGGTTTTTATTGAACAAAAAATGGGCACGCAACTATTTCGCAGTAAAATGTTGAATTATGAATTTGATAAAAAAACTGGTATTGATTTACCGGGCGAGGTGGTGGGTTTAATTGCTAACTTAAAGGGGCCCAGTCCAGTTGGTTATGCAACGGCTTCGTTTGGCCAAGGCATTGCCTTTTCGTCCATTACGGCGGCCAAGGCTTTTTCTAGTATTGCTAATGGTGGATATTTAGTTACACCAACAATTACAAAAGGTTATGCTAATAAATCAGGTGAAATTATACCTTTTGAAAAAACTACGCCCAAGCAAGTTTTGAAACCCGAGACTTCAAAAACAGTAACTGATATGTTGGTGCATGTTTTTGAGCAATATGGTAACGGGGCTTATAAAATGGAACATTACAGCATTGCCGCCAAAACGGGTACGGCTCAAATTGCCAAAGAGGGCGCCAGCGGTTACGAAGAGGACAAATACACGCACTCATTTTTCGCCTTTTTCCCGGCATCTAAACCAAAATATTTAGTTTTTTATACTTTGCGTAACCCGCGTGGTGCCTCATTTGCCTCCCAAACCCTAATAGGCCCATTTACCGAATTAGCCAAATACCTAATCCATTACTACCAAATCCCACCTGATCGGTAAAAATTTTATTTTGCAAAAAGGTTTTATTTTGCTAATATCAACGTATGAGTTTATCTATCGGCATTGTAGGGTTACCAAATGTGGGCAAGTCCACGCTTTTTAATGCATTGACGAAAAAGAGTGTGCCAGCCGAGAATTACCCTTTTTGTACCATTGACCCAAGTGTGGGCATAGTTGCTGTGCCTGATGAAAGATTATGGAAGCTTGCAGAATTTTCAAAATCTGAAAAGACCATACCTGCCGTCATAGAATTCGTAGATATTGCCGGGCTTGTGGCGGGGGCAAGCCGTGGCGAGGGCTTGGGTAATAAATTTTTAAGTAATATTCGTGAGGTTGATGCTATTTTGCAAATTGTTAGGGTATTTGAGGATAACAGCGTTATTCATGTAGCCAATAAAGTTGACCCACTAAGTGATATTGAAGTTATTAATTTAGAGTTAATATTGGCTGACTTGGAAACAGTTACAAAGCGCCTTTCAAATATAACGCGCGAAGTAAAAAGGGGGGACAAAGAATTTGTTAGGGAGGATTTAGTTTTGCGTAAAGTTGAAACCGTATTGCTTGATTCAAAATTAGCTAGCACTGCACAGTTGGATGACGAGGAAAAATTAATTTTAAAAAGCATGCACCTATTATCAGCCAAGCCAATTTTATATGGCCTGAATGCATCACAAGTCAGTGAAAATATTATAGACAGTATTGTGGCAAAAATTCCTGGTAATTATGTAAAAATTGATGCAGTGTTTGAGGAAGGATTAAATGATTTAATTACGGAGGCTTATAAATTGTTAGGTTTGGAAACTTACTTTACAACCGGTGTTGATGAAACCCGGGCTTGGACAATACAAAAGGGCAGTACGGCACCGGTGGCTGGGGCGGCCATACATACTGATTTTAAAGACAAATTTATTAGGGCCGAAGTTATTTTTTGGCAAGATTTATTAAATGCCGGCTCGTACGCTCAAGCCCGCAGTCAGGGCCTTTTGCGAGTCGAAGGCAAGGACTATGTTGTCAAAGACGGTGACACTGTTGAATTTAGAATTTAAAGGGTGTATAATAATATCAAATCCAGCTCTTTTGTGCTTAAGAACCAAAACTCAGAGTCAAGCAAGCAACCTTCCTTGTTTTACAAAAGGTCTGAAGTTGCCTCGTTTGATTTATAAACTAAAAACAAAAAACAAAAGAGAAAATCTGGTAAAAAGCCTTGTGAAATTCATGGGGCTTTTTGTTTTGTGTAAATACAGAGTATAATGAAAGTATGGAACAAAATTCAAATAAAACAAATAAGTTTGTACACATTGCATTGATTGTGGGGTTAGTTATTGTTATTAATTTGTTTTTAAATTATGCACTCAGTTTTATTTATAAAGAGCCAGTTTATGAAAAATACTTCCCGCAACCACAAGTTGTTAAAAATTATGATAATCAAGAAGATTGCATAAATAATGGCGGGCAGTGGAATACCGATACCAATTCGTATGTACCCGGTAAGGTAAGTACAGCAAAAGATAGCCCTATATTTACTGGTTATTGCAACGCTCAATATTCAGCCAATTTAAATTACGAAGCCGAGCGAAAAAGTTATGAGCTAAACGTTTTCATTACCCTTATGATTTTGGGTATTTTAATGATGATTTTTGGTATCGTGTACAGCCATGCAGTACTTTCGCCAGCATTTACTTGGGCGGGGGTCTTGTCGTATATTGTGGCCTCAATGCGCTATTGGTCAACGGCTTCCAGTGGGGTACGGGTTATAATTTTGGGTATTGCGCTGGTTGCATTGATTTGGGTGGCATTAAAAAGGTTTAAGGATAGGTAGTAAATTCAATATATTGACAAAATTTTTGCTTGCTGTAAGGTTAGAAAAAAGAAAGTTATGTACAGAATTGAAAATTTAAAAAAGGATGTTTTTGGCATTGGACTCCCTAACTCTGACAATTTTGAAGAGACAATAGGGTTTGATTTAAAGTATGCTGGCCCCAAAGAGGATGTTGAAAAAAATTGTCATGTAAGGGTTTGTTTTTCTAAAGGCTATGGAGCTTTGAATGGTGGTGACATCACAATTTCTCTAAGAATTGACAATATTCACTGTGGTTATATTACCATAGCTGAACTTGGCGAAATAGCGTTTCACGCAAGACGCGGTGACACTCTTGAACAAGCCGGTTTTCGAGTAGATGACATGATGCACCCTAGGGCTGAAAAACTTAGGCTACTTGAAAAAATTTCACCAAGAATCTTGCTTGGTGTTATAGAACGATTCATGCCAACAAATTGGCTACTGTTGCTACCAAAGTAAAATTTCAAACCGGCTATTGCCGGTTTTTGTTTTTTAGTGTATGGTGCAGGTAGGAGGAAATTAAAAATGGAAGAAAATGTGATTAGTTCATTTCGAGGGGATTATAGATTCCTTTCGAACTTTTGGGTCTTTGAAA
>Ga0209541_10004253_pt1 | contig 25586 bp, 27 predicted proteins | sample RifCSPlowO2_01_FD_184027 | JGI IMG/M metagenome (GOLD analysis project Ga0209541, IMG submission 184027) | Groundwater microbial communities from Rifle, Colorado - Rifle CSP2_plank lowO2_0.1 (SPAdes) (version 2) | ecosystem: Environmental > Aquatic > Deep subsurface > Groundwater | place... | reverse complement strand
AACTCGAACAACGTCAATTCCTCTTTCATCGGACGCATTTAATTCCAGAACATTTTGATTCCAATTATCTTTGAATAATTGTTTAGCTATGACTAAAGCTAAAGTAGTTTTTCCTACTCCTGCCGGACCGGAGAATAATAAATGGGGCATATTTCCCGATTCAACAAAGGCTTTTATCTTTAGGACTATTTCTTTCTGTCCTTTTATTTCATCAAAAGTACTAGGTCGATACTTTTCCGTCCAGATAGTTGAAGTCATCTTATTTTGGCACGTTCGCTACTTTATAAGTTTTGCTTAAAAATGATAAGGAATTATGATGAAAATAAATTATTTCATACATGTATATTATTAGGTATTATATATCCTGGATCTTTTTCATCTTCCAAGAAAGTTAATATTTATTAATGGTTAACCTTGAGATATTTTTTCAACGTCAAAATCATTATTTTATGATGTTCTAGAATGTCGTCAGGCATAGATCTTAGCGGATAAAATGCCCCCTTTGTGGTAGGACATTCTGCCACCACGCGCACCAAAAACAGAAAGCCAATCTCCTGACCACGCGCCACCTGACCTGGCCCTGTGCCTTTCGTTCTTTCAAAAAAATCAACAAACTCAGCGGGGGGGAGCTCTTCTTTTGCTCCAAACTCTGACCGCCATACCCGTTCAATAGCATCTCTGAGCGTTTGATTGGGAATTATAATAGATCCGGTCACATGCTTCCCTTTAGAGAAAGGATCATTTGACGGCCGCTGGGTGAGAAAAACTTCTGGACCATTCCCTTGATCTCTAACGAAGGCTACTTCAGCCGAATTCGCGTAAAAAGAATCTAACCAAGCCATAAAAATTGGTTTTGGGATAACTCCATTATTCTCCTTTGTTGTTATTGCCACACGACCCATAAGACGAATTAACTCTTCCTGTTCTTCGAGTGAAAGAGGTTTCTTATCAATTTCATGTTTAACTTTAGCTCCAGAACCGTCGATAATACCTGATTTCACCATAATTTATATCCTACAAATTAGTTTGATTTAGTAATAAGATCAGAAACTCTTTTTATAGATTATTAAACTACAACACCCACAATAAAACCTGTTCAATCCACTTGATCATTTCAGTATAAGAAACACCGAAAAAGAACACTAACAACAACATCACTAATAAGACATAGAACACTACTTTTATTGATTCTAATAAAGTCTTGGCTAAAATAAACAGAACTCCGGCAAACAATAACAATTCCACTATAAAAACCAAATCCATATCATCCTAGAATGAAGACCTCTATTTAATAATTTCTAGTATGCATTAAGTCTTTTAAAATGCTTGTTGGCTAAGAAATCTATTACGTTAATCTAACCACTATTAAATTAATATATAAAAATAGTTGAATAAAAACAAAACGTTACGCTGCAATAAAGAAATAATCGTCCAGCTCCTCCCCTTGGAGAAACTGGTAATTCAATAAGTGTTGAAAGTGTTTATCTATGTTCATTCAGGATCTTCACCACTATCATCACTCCCACCAGTAGGCACAGCACTCTTAGAAATGACAAATACATCTCCTATGGCTTTAACCAATTGATGAGGTACAATGACTCCTCTTGCGCTCCCTAAAACTCTACTTAAGAATGAATTCTTGGTTGCTCGTATCTTCCATCCAGCAACTTTATTACCTTGAATAATCGTATCTTCTATATCACCAAAATAATCACCGGCATCGGTAAAGACCCGAAGATCATAACACTCTGTAACTTTCTTCATTTTGAGCATAATAATACCACCTCACTAGGTATGCACAAATAAAAGTACGTAGCTTTAAATACTTTTCTATGATAGAAAGGAAGTATGGAACAGCTTAGAATCATTGGCACTTCGCATATTGCTAAACAGAGTATAGCCGACATTAAAAAATCTTTATCTGAGTGGAAACCAGAGATTATTGCGGTAGAGCTAGATTCTTCCCGAGCACAAGCATTACTTTTGGAAGAAAAAAAATCCATTTCAATGAGCCAAATTTTCAGTATTGGAATCAAAGGGTACCTATTTGTGAAGATTGGTCAATATGTGCAGGAAAAATTAGGTAAAATGGTAGGTATAGCTCCCGGATCCGATATGAAAACAGCCATGGAATTAGCCAAGAAAAATAAATTGCAGTTGGCTCTAATTGACCAGCCCATTAGCATTACCCTAAAGAATTTCAATTCCTCTTTAACCTGGAAAGAAAGGTTCCGATTTATAGAAGATATGGCCAAAGGGTTGGTAATGCCTAAAAGACAAATTAAAGAATTGGGATTGGATAAATTTGATCTGCAAAAAGTACCGGCAGAAGAATTGATTGATGTGATGGTAGGGCAGCTTAAAAAGCGTTATCCTTCCGTGTACAAGACTTTAATTGACGACCGCAATAGATACATGGTCAAAAAAATAGTAAAATTAATGCGAGAAAATCACGATAAGAAAATTCTAGTAGTAGTGGGAGCAGGGCATAAGAAAGGCATGGAAGAATTGTTGCTGAGAGTGGATGTGGTTTAGTTTGTACCAAACAATTTCCAACACAAAGATTTTTAAAGTAGATACTCCAGCATATAGATTGGTAGCTAGTGGCAGGAAGCAGCGGGTAGAAATGCCCAGGAAAGTCCGCCCACCAGTGATGAATAAGCAATTATTCATTGCGATATGGCCACTCCTCGTAGGGAGACGGGGAAATCCCGTAGCTCTGGATCAGCAACGACACGTCCTGTAGAATGGGATGATATGGCGAAGTCATCAGCGATGATGGCAAGTTAACCCGTGGACGTCTTTACAGGGAACGATGGAACGACGAATCTTGGCCGGTGCAAGTTCAATTTGAATGCTTAGTCGAATGCTTTAATGGATCATCGATGTTCTTCGTGAACATTTTGGGTCCAACAGAAGGCGGCTTATGCCACTCTACCAAACCCAAAATAAAGCAACGACTTTATTTGGGCACAAAAGTGAAAGTTTTCACTTTTTGTGTTTTTTAGAAAAAGTTTGATCAAAAACCTCTATCAATTTAGGCACAAAACAAATAAATAATCCCTATTCGAAACATAACTAAGGGACATTTTTGAATTATGGTGAAATAAATGGTTTATACTTTCCTTATTCTTGATAATGAACCAGAAGTAGGCAAAGCTTTTGTCTCTATGATCAAAAGAAGAGGAGATTCTGCAACGTATGTTCAAGATGCGAGATCAGCTTTAGAAAAATTAGCAACTGCACATTATGATATTGCCATTATTGATGGGGGAATGGATGTTCCCGTTAACGGAGTAACATTAACTCAGCGGATGGAGGATTTATACCCCTCAACTACCAGGATTGGTGTGAGTGCTGTTTTTTTGGTTAGAGATCCAGAAGCGGATCAAAGATTTCATGCTGTTTTTAGTAAAGGTATTCACATAGAGCGTGTTTACCAAGCAGCAGGTATCACGCCAACAAAACCATATGGGAAATAGAGCAAAACATTTATTAAAGAGCACGTAAAATAATACTAATATGGCAGAAAACAAGATTCACTTACCTTCCGGACAGGGGGGATTAACCCGATATTTTGAAGATTCCAAATCTAAAATAATGATCGCTCCCGAAATAGTTATAGCTATGGTGGTAGGAGTAATGGCTTTAATTCTAATCTTACACACTTTCGGAAATACGTGGTTCGGATTGTAAAATGTTCCCCGGCATGAATCCACGGAAAATGCAGCAGATGATGAAACAGCTGGGAATCCAGCAAGTAGATATTCCTGCTTCTGAAGTTATAATCCGTACTGCAGACAAAGATATCATCATTACCAATCCCTCCGTGGCTAAAGTTAACATGATGGGACAAGAAACTTTTCAAATTTCTGGCGAGATTAGAGAAGAATCACGTAACACTACTCCTGATATTTCTGAAGAAGATATTAAAACCGTCATGGAACAAACTGGCGTAGATAAAAATACTGCTAAAAAAGCCATTGAAACAGCTAATGGTGATTTAGCTGAAGCAATTCTTTCTCTCAAAGAATAGAGAGTGAAGACTAGATTGATAAGTGTTTACAAAGAATAGTTTTTTATAATCTGCTTAGTTCTATAAATCAATGGATAATTTAAAGAAAGCACTACAACAATATGAGATAGCTAAACATCTAATGACTATAACCTATCCCTTGATGAAAGACTCTAAACTTCTTCCTGCCATCAACGCTAATCTGAAAAATGCCGTTGACCATGCTTTAATGGCCCTACATAAACCAGCAACAACAGATAAAAATGTACCTGCCATATTGGAAAAGTATAACCTTCCCCCCGAATTTTCTGAACTCATTGCCGAATTGAATGAAATTAAAAACTTGCAGCAGAAAAGTCCGGTCGAATTCTCTCGAAAAGACAGTTATATCCTAGCTTCAAGAGAGTTTAAACTTAAAGCGGTGAGCCCTCAGGAAACCAAAAAAAATGTATTATTGACTAAACAATTCCTAGATTGGGTAAGTGACCTCTCCCTCGAATGAAAAGGAAAAGCATAAAAAGAGCAGAGTATTTTATTGATTAGTAGTGAAAGAATACGAGTGAAATAAATATGAGTGAAAATCTGCTGGAAGCCAAAGAAGAATTAAAGAGACTCGAACATATTATCTATGTGAGCTTAAAATATACCCGAACGGTAGATGTAATCATAAACGCTCTGAATCGTTTGATAGGCACGTACGATTTTATCATCGAAGCTTTATTAGAAAAAGCACAAAAAGAAGATAAAATTGCCGCTTTGCCTAAAAGTCCAGCTCTACGAGCAACAACTTTGGGTGAAATTTATCCAGAAGATCTCCAGCTACAAAAAGCCCTTTCATTCTACGCTTTCTTAAAAACGGTGCTTAAGACTAATTACGAAAGAAGAGAAGAATTCAGAAGACATGTAACTTTGGTGGTTTCTTTCCAAAATTCTACCGCTGAAATTGATATAGATAACTTAATTAATTGTGAACGATTTGTGCATAAATTCTTCAATTATGCCTGCACCCAGATTATGGGCAGATCAGAAGACGACGATTAATTTAGCGTTCAAACCATCATTTCATCAATTATAAAAATAAGTATTATTCCCTTCTAATCTTCAGTTTGGCAGAGAGAAAATATTAAATACTACTAAAGATTAGATTAACCAAAGGAAGTGGATCATGACTAAATTTGTTGCTTTTGTTTCAGGTAAGGGGGGTGTTGGTAAGACTACCACCACTCTTAATGTAGGTCAAGCTTTAACCAATTTAGGCAAAAAAGTAGTCCTATTGGATGCTAATTTAGTTACGCCTAATCTAGCCATACTTCTAGGTTTCATGAATCCATCCGGTGGAACTTTGAATAATTTCTTACGTAAAGAAAAAAATTTGAGAGATGTAACGTATCTTCACGAGGGAGGTTTATCTATTATTCCCGCTTCCCCATCATATCAAGAATACCAAAAAACTAATCCTCAAAAACTAACAGAAGTGTTTGAGCACCTAGATAACACTGCTGATTTTGTATTGGTTGATGCTCCCAGCGGATTAGGATTTGAAGTTAACCACGTGCTCAAAAATACCGATGAAGCTGTTGTAGTTGTGACACCTAATTTAAGCTCGGTAGTGGAAGGATTGAAAACAATTGAATTGGCACAAGCTCATAATAATATCATTGCTGGAATAATACTTAATCTTACCCATAAAGGTAAAAATGAACTCAAACCAGAGGAAGTTGAACAATATTTAGGCCATAGGATTATCGCTAATATACGTGATGATAAAAAAATACGTAAGAGTGTCCACAGACAGATGCCCCTTAGTTCTATGTATCGTTTCAGCAGATCAGTAAGACAATTCAAAAAAGTTGCTGAGTATATCAGTTTAGAAAATACTTCGAGAATAGAATGAGACCAAATTTAAATCAAAGGCTGGAACAAAAAGGGTGGACCACCGCAGACATTGTACATGCACAAAAAATTGTGGAAAAAAATGATAAACGGGACATATTTTTTTCTAAAATAGTTTTCTGGAGTGCGTTGGTAGTTATTATTTTTGCTAACATTATAGTTTCATTGATCTTAATCCCTTTCCTCATCGTTTTAAATAATGTGATATTATATTCAGTTATTGCCCTATTAGCATTAGTAGTAGGATTTTTGTATAACTTTTTAATTACTGATATAGGTCGATTGGGAAAGAAACATCATCGCGCTGCGGCAGTTATTATCCCTCTATTAGGTATCATTAATATGGTAGTAGTGGTTCTAATTTCCAACAGATTTATTACCGATGTAAAAGCGCAGAATGCACCACATAATCCATGGGTGGCAGCGATAGTATTTGTGGTAGCGTTTATCGTACCTTATTTAGTTGATCAGATAGTGCAGGAATTTAAACCTAAAAAAGCAGTGATTAATTAGAATGAGTATATTTTTATTCATTGTTAATTTCTTTCCTATCTGGTTCCACTCTCATAACCACATAACCTAAGTTAATTTGGATTACTTCTCCACGGGATCTTATTTCATCTTCAATTGGTCTTTTACCACTTTCATTAATTGCTCTTTCTATACCATCATAAAACTCCTGAGCAGACCTATCCCATTGATCCCTAGTCGCATTAGGAGGAGGTACTGGTGCTGGTACACCAACATTCAAAAAATATCCATCATCCATTTTTCTCCATGAGTCTGAAACAACTGATCCATTAAAAATATGAAAATAAACATCAGCATGTCTTCCTACTATAAAACCACCATCAGGACATCCACTACAGATATCATCAAAGTCTCTCCTAGAAAGAGTAATATCGTAAACTCTCGTTCCTTCTTCAACGGATTTAGTTATTTGCATTGAAAATACCTAATTAACGAATTTCCCTATCAAACTAATAACTTTTTTGAAATGTTCTTGTTTAGTATATCTATGGTCAGAATCTTTGATAATAACAAATTGTTTTGGTTTATTAGCCATGACAAATAATTCTTCTGCTTCTTTCAATGGAACTGCTTCATCTTTCTCCCCATGAATGATTAACAAAGGCTTCTGATATTGAGCAATAGCGTCAGGAATATCCAGTTTGAAAAATTCATCGTAGAATGCTTTCTTTAATTTTTGGCCATGATACCATTTGCCTGGACGGTTATAAACAATATATCCTTTAGTCCAGAAATCATATACTTGTTGATCTGTAAAGTCATAATGAACTGAATGTTTAGTATCGCTTTCTGCACCCATCAAAATAAGTTTATCAATTCTATGGTCACGATAAGCATACAATGAAGCGTCAATCGCCCCAGTAGAATGACCTATTAAGACCAATCGTTTAAATCCATATTCGCGTTCAACAAAATCAATCGCATACTTGATATCATCGACTTCTTTGCTCATCAATTTATCTTCAAATTTACCTTCAGAGCCTTCGGAATGACTAAAACTAAATGTCATGAATAAGTATGGCACTTTAGCAATTGCGTGTAAAATACGAGAGGAGGTAAATCCTTTATAACTGCTAGGGAAACCATGTAGAAAAATAATGGCAGTATTATACTTCTGCGGTACGGATATAAACCCCCGTAAAGTTAACTTTCGTCCATTCTGAAAAGCTATTTTATGAATTACCATAACTGTCTTTTAGTTTCCCTATTGATATTATAGTTAAAAGTATTTTAATCTTTCAACAAAATTTCAATCACTGCGGCATACGCAGGACGAGCAATTAATACTCCTATCGACATACCGGCAATGGTGGTTAAAGCGAATCCTTTTAATAATCCGGCACCAGCCCAGAATAAAGGAATCAAACTACCCATATTGGTTAAATATGCACCCATGATAATAAACAGTGCATTTTTGATGCGTTGCTTCCAATCAACAGCGGCAGCTTCTCCTCGTAAAGTTTCATCGGTAATAACAATTAAATGATTTACTCCCGTTCCAGCAACAATGATCAAACCAGCTATGGCGGCCAAATCAAGATTCCACTTTACCAACGAAGCAAAGCCCAGAATCATAATCATTTCACTGATCAAAGCCAAAGTCATAGGTACGATAATCTTAACCTTTCTATAACGTATTAGTACAACACTCACAACTGATAGTAAAGCTAACGCGCCAACTAATAATACATTATTCAAGAATGCTTTTCCTAAAGTAGGAGAAACTGTATCCATCTTCACTACTTCTAATTTAACCGGTAAACTACCCGTGATAAGAACTGTTTGTAATTTCTTCATATTTTGTAAAGTAATAGTAACTGCTTCCTGCTCAGTCCTTCCTTGACCTGAACCTGAAATTTGAATATCAGTAGATGATTTTCCTTTAAGTTCTGCGCCTATCTTTAATCGATCAACTTCTTTGTCATCTAAGTAAAGAACCAATTCCTGGTCTAAGTATGAACCACCTTGTCCGGGGATTATCTTTGAATCTTTAGTTATGGAAGCCTGCCTATCTGCAGCTTCTGGACTTAAAGTAATCTGGAAAAAGAAACCACAATTGTACCCTCCTTCAGAACTTCTAGTGCATGCTCTCTGGGGATCAATCCCGGCACAAGTAGCGCTTCTACAAATATAGGTGATATCTTGTTTTCCGCCAACAAAAACTGATTGATTTCCAATCTTAGCTTCAAACTTACCTTGTTTAGATAATAAGTCTTTAACTTCTTGTTCAGTCGCGCCGGCAATCTCGACTAAAATAAAATCTTGACCAGCTAAATCTGAAGCAGAAGTAACTAAAACATCACCCAAACCATACACATTCAATCTTTCTTTTAATGTATCAACAACAGTATTCAAATCTTCTTTAGACAACTGCTCAGCTGGTTGTAATAATACTCTGGTCCCGCCTTCTAGGTCTAATCCCTTACGTAAATTAGAAGTTGCTGCTTCGACTACTTTTATACCTAAATCCACTGTACCGTCTTCAGAATAAGGAATAATTAAAGTATAAATTTGTTTGTTAGTTTCTACTTTGACTGTTTTATTTACGGGTAGACTATCAACTACATCAGAATATTCAATCAATGAATTTACGGCTTTGCCATTGACTGAAAGTATTCTTTCTTTAGCTACTGGAGTTAGTTTAGCCGAAGGATTTTCGATGCCAGCATTAGCTGCCGAAGAATTGAAATCCACACTACGGATAGCTACTCCTTCACTTGAAAACTGAGGCTGAATAGCAAAAATAGCAAATACTATGAATAATAATAAAATGATAACTCTCCATTGAGTGAAAATCTGCTTCATTTTTCCCATTTTAATTCACATGCCCCTTTTTATGGCGATATTCTAAATACAATCTTAACATTCCTACGTTCTGAATCCAAGTCATAATAATATCAACTAAAGATCCAATAAAAATGATCATCATAATCTGTTTGATTATTTCGCTCTGTACGAAAAGCATAGCCATCAAAACGGCGAAAGTTGTGGCAGCCACCATAGTCATACCAGTAGAGATTGACCCATAAATCCGATGTAATTCGGTCCCTTCTTTTCGTTTCAACAAGCGCGCCGTTAATAATACGTCCGTATCTACACTATATCCAATCAACATTAAAAATGCAGCTACTCCTGCTGTGCTTAGCTTCATCCCCGTTAAATTGAATATGGCCATAGTAACAACAATATCTGAAAAAGCAGATAAAATTACGGCTAAACTAGGAATTAAATAGCGGAAATAAATTATTACCACAATACTCATGAATAAAAAAGAGACTAAAACTGCCAATATTGTTTGTTTGAAAAAGTTTTCACCTAAGGCAGAGCCCACAATTTCAACATTATAATCATTCGGAGTGAGGGTCATTTTTTCTTTCAAAGCAGATAAAATATTTTCGATTTCACTATTTTGTTGGGCTGCGGAATCTATAGCTAGACCAATTACTTTACCCGTAGTACTCATAGTTCGCACGCTCATATCTAACGTAGGAAATCGGGATTGTAAGAACGTTTCTAATTCTGTTGCAGAGATACCAGGATTGAAATTTAAGGCAATGGTAGAACCGCCTTTAAGCGTAATTCCTTTGTGCACAAATTCTCCGGTGGTGGAGTATTGAGTCAATATCTGAACTAAAGCTAGAATGACCAATAATGCAGGGATGATCATCAGCCATTTATACTTCTCTTCGTAAATATACTTAATTTTAGACTTTATTTTATTCAACATTATTATCTTAAAATCAGGTGATTATATATAAAGATTATGTTGATGGAATTGATGCATTTCTTTTATCTATCTCAAAGGAAAGTGCAGATTCCAAAAATCCAACATATAAAGGATTAGGACTAAGGGGTCTGGAAGTAAATTCAGGATGAAATTGCACACCAACAAAGAAAGGATGTACCTCTCGAGATAATTCTAATATCTGCATTATTTCTCTTCCCGGCGCTTTTCCGGAAAATATCAGTCCTTTTTCTTCTAAGGTCTTGATGTAGCCAGGATTACATTCCCAACGATGCCTGAACCTTTCTCTAACCACATGGTTAGGATTTTGTCCAGTCAAATTTTCTTTTAATCCATATAACTCTGCAGCAAAAGTATTGGGATTAATTTCCACATCATGCCCGCCTAAGCGCATATTTCCTCCTAGCGAATCTATATTTTTTTGTTCGGGAAGAATATCAATCACGGGATGGGGGGTAAGAGGATCTATCTCCGTACTGTTTGCCCCATACAAGCCACATATATTGCGAGCAAACTCAATAGTGGCCATCTGAAAACCATAACATAATCCTAAGAAAGGAATCTTTTGTTCCCGCACGTATTTGATACAAGCAATCTTTCCCTCTGACCCTCTCGATCCAAATGCGCCAGGAACAATGATCCCCTGAACATCGTGCAAAGCTTCGGCAACTTTTTCAGTAGCAAGATCGGTAGTATCAATCCATTTTAATTTAACTTTGACTCCAACATAGGTTCCGGCATGTTCCAACGCTTTGATTATGGAAGCATAGGAATCACGCAAAGAAGTATATTTTCCGGTAATGCCTATAGTAATTTCTTTATTTAGTAATTCAATCTTACGCACATAATCTTCCCAAGCTTTTCGATCGGCATAATTAGAATGTGCTCTGCTGCGTAAACCAAGTAAATCTATTATTTGTTCATCTAAATTGGCCATCTCCAATAATTTTGGAATATAGTCAATACTTTCACAATCATGTACGCTAATTACTCTCTCTACCGGAACATTGGCAGCCACACTTATCTTCTCCCGTACTTTTTGATTTACGGGATTATTGCACCTGCACGCAATAACATCGGGTTGAATTCCCTCTGCCATCAACATACGTAAACCTAACTGGGCTGCTTTGCTTTTTTGTTCTCCCAAAAAACCAGGTTCTAAGACGTAAGTTAAAGCGGTATGGCAAACATTTTCTTTTCCTTCATCATGCTGTAATTCACGCATGGCTTCAATGAAATAATTATTTTCTATATCCCCTACAGTCCCCCCTACTTCAACAAAAACCACATCCGCTCCTGAATATAATCCCAAACTTTGTACAAATCTTTTTATTTCTCCAGTTACATGAGGAACAAACTGCACATCCCTTCCCAAATAATCTCCTTTTCTTTCTCTACTTAGAATTCTACTGAATAATTTTCCCCCAGTAAGATAGTTATATTTGGTAAGGTTGATATTGAGATAACGTTCATAAGTACCCAGATCCATATCTCCCTCCGTACCATCGTCAAGAACAAATACTTCTCCATGACGGAAAGGATTAAGTGTTCCGGCATCAACATTGAGATACCCATCGAATTTCATGATACTTACTTTTAATCCTTTTATCTGTAACAATTTAGCTAGAGAAGAAGCAAAAATTCCTTTGCCTAAGCCAGACATTACTGTTCCGGTAACTACAATATATTTCGTTTTTCCTTTAACATACCCTTCAGGAAGAGAATCATAATACTCATGTTCTTCTACTTTTTTAGAAACATTATCTAATACTTCATTAACCACAAAACCACCCACATTTTGGGAGATGAACTAATTTAAGTACTTTTCCGCACAACTGAATGGGGATGAAATTCAAAGAAAAATTAGAACTGATTCAACATCTATAAACATTATCGTGATGATCTAAATCCCATAATATCACTTTATCTTCAGAGGGAATATACTTGAAGAGTAAAACAAAAGAATTTTTGATGTGAACTCGTTTATATTCCTCTAAATGTTTCCGTAGATTTTTATAATGATTAACATCTTCACAATTTACAATTTCATCCATCTTGTTTAGAAGTGCATGGTACATCACTTTATCTTTTTTACAAATTTTTGACATGGTTTTCTTTAAAGAATCTTCTACAGAAAAATTATGCATTTTCTATTTCATCTCTTAAAGCAGATAAAGAGGTATAATTAGTGAATTTTCCTTTCTTTTCCAGATTTTGTATCTTTTCAACATATTCTGGTCGAAGTTCTGGTTCCAGAAGCTCATCTTCATATTTATTTATCACAAAATTTACAGCATCCGATTTATTTTTAAAACCAAACTTTCCTTTAATAATAGTTAAAAGCCTATCCTGATGTTCACCCAGAGTTATTATTGCTTGTACCATTTTTGAGAGATATTATGATTCATAATGAAATATTATGTTTTATTATATAAATGTTTCGGAGGAAAAATGGATAAGGCTAAATATTATCAAAACAATATTAATTTAGATAATAAAAAGAAAACATTATTTAACTTCGCCTCTTTCTTAAAACCATGATCAAATACGGGGTAGACAAAAATGGATATATCGCCACTAAAGTAAATCTAAATAAAATTAAACCACTGTTTTATAAAGTTCTCGATAAAATCAAAAACGAAGTCATTGATAAATTTGGCGGTAAAATTCACAGTCTATATCTCTATGGAAGTGTAGCAACCGGGAAAGCACGCATCAAGTCATCGGATTTAGATCTGCTTTTAGTATTACGACAAAAGCCAACTCCCAAAATCAAAAATGAAATTAGTGAATTTCAAAACCATCTCACCATAGAACACTTAAATATATTTCGTGATGTTGGAATTACCCTAACACATGTTAGTGAAGTCAAGAAGGATACTTACGGTTTAGGTTGTTTTATCAAACACCTCTGCATCTGTCTTTATGGAGAAAATATTGGAAAAAAACTTCCAAATTTCAAACCTTCCAGAAAAGTGGCAACAGCTTTTAACGGAGATATTAAAAATAACATCAAAACGGTACTTGAAACACTCAAATCAACACACGAAACCAAAAAAGTTCGTTCAATATGTGGCAGTATTATGAGAAAAATAGTTCGTACTGGCTTTTCATTAGTTATGGAACAAGAGCATTCTTGGACAACAGATCTAAAAAAATCCTGTGAGCTCTTTTCTAAATACTACCCAGAACAATCAATAAATATGGAGAAAGCTTTTTCACTAACCCAAAATCCAACTGCAAATACTAAAGAGTTAGAAAAATTTCTTAAAGATTTTGGAAATTGGCTAAGCAAAGAAGTTGAAAAAAAGTTATAACATTTTGTCAATCACTTCACCACTTATCAAAATACTTATGCATCAAATGAACGTACCTAAATATTATTGCAAATAAGAATAAAACCACCACTAAACTAACCGCTTGCACCGTTGATAACAACATTACACTTTCAGCTGAAACTCCGGCAGGAAAAGATTGGTTCAATAGCACCACCCTCGCAACTGGATTAAACATTAAAACTCCCAAATTAATCAGACCGTTAATTATAGAAACTCCAAAATAGACTAAACCAAGTTCCCAAGTCCAGTGATAGCGTTTGTAGATACCAACTATAATCAATACCAATAAAGTGAAGAAAAGAACATTCATTATTGCTGAATGCTCGGCTGAAAGAAATGTGCCAAATAAGAAAGTTCTTTGAGATATAGTAAATAAACCCACCATTGCACCTAAAATAAGATAGACTTCTAATATAATCATAGGTACGGGCATTTTCTTTAGCATAGAAAGAAGTAAAATCTTAACCTATATAAAATTACCTAATAGGTACTAAAAACACAACCCCACAATGATGAATAATTCAGTATCTCCGAATGAAATTTACGATTAGAGAGTTGTCAGAAAAATTTGTAAATACCAAACGTTTCCTTTTTCTAGGATAAGTGAATTTTATCCAAAGAAGGCATTTGATTTAGTGGGAATCTTAACGGCAAAGTTTGTTTAGGGTTCGCAGCTGCCACAAAATCAAAAATCTTGGATGTTGATAAGGAAGTAATCTGTTCATTCAAAAAAGCTTCGGAGATACTGATAATTCCCCAAACATTTATATACCTAAATTAGTTTAATAAAACCGTGGAGCTAGTACGATTAAAAGAGGTGTCTAAGGAGTTTGGAAAGCATAGAGTTCTAGAAGATATTAATCTAACTATAGAGAGGGGAGATATTCTTGGAATAATTGGTCAATCTGGAAGCGGAAAAACCACCCTACTTAATATGCTTACAGGTTTTCTAGAACCAACTGAAGGTCAAGTGCTTTATTCACCCAGTGCTACCGAACCAGCGAAAGATCTAAACAAACACATCCACAAAATTAAGAAAGATATAGGCTTTACTCCCCAACACAATTCATTCTATCCCAAGCTAACCGTTGAGGAGAACCTTAACCACTTTGGAAAACTGTATGGAGTCAAGAAAGATACTTTGAAAAACAATATGAATAGTTTACTGCAATTTACCGAATTATCCGAACATAAAGAAAAACTTGCTGAACAACTTTCTGGAGGTATGCAAAAAAGATTAGATATTTCTTGCAGTTTGATTCACAAACCAAAATTATTAGTTCTAGACGAGCCAACGGCTGATCTAGATCCCATTCTACAAAAAGAGATCATAAAATTGTTGGAAGAGGTAAATAAGCAGGGAGTAACAGTAGTTATTGCATCTCATCATCTTGATCAGATAGAACATCTGTGCACCAAAGTGGCCATAGTTCATCAAGCTAAAATAAGATCTTTTGGTTCAATGGATCACGTTCGTGAACCATTCTTGAAAGATCAAATAACCATCAACATGCATCCAGGAGAGAATAAACAAAAGATACTTTCTCAACTTAGAAAATTCCCCATAGAAAAAATAGTAGATAAAGGAGACAAGTTAATCATTTATCCGGGACATACTGAAAAAACCGTCAATGGATTGATGACGTTTATTCAGAGTGAAAATATGGGATATCATGATTTAGATTTACGCAAACCTAGTTTAGGTGAAATATTTGAAAGAATAGTAAAAGGGGAATAAAATGAGTAATCTATGGCTCTTAACTACTAAGAATCTACGTTTATTACTACGTGATAAATGGTCAGCATTGATTGTTATCTTTGCTCCACTGTTAATAATGCTTATACTAGGATTATCTTTCAATACTTCTTCCAAGTATGGGTTGAATATAGGAATTTATGCTACTTCATATAGCGAAGATGTCAATTCATTCATAAAAACTTTAGAAGATCAAGAGTTTAACATTATAAAATACACTACCTCAGTAGAAGATTGTGTTAAAGATATCAAAACTGGGGTAGTGCACACTTGTATCCAAGTTCCCGAAAGTCTCAAAGTGGAGAGTAATACTCCCCGACAAATTACATTCTACATCGATCCCAGCAGAATCAATTTAGTATGGATGATCCAAGAAACTTTGAAAACCAAATTTGATTTTAAATCCCAAGAAATTTCTCAGGGTTTAACCCAAGAAATATTAAGTAAATTAGCTGAAACCAAAGGAAAAATTGGAGAAAATAAAGCCCATATATCGACTTTGAAAGATAAAGGTAATTTTGAAATTTCCTCCATTGATGCCATTACTGCCACTTTGAAAATGGTGGATGCTTCACTGCCTGAAACTGTTTATAATTCTACGTCTGTTTCCAATGCTACTGATCAAATTAAATCAGCTAAGAAAAAAGTTCAAGATGCTTTAGGTATTATTTCCGATGCTCAATTTGCCGATGAGAGTAAAGATGCCATCGAAACCTTGATGACTGTAGCCCAAAATCAATTAACTTCCGCTGCTAATGCCGCAATCAAAGATGGTCAGTTAATATCCTCATTAAATGCTGATTTAGATTTGACTAAAGAAAAATTGTCCTATGCGGGAAGGTTAATTGTAAAATCAAACACGGACATGGAAGTTGTTACTAACAGCTTGAAAGAAAGCATAGCCAGCATGGATAGTCTTTTAGGAACTTTAGGAGAGATGGAAACCACCCTGGGGGGCCAAAAAGTCACTGAAGCAGGAACAATAGTCCAGCCTTTGGTTACTAAAGTAGAAAAAGTGGGTACAGAAAGTACATATTTGAATTATCTATTCCCGGCTTTGTTGATTATTGTTATAATGTTTAGTTCTTTGTTGTTAGGTACTACTTTAGTGATGATGGAAAAGAACAGCCCTGCTTTCTTACGAAATTTCTTTTTGCCAATACGAAAAGCTACTTTTGTTATCTCTATTTATTTGACTAATTTAATTTTGATATGTATACAAATATTGATCATTTTAGGATTATCTTTACTATTCTTAGAAGATTCCCTGCCTAGTCTACCCGCAGTTGCTTTGGTTTTATTCATAACCGCTTCTGTCTTTACCTTTTTAGGTATGGCTATTGGTTATATATTTATTTCAGAAGAAACAGGAGTTTTAGGATCCATTTCTTTAGGAAGCGTTATGTTATTCCTTTCTGGAGTTATTTTACCCATAGAAAGTGTTTCTACTACGGTTAGAGATATCACTTACTTTAATCCTTTTGTACTTGCTGAAAAAATCATCAGACAATTATTCTTATTCCAAGCCTCACTGTCAGAAGTATGGGCCGAATTGTATATTTTAATAGGGTATGCCATAGTCTTATTCTTGCTTATTTTAATTATGGAATCATTATTACATCAGCGGTTATCTCATAGGTTTATGAAATATTTTCATCCCAAACATAGACAAACGGATAAGATGAATAAAAATCTCGTTCAAAAAAAGTAGGTAGATTTTTCTCGTAGGTAATATTTAAATACATTCAATACAGTTTACTTCATGATGCAAAAGCTAATTATTATTACTGGCACTCCCGGAACGGGAAAATCAACTTTAGCTCGAGCCTTGGTTAAAAAGTATAAATTCGAAAGAATTGACCTACACCATCATTATCAACAACTTTCTCTAGGTTATAATCAGCACAAACAATGTTATGAAATAGATCGAACAAAACTTCTGCAACTAGTTGAACAAAAGATGAAAATTGCTAAAGTTCCCCTCGTTCTCGATTCTCATATATCGCACTTACTTCCTAAAAAATTAGTGAAGATTTGTATCGTGCTTACGTGTTCCAATCTAAAAATGTTGGAAAAAAGATTGAAAAAAAGAAAGTATACTAACACTAAGATCCGTGAAAATTTAGATGCAGAAATTTTTCAGGTATGTTTAATGGAAGCAAAAGAGCAGAGTCATAAAATTATTGTTTTTGACACTGCTAAACAATCCATCTCTTCCATACTTCACAAATTCAGCAAATCTTTATAAATCAAGTATCCTCTTTCTCTGCTATGGCATTAACCGCACAAGATAAACTGCACTTAAAGAAAATGATTCGAGAATTGAAGAGTTTTAAAGCTCCTCATACCGAGTTTGTCTCAGTCTATATTCCGGCAGGATATGAAATAACCAAAATTATTAATCATCTGGCAGAAGAGCAAGGAACTGCTTCTAACATCAAATCCTCTTCAACCAGAAAAAATGTGCAATCTGCTTTGGAAAGAATGATCCAACATTTACGCGGTTTCAAAAGAACTCCCGAAAATGGATTAGCTGTTTTTTCCGGAAATGTGGCTGCAGCAGAAGGAAAGCAGGATATCCGAATATGGAGTATGGAACCACCCATACCTCTTAACATTCGTATCTACCGCTGTGACAAGAATTTCGTTACCGACGTATTGGAAGATATGATGATGCAGCATCGAGTATATGGCTTGGTAGTAATGGATCGAAGAGATGCAAATTTAGCCTTGTTAAAAGGAAAAACAATTATCCATCTGCAAAAAACTCATTCCGAAGTTCCGGGAAAGTTTAAAGCGGGAGGACAAAGCGCAGCTCGTTTCGCTCGTATCAGGGAAGGAGCAGTTAAAGATCATTACAAAAAGATTGCTGAATATATGATGAACCAATTTCTTCCTTTGGGAAATAATTTGAAAGGTATTATTATTGGTGGACCCGGAACTACCGTTAACGATTTCTTAAATCACGATTATATGACTGGAGATATAAAGAAGAAAATCTTGGGCACGAAAGATCTTTCCTATACTGGAGATTTTGGCATGCAAGAATTATTGGATAAGTGTGACGATATATTATCCGAAGAAGAAGTTTCTCAAGAAAAGAAAACCATGGCTATCTTTTTCCAAGAATTACGAGAAAGACCCAATAAAGTTACCTACGGTGAAAAAGAAACTTTGAAAGCGTTGGAAATGAATTTAGTTGATACCTTATTAATCTCCGAAAGCATCCCCGAAGATACTATTTTTGAATTAGAAGAAAAAGCACAGAAAGGGGGAGCTATAGTAAAACTTATTTCAGTGGAAACTCGAGAAGGAGTGCAATTGAAAGAGTTGGGTGGAATTGCAGCCATATTGAGATATGAAGTAACTCCGGATAGCTAAGTCTATTAAACAAGATAAATCATTTATTTAATACAGTTAATAAAATTTAATTAAAGAGACGTAAATATGGTGAATTTAATCAAAGAAGCCAAACAAATTTTGCAGAAGCCAGTGGTAGTAGAACGATTTCCTGCGGTTCTTAATACCGCTTCCCTTCCCGCATCCGTGATTGAATTTGATCTCTCTAAACAAGATATGGATTGGGGTTTTGTGATAATGGCCATCAAAGATAACCATATTACAGTGATTTATCCTGAAGAGAGAATTATGGTGGTAGGTGAGAAAATATTCTTGCAGGAAGTGAAAAAACCAGGAATATATAAGACTTTGTTCAAAGAATGGGGACCACAGGATCATTATTTTCATCAAATTTGCGCTAAAATAGATAAAACTAATCTTAGCACATTATCTAATATTGAATTGCATAAAATATATCATGAATTTATAACTCAATTTAGAAAAGTATGGGCTCTGCCACTAACCACTACTCCTTTCGCTTATTATGTTGATAAAGAATGGACTCCAAAACTGCACCAATTATACAACAAAGAAGATTTTGCCAAGTTCATGATTCTATCAACGCCAACAGCATCTTCTTTGGTGAAACAAGAAGAAGTGGAATTGGTAAAATTCAGAGTAGAAATGGACGTAAGAGCGGTTACAACTTTAGCTGAACTCAAAAATAATGCTCCTTTGCTTTATCTCAAATTACAACAGCATGCTGACAAATATCATTGGTTGGAAAATACGTATAGAGAAGCTAAAAGATTGAACATAGAATATTTTTTCAAAAAATGCATGGAGATTCGTCATCCCCAGGACTTACTGTTGAAGATGGAGCGGGAAACAGAAGAATATATTCGGAAACATAAGAGTTTGAACAAAAACAATAATTTTACTCCTAAAGAACGAGTTCTGGCCAAATTGATTGCTGAAGCAACTACTCTTCAAGACCTACGTAAACGAAATAATTTGATAGGTAATTATTACCTGTTCACTTTTCTAAAAGAGTTAAGCAAGAGAACAGGATGTGGTTTCGAAGAATTGTGTTACACTACTTTTAGAGAAACAGAATATTTACTGGTGGGACAGAAAATCACACCCGAGATTCTTAAATCCAGAACTAAATGTATGGTTCATTTGATGAATACGAATGAAGAAGTAATATTGGAAGGAAAAGAAGCAGAAGAGTTGTACGATTACATTGAAAAAATTCTACATCCCACTGAAGTTAATGAGTTTAAAGGAACCATCGCTTGCCCCGGAAAAGCAAAAGGTATTGCCAGGGTAGTTATGGATGTTAACAAAATGAAGAACTTCAATCAGGGGGATATATTAATAGCATCCATGACTCGTCCAGAATATACTCCGTTGATGAGAAAATCAGGTGCGATTGTAACTAACGAAGGGGGAGTTACTTCTCATGCTGCCATTGTTTCCAGAGAATTGAAGATACCTTGTATTATCGGCACGAAGATTGCTACTCAGATAATTAAAGACGGCGATTTGGTCGAAGTCGATGCAGATAAAGGGATTGTGAGGAAGATAAAATGATTATCAGAAAATCAGATTTTTTTCTATCTGGAGCAGTAGAAACTGCTTCGGCATATTATCACGGCCCCATGATTGGGGCAGATTCATCCGTTAATGAAGTAGGAATAGTTATCAATATGGGGGGGTTATCTAGATTTTATATTGGTAAAAGAGGCATACTTGCTGCTAAAAATGAATGGCTGGCAATAGGTACTTCAGATTTAAAAAATAAGTATAAATCATGGAAAAAAAAATGGGATAAATATGATTTGGAACTATATAATTGGTCAACTAATCCTAAAATTAACTGGAAAGAAAGATGGCTAAAATTAGAAGAGATAGGTAGATCATTTTGGTTAGAATCTTATAAAGTAGAAACAACTGATCCCTTTGCAGACGAGTTGGAAACATTAATTGTTAATGGTCTGAAAAAAAAGAAGATTGATGTCTCTTTATTGCATGAATTGATCTCACCCGACACTCCTACTTTAACACAACGAATGGTTATTGATAGACTCAGAGTAAAAAATGGAACTTTTTCTAAGAAAGAATACTTACGAAAGTATTGGTATAGTCACGGGAATTGGAAAGGAGGAGAAGTTCTTAGCGAGAATATGTTTAATGATGATTTACATATAGAAGAAGTTATGACTAATTTTAATCACAGAAAAAAAATCCATGAAAAACAGGACATCATATTAGATAACCAAACCAAGAAAATAGTGGAATTATTGAGGGTTCTGTTTTTGTGGAGAGAAGAACGTAAAGCCCTCTTACAGAAGACAAATATTGCTTTGAGTAAAGCTATTAATGATGCTTCAACCGAAACTGGAATAGAACCAGACATTTTAGCGTGGGCTCGCCCCGAGGAGATAAATACTGAAAATAATATTGAAGAGAAGATTAATTTATTTAGAAAAAGAAAAGATAAAAGTATTTATGTTAATAAAAAAGGAGAACTTACAGCAAAGTATTTTTTAGGTAGTGAAGCAGATAAGATCATTGAAGAATTTATTAGAGTAGACAAAGTTCATGAACTCAAAGGGACCATAGCCTCTCCCGGTAAAGCTAAGGGAAGAGCGAGGATAGTGTTAAGGAAGCACCATTTCAATAATTTCATGACGGGAGAAATATTAATTACTACAATGACTCGACCTGAATTTGTCCCATTAATGATGAAAGCAGCTGCCATTGTAACTGACGAAGGCGGATTAACCAGCCATGCTTCAATTATTGCAAGGGAATTAAAGAAGCCATGTGTAGTGGGAACAAAACATGCTACCCAGATTTTTGAGAATGGTGATTTGGTCGAAGTCGATGCGGATAAAGGGATTGTAAGGAAGATAACAGAATTGGTAAAATCCGGCAAATAATAAACAAATGAAACTCTCACCTAAAGATTATGAATATTTATGGACTGATCATGAAGTTAATTTTATCTTCACCTCCAGTTACTTATTTCCAAAATTTATAAAACAAGATTTCGTACTCATTTATGATTGGAAAACCAAAGGATTAGAATTTTTTCTCTCAAAGGATGATCACCAAAAATTAGCTAAAGAGGGAATTACATTTTACCAAAATAAGTTTACAAAATGGAAAGAAAACATTCTAAGCCAGATAAAAAAAGGAAAAGAACTGATTATTCAAACTAATAATAAAAAAACATCTTCTTTAACCCCATCAGAACTAAAACAACTATTCCAAGAACGTGTTCAATTATTCCAAGAGTTGGGAGAGTTATATTTCTATACGGAATTCTTTGTAGTAGAAAAAGCTGAGAAGATGGCTAAACTGTCCTCCAAATTGAAAAAAATGGGGACTATAAAATTACGGGCAAGAAAAGTGTTAAACCATTTTTACAATTACCATCAAATATTTCAGCCATACATCGAAGAAATGGGAAAAAGAACTTTACGAGAAGATTTAATGTGGTTAAGCCATCAAGAGATAATAAAAATTTTGAATGGAAAAAATATTCCACCATCAAATAGAGATAAAACTTATTGGATTCTAGCTAAAAAGAACCAATGGGAATTACTGCAAGGAAAAGAAACCGAAGAAATCATGCTTGCTTTCCATCGTCACTTTTTTGAACAAAAAAATAAACAGTTAAGTGGAACTATCGCCAATAGTGGGAAATATCAAGGCACGGTTAAAGTTATTCGCACTTTATTTAGCGATAGTGTCAAGCAAGAAATATTGAAAGTTAAGAAAGGAGAGGTATTGATAGCCAATACTACCGGTCCCGAGATCATATCCGCTTGTCAAAGAGCTGGCGCAATAGTGACTGACGAAGGAGGATTAACATCTCATGCGGCGATTATATCTCGAGAGTTGAAAATTCCTTGTATTGTAGGAACTAAGATTGCTACTAAGACTTTCAAAGACGGAGATAAAGTAGTGGTAGATGCGAATAAAGGAATTGTTTTCAAAGTTTAGCCAATTCTGTTGATTTAAGCTTATTTTCTTCTTTTCCACCACAAGTCTTTTAAATAAAGTAAACAAATGTAAACAATAGTAAACAAATAAGCAAGACTATAACCTATTCAAATATACCATGAACCCACGCCAAATAGTCCAAATACCTGCTGAACAAGTACAGAAGATTATCGAAATCAAAGAAATACGTAAAGACCTCATTGGTTTCCCCATTTCTAAAGCCGTTCATCTCCTGCTGCAAGAGCGAATTGCTGAAATCTTCAAAGAACATAATCAAACTCCTGCACCAAAAATTTCCCCAGGAAAATGGTTTGAATACATCCGCGAACCAGTTCCAGTTCACATCTGGGCCCCCATATCCTTTGGAGTCGTAAGAAACTCACAAGAAATGATCGGATATCCTTTTACTCAAATTATGGTATATGGGGATCCCAAATCCTGTGTTTGGGGAACATTGAAGGAAGATATTTGTGGCATAGGGGATTTTCTCTTAGCTAAATTAAAAGACTCAGAATTTGCTGAACAGCATTATCAAAAACATTTGCTATATTATCAAAAACTATTAGAATTATGTGAAGAAATCCGTAAACAACAACTACAACTTCTCTCCAAAACTGAATTATATGCTCTTTACAGTAATTTTTATGAACAATATAAAAAATTCAATGCTTTATCTTTTGACATCGATGCTATGGATATAGTTTTGGAACAAAGAATGAAAGAAAAGATATCTGTTCTGTGCAGCAAAGCGAAGATTAATTCTAAAGAACAATTGACAATTTACAATTTATTGAGTACCCCACTTGAACCATCCTATGTCAATCAAGAAAAACAGGAAGTATATCAACTAGCCATAGAAATAAACAAAGATCCTAAATTGAAAGAATTGTTTAGGTATGATACTACTATTATCGCTGAAAAAATTAAGAATAATAAAAAAATAATTGCTAGTTTTAACAGCTTGGTCTCTCAATTTTGGTGGACGGGATTAGGATGGAATTCAGGCAAAAATAAAACAGCGAATAGTTTTATTGGAGAAATTAAAGAAATTCTTCGTCAACCTGATTTTTCAGAAGAGGTAGAACAGATTGATGAACTAGGTTCCACTAAAAAATTAAAACAACAGAAAGAAAAGATAAGCAAAGAATTAACTTTTGATCAAGAGATGAAGTATTTCTTAGAAGTATTCGAAAAATATGCTTTATTCCATGATCATCGTAAAGAAATTCAGATGAAAAGCACCGTATCCATGAACCGAATGGTACAAGAAGTAGCTACCCGCTACAAAATGAAGTACGAAGATCTGCTGTGGGCCTGGCCTTCAGATATTCAAAAATTGATTCTTACCAACAAAATAGATCTAACAATAATCGAAAAAAGAAAAGAAAATTTCTTTTATTTGGTAAGCGAGGATACTATAGAACAACTTACAGGCGAAATGGCTATTAGAAGGAAAAAGGAAGAATTGGGATCAGAAAGAGAAAATATTGCCAATTTCCAAGGATTAACTGCTTCTATTGGTAAAGTTACGGGAATAGCTAAAGTGTGTTATTCACCAGAGGAGGCAGTACAGAACATTTCTGCTGGAGATATTTTGGTTACATCTATGACCACTCCCGAATTTGTCCCTTCCATGAAGAAAGCTGCAGCCATAGTTACCAATGAAGGAGGTATCACTTGCCATGCGGCTATCGTTTCTAGAGAACTAAAGATACCTTGTATCGTTGGCACGGGGATTGCTACTAAGACTATTTACAGCGGGGATTTGATTGAAGTTAACGCTAATCATGGCGTAGTTAATATCTTGAAGAGAAAGTTGGATTAAGAAAGTGAGTAACTACCAGTCCAATAACGTAGTAATACCTACTACTACATTAATTAATATAGTCCTCAGACGCTACTAGTAAGTTGTAGAGGACACCCAAAATGACAACAAAAAATATACTTACACCAGAACAAAGTAAAGATAAAGTATTCCGCGCCATGAAAGAAAAATGGTATGTTCAGGGTTTCATAGGTACACCTCTATTATTAATACCTACTGCAACAAGTGGATTTGACTTAGACCCCATTCTTCAGGATCATTATCGACATTATATCTATGAATATCATGAAGAATATGGGAAGATGTACTATTCCGTAGAAGATCTTAATCGTTTAGCTCAAAAAATAATTGTTTTATTGCGAGATAATAAAAAATTTCTACCCGAGGCACAAAAAAAATATCAAAAAGAATTAGCGTGGGTCAGGGAACAAATTATTCCACTGAGCAATCCTTTACTTTCTTCATGTACTGAAAATGAACTAATCCCTCTTCTTCAGAAAGCTCAGGAACTATTGCGTACATCCGCAGGTTTTGCTCATATGATCGAAGCATTTTCCCTAACTACTGACGTAATTATCAAAGAAAAACTATCCAAATATATATGTGATCCCAAACAACTGAACGAATACTTATCTATACTCTCTGCTCCAACTACAAAATCTTTTCTTAATGAAAGAGAACAAGATCTGTTAGACATTTCATTAATTAAAAATAAGAAAGAAAAAGTTCAAAAGATACAGGAACATTTAGAACAATTCTTTTGGATCCGCAACACCTATGCCGGAAGAGTACAAATTACTTCTAAAGAAATAGAAGAAGAATTGAAAACAATATCGGTTCAAGATTATGATTCCGATCTCAAACATAAAAAAGAAGAGATCATTAAATCATTGAAATTAGACGCAGAATTAGTCACGTTACTTTTCGCATCTGAATTTATGACTGATTGGCAGGATGAACGGAAAAAGAATATTCTTATCGCCATAGATTATATGGACCAACTATTAGAAGAAGTGAGCCGGAGAAATAAAATAGATATTGCGTTTCTAAGATATCTCACTACACCGGAGATGGATGTTGGATTCTTGTTTAAAAATATTGATACAAAAAGTATTTTGACTCAGAGA
>Ga0209541_10004252_pt1 | contig 25586 bp, 32 predicted proteins | sample RifCSPlowO2_01_FD_184027 | JGI IMG/M metagenome (GOLD analysis project Ga0209541, IMG submission 184027) | Groundwater microbial communities from Rifle, Colorado - Rifle CSP2_plank lowO2_0.1 (SPAdes) (version 2) | ecosystem: Environmental > Aquatic > Deep subsurface > Groundwater | place... | reverse complement strand
ATAAAGAAAGAAAGCTAAGATGGGGAATCGCGCATATTAAATATGCGCGATTCCCCATCTTAGCTTTCTTTCTTTATCTGCCATTTATTTTTCCTTGTGCTTTGCGGTTTCATCAGGAACAACATCTTCCAGCTCCGCTAATTTTTCTTCGCTTTTTATTTCTTTTTTTGCTTCTTTAACTGGTTTGTGCTTTTCTTCCTGCTTTCTTTCTGGATGCATTTCATTTGATAATGTTGAAGCATTATCAATGCCTATATAATGCTCTTCAGAAGTTTTTACCATATAAGAAGGAACGTTAATTACCTGCGAGTTGATTGTGATGTGATTATGAGTTATAAACTGCCTTGCCTGCTTGGGAGTCCTTGCCAATCCTCTTTTAAACACTAATGTCTGGAGTCTTCTTCCTGCTATATCTTTGTAGTTTAATGACAGGACTTCTTCAAGTTTGGCTGTTGCGGGCAATAAACCTAAAGAGATTAATCTTTTTAATAATAAGGATGATTCTTTTTTGTTCTGTTCAAGATTAGAATCTGCTATCAGCTTCTTTGCCTGGTCGTGCAGTGATTTTAAGCTGGATTCTATCCTCCAAATTTCTTTTTTGTTTTTTAATCCGTATTCTTCTATTGTGATTTTATCCCTTGCTATCCTCTCTTCATTCCACACCATCATTGGCCTTCGATATTTTTTCTTTTGTTTTTTCGGATCGCCCATTTATCTCTTTACTCCTTTCTTTCTCACTCCGACTGTTTTGCCCCTTCTGAAGTTGCTTCTTGTTCTTTGTCCGCGGACAGGAAGACCTGCCTGGTGCCTTGCTCCTCTGTATGATCTTATCTTCTGCAAGTCTTTTACATCAATTTCCTTTTGCAGTTTGAGATCAGTTTTCAGCAGATGCTTGTCTTCTCCCGATAATTTATCTTTCCTTCTGTTTAACATCCATACAGGGAAATTCTTTGGATTTCTTACCATGGATTCTATCTTCTTGATATCTTCTTTTGATAGTTCTCCTATTCTCTTGTTTTTTTCCAAATCCATTAGATTGCATAATGCATTTGCTATCGAATATTTAATGCCGTAAACTCTTGTTAAAGCATTTAAAGTTTTGAGACCGCCTCTTATATCCGTCTCCAGAAGCCTTACCATCTCGTTAAATTCTTGTGCCATCTTTTCTTTTAGGGTAAATCACCCTTTTTAAAGTTTATCCCAGAATTAAATTCCTACAAAGAACTTGTATTTGTCTGCGTTATTTAATTCTTCCAAGATTCTTTTTAATATTACTTTTTCAGGATCAGGGATTAATTTTACTCTTTTCTTAATATCGCTAAAGTTTTCAAACAGCTTTTCTTTTCTTGCTTCTAAGATTTCCCACATGTGTTTTTTCCCTATTCCTGGAAGGAGTTCTATCTGATGCCTGCGGGTATTTATCGGCCCTGATTTATTGAAAAATTCCACAAACTTAGATTCTTTTTCTTTTATTTGTTTTTTTAGAATGTCTTCTAACTCCTGTCTTGCAGTTTGAGTTAATTTGTCTAATGCTAACTTGCCTGTTACGTGATGGATTTTGTCCCTTTTTCCTTCTCCAATGTATACTTCTTCATGAGGCTGGAGATGTATTCCTTTTTTTGGGACTAATTCTAATAATGAGAAGTGTTCTTTACCTATGGCTTGCGCTATGGGAGTCTTCTGGTGCATCGGCCTTGTGTCGAACGGATATCCATACGGAAGGAAATCCAATACTATTACTAATTCTTCCTTTATTGCTGGTTTCAACATTCTTTGCTCCTATATCTAAATCCATAGTCATAAATTATTAAAAATAGAGAGTATAAAAAGGTTACTTTTTTCTTTTTCTTGGAGAAGATTCTTTCACAACTTCAATTATCTTCTGGAGATTTTCATCTGTAATGGTAGTTGTCTCTCCGACCATTAAAGCTTTTAAGTCATCCAAATCTTCAGGCAAAACATCAATGATTTTTACTATCTGCCTTTCTTTTATTCTTGGTATTTCCAATGAGATTATTTTTGATTTTAATTCATTTGAAGCTTTAGTATCCATCTTTACTAATTTGTTTAAGTAATCTCTTACTTTATTTCCCCTAAAATCCAATTCTTTATCTCTTTCTTTGATTTCTTCAAGCTTTTCTTTTAGCTCTGAAAGAGATACTGGTTTTTCTTCTATTAGTTTTATACTTGCCATTTTCTTAGATGCACTGGATGAACTACAACTGTTTTTTCTTTTTTAAAGTCTTTTATTTTTATCTTATAGCAGTCTCCCTGCTTTCCGATTATAATCCCTCTTTTTCCGTGGAATCTCGGGAAATACATTCCGTTCTGGACTGCGGGCTCTGCTTTTAACAATACTTTATCGTTTATTTTGAATTCATGTAAGTAATTACTTATGCTTATTTTTCCTTTTTGCTTAAGATCTTTTTTTAGTTTTGATCTTGTTTTTCTTCTGAATCTGCCTATCCTTTGCGCCATTGAAACTTTTTAGAAAAGTTATCATCAAAACTTTTCCAACCTCAGTTAGAAGTCCGAGTTTTTTGGTTTAAAAGGTTTTCTGTTGATGTTTAGAAAGAGGAACTATAAGTTAGTCTAGAAGCTACATTTCTTAAATACTCTCTTTCTTCATCTGAAAATCTCTCTCTACGATTATTTGCTACACTATGCAATCCTGGAGTAATTTGGTTTATGTATTCTGGACCCCATGTTTTTAATGAGCTTCCTAATCTTAATGCTGCTAATACCACTTCAAGTTTTGGAGAATAGTCATACTGCGGATGCACTCTGAATCTTCTTGCCAGTTCTGAATCTTCCGACTCTTCCTTTAAAATCTTTGTAAGTTGTCTGCTTATATCTGATATAAAACTACCCACAGGAATATTTGATAATAGCTCAGTAATCCATTCTATAGGTGAAGTTGCGGTTTCTGTTGTCATCTTAATTTTTGTCAATCTGGCTTTTTAAGCTGTCTAATACTTCAGTAATTCCAAAGAATAAATTAAAATTTGTAGATTCAGATTCGTAGTATTTTCCATTTATTTCTAATTTGGCGTCAATCTGGAATTTCTGCCTTTTTTCTGTTTTGTGGACGTCTTTTAAATGCAGAGACAGTTTAGTGAAGTCTCTGAATTTATTGGCGTGGTTGCCTATCATTTTTTTTAGTATTGTCATTTCTCCAGGCTCTAGATTATTGAAATTTTCCAGTTCTATCCTGTCTCCTAATTGTATTGCCATATAATCTTCTTATTGCCTGCAAGTTAAAAAGTTTTCTATACAAAAATTTATATAATCGTAATGATGGTTTTAGAATATGAAAGAGGCTAGAAACTGGAAAAGATTAACTGCTTTTATTGTTGATGTTTTAATCGTTAATATATTTATAGTGAGTCCGTTGAATGATTCAATAGAAGATTCTCTGCTGGATATAAATAATTTAAGTGAGTTAATTAATATTAATGTTTCTTTGAAATTAGTATGGATAAGCGTGTTAATTGGAGTGTTGACTGTGCTTTACTGGAGCATTTTAGAATATAAATTATCCCAGACAATTGGAGCTATGCTGTTTGACATTAGAGTGAAGAGTGTGGATAATAAAAAAATAAGCTTTGGAAGAATTGTATTAAGGAACTTGAGCAAGATATCAACGCTTTTGCTTATTGTTGATGATATTCACATATTGTTTTCAGACAAAAAACAAAGATACTTGGAAAAAATAAGCCAGACAGCTACTATGGAGGAAAAATGAGCAGATTTAAAACTGTGATTTTAACTTTGTTTTTTTTATGGCTTATTGCCTATATTTCCAGTCTGTTAATAGAGAGCGAGGAAATAATTGATGAAGGCATAGCTATTGTTCCTATATATGGTGCTATTTCAATTAAGGATTCCAGTGATTTTCTTACAGGAAGCTTTACAGGAAGTGATACCATCTTGAGCAATTTAAAGAAAGCTAATGAAAATGAAGGCGTTAAAGCCATTATATTAGAAATTAATTCTCCCGGCGGGACTGTTGTTGCCTCAAAAGAAATTGCGGATTATGTCAAAAAAATCGACAAGCCTGTTGTTGCATGGATAAGGGAAGTTGGAGCAAGCGGCGCATACTGGATTGCTTCGAGCTCAGATGTCATTATTGCTGATGAGCTGAGCATAACCGGAAGTGTTGGAGTAATTTCAAGCTATTTGGAATTCAGCGGCTTATTGGAGGAATATGGGATTAAATATGAGAGCTTAACAGCTGGAGAATACAAAGATACAGGAAGCCCGTTTAAAGATTTGAGCCAAAGTGAAAGGATAATTTTGGAATCTAAATTAAAGAAAATTCAGGATTTATTCTTGAATGATGTTGTTAAAAACAGAAAATTAAATCCAAGCCAGGCTAATGAAGTTAAGAGTGCTTTGTTTTATTTAGGCATTGAAGCTAAAGATTTGGGATTGATTGACATGTTCGGTGGAAGAGAAGAAGCGATTTTGAAAGCTAAAGAGCTTGGGAATGTTGAAGATGGAGAGATTATTGAATATAAAACTGAGAAAAGCCTTTTGGATTTATTGGAAAGTTTAAGCTATAAAAGCTTTTTTAACATGGGAAAAGGGATAGGAAGCGAATTGAAACAGAATAAAGAGATTAAGATAATGGCTTAGTAGATAGGAATGTTGTGTTTGTATATTTGTAATTACTAAAAAAATATAAATGAGTAATATTTAATTAATAAAATGCAAAATATTGAGGTGATTAAGAAAGAGGATAGAGAAAATTTTTTATCTTTTAGCGAAGCTTCTAAATGGGCTACGGATTATCTTGGGAGACCAGTTTTTCCTTCAAATATTAGTTATTTAGTTCAATATGCAAAAGTAACAAAATATTATGATCAACAAAAAGTTAAAATTAAAAAATCTGAATTAAAAAAATACTATGATAATTTTCTTATTAAAAAACAAGAGTATTGGAAAGAAAAATTAGGGGATGATTTAAATTGGGAATTGTCTTTTGATAATTATAGAGAAAAAGAAACTACCAAACACGTTCATAGATTGCATCCATATAAAGGCAAGTTTATTCCGCAACTCGTTGAGTATTTTTTGGATGATCACACGGATAGTTTTAAGAAAGAAGTATTTTTTAGACCAAGTAATATAGTCTTAGATCCGTTTATGGGGAGTGGAACCACATTAGTTCAAGCATCTGAATTAGGAATAAATTCTATAGGAATAGATGTTTCAGAATTTAATTGTCTTATTTCTGAAGTTAAATCTAAAGATTATAATCTTGAAGAATTAAATGAGAAATTAAAGAATGTTTTATTAAAAACTGTTAATTTTAGCAATGAAGTTTTTGATGATAGCTATAATAATGAATTAAAAGAAAAACTTTCTGAATTCAATAAGAAATATTTTCCAAATCCTGATTTTAAATATTGGATTAGAGATAAAAAAATTGATGAAAAAAAATATTCTCAAGAAAAACTTAAATTATTCTTAGAGAAAAATAAAAAATTCTTTGATGAGAATGGAATTAGAGATAAAACTAAACTTTTTGATGAAAAAAATATAAATAGTTTTCTTTCAAAATGGTTTTCTAGAAGGATAAAACAGGAATTGTCTTATTATTATAATTTAACAAATAACATAAAAGATAGAGATGTTAAGAATGTCATGAGAATTGTTTTAAGCAGAACAGCAAGATCATGTAGGGCGACTACCCATTCTGATTTAGCAACTTTAAGAGAACCTCAAATAGGACCTTATTATTGCAAGAAACATGGTAAAATCTGCACCCCTATTCACAATATATTAAAACACCTTAAAATTAATACTTATGATACCCTCAAAAGATTAAAAGAATATTCTAATCTTAAGAAAAATGTTAACTCTCTTGTTATACATGGGGATTCAAGAGAAGTGAATATTTTAAAAGAAGCTGAAAGTAAAAATAAAGAATTTTATAATTTAATTAAAAATAAAAAGATAGATGGAATTTTTACTTCCCCGCCATATGTAGGGCAGATTGATTATCATGAGCAACATGCCTATGCTTATGAATTATTTAATATTAAGAGAAAAGATGAAAATGAAATAGGTCCATTATTCAAAGGTCAGGGAAAAGAAGCAAAGGAAAGCTACATTGAAGGGATTAGCAAGATTTTGAAGAATATGAGTAAATATGTTCAAGATGATGGAGATTTCTTTATAGTAGCTAATGACAAGTATAATTTATATCCTGAAATTGCTGAAAAAAGTGGTTTAAAGATTGTTGATAAATTTAAAAGACCAGTATTAAATAGAACTGAAAAGGATAGACAACCTTATGCTGAAATTATCTTTCATATGAAGAAAGGTAAAAATTAAACATTCATTTTCTCTTCTGCTACTTCTTTAATCTTATCCTGTATTTTTTGTTTAAGCTCTTTTCCTATTTCATCAAAGATATCAAGAATTTCTTTGTATGTTCCTTTATCACCTAATAATTCCCAGAATTTTTCGGCAACATAAATTTCTTTATCATCTAAATATCCCCGCATTGTAAATCTGCTGTATGGCTCAGGATGATAAGGATTATAAGGAATTGCCAAAATTGTATTCACTTTCTTTTTTCTAAGCGCTATCCATTCTAATAACTTTTGCTTTGATTTAGTAAATACATCTATATTTGGTTTTGCAGTTTTTATTTCAATATAATATTCTTCATTTCCTTTTTTTAAGAACAAATCCGCACGAATTTTTATTTCCCTCCCTTTTTGAGGTTTGCAGTTTAGAATTTCCTTAACTTCCTTTTCTTTGTTTACTCTTCTAGTTCCATTTTTTATTTCTTGAAGTATTTTTGAAATAATATTATTTTCTTCGTTAGAAATTTCACCAGTCACATCATAACCTGTTTCTACTTTATCATAATTTGATGAAGCGATAATCTTAGCTATTTTTTCGTATATGGACATTCCAAGCATTGTAGCTAATGAATGAATAAAAGAATATGCTGCAACTTTTTCCGAATCCTGCATAAGTTTTGCAAGAAATGGCATGGATGTTGTTTCTCTTACATAATTGTTTAATTTTTCATTGATTTTGTTTCTTAACAATTCTTTTATTTCTTTTATCTGATTTTTGTTTAATGCCATTCTTTTATTTTTGAGATATTAGGGTTTTTAAGTATTTTCAAAAGATTTTTTGCCCACTTTCTTACATTCCTATCTACTGATTTAACAAAAACCTTTAAAAGTTCGGAAATTCAAGTATTTCTATTGGTGGACTAGACTGGGAGGTTAGTTCTCTCCTGTAACTGCAAAAGAACTTCAGGCAGAGTCGAAGTTTAAGTGAGGTATTGAGATTAACCATTAGTCTCAATCTGGACTGAGAAGCTTTGTCCTGCGGGGTTGATAATGGTGAGAATTCAGTCAGGATGGGAACATAGCAGCTGTTATCATTGTTATTGGCGCTCGCAGTCAACAGAGCGGAGAAAAGATTGAGGGTGCTATTGGCTGAAATCAATATCGGGTCTTGAACGTGTCCACCATAGTAAGTTATATATATTAGAAAATATTTAAGAAAAATATGGAAAAGAGGGAAAGAAACGTAGTCATATTTGTTGCATTGGTTTTAGCTGCGGTTATTTTATTTAATAATAACAACTTAAGCGGGAATGCAAGCAAGAACATTATTTATCAAACTCAATTAAATGAAAATGAATATAATCTATTTGTAGGAAATTCTGTCTTTGTTGACAATAAAAAAATCACTTTAATAAGCATTGCTGACAGCAATGAAGTCATTATTGATGTTTCGGGAATTCAGAAAAGCGTCAATCAGGCAGGTGTCAGGGTTATAAATGATGTTCAGATTCAAAGCCTTAGTGTTGGAGGAGATCATGCGGTTCTAAGAATTATAAATTTAGAGGCTACAAAAGTTGCATGCGCTGATTCTGATGATGGAGATCTTTATCTTAAAGGAAAATGCAGCGATAGATTTTATGCAGACAGACCTTTGGAAGACTTCTGCGACTTTAGCACATTAAAAGAATATTCATGCGGCTATGATTTGTATTTAGATGAAGTTCACTGCTTGAAGCACAATATAGAATGCGTAGATGGATGCGGCAATGGAGCTTGTTTGAGTAAATGAACTGGCTAGAAAAAGCATGGATAACAACTATTCTTGGATTTATTACAGAATTAATAGACCACTTGTATGATCGATTATATCCGGATAACTATATTATTTTGGGATTTTTTTTAGTTCTTGGAATAGTTCCGATTATTACTGCTTGGTATTTTATATATAAAGATGCTGAACAAAGAAAAATTTCTAAAGCACATGGTACTTGGTCTTTATTAGGCATAATTGGAGTTGCAATATATTATTTCTTTTTTGCAAAGAAACATAAAATTAAAAAATTATAACTGCCTTCCAACTTCATCAAGAACAGTTGACATATCTTTGACAACTAAGTTATATAATTTTTTTACAACAGCTTCGTACATAGCTTCTTTTAAAGGACCATGGCAGAAATCAAGATTAGCTCCCATCTCTTCAAATGTCATTGTGGAAAATGTTTCTTTTGGTATTAAACAAGTCATTGATTTTCCTTCAAACTGTATTTTTGTTGTTTCAGAATATTTATCTGAGACGCTTTTTATTTCTATTTGAAGTTCACAATTATCTCCTTCATCGCCTTTTATTTTATATATTGACTCTGTGATCTGGTCATCCTCCTTGAAGACGTATTTTGCTTTGTCACAAGAATCTGCTGCTGTTTCAAAGCAGCCTTTTGTATCGCAGTTATCAGGACCTAAAATAAAATACAACGGGCTTAGAATAAGCAAAACTCCTATAATAATAAAAATAACACCTCTTTTTTTCATTACTATAGACTAACGTTCAGGAATTAATAAATGTTTCTACAACTGCTTTTGAGTTATGACATTTATTCTTGAACTTACTGCCTTGGAGTCTTTTCCTATGATGTACTTGACGTTTATTTTCTCTGCAATGTTTGTAATGTCCCTCGTTATAGTTCCGTCAAGAACCACTGCAAATACCCCTGTTCTTAAGCTTTCAAGAGTTGACGCCAATTCTGTTATAGGGACTTTCCCCAATATGTTCAACTGATCGTCTAAGATGTAAGCTCCTCTTGTTCCAACAAGGTCATCCAAGAGCTTCTTGAAGTCCTGATTTTTTTCAGAAGGGGCTTTTTTTGCTATCGGCCTCTCCCTAACATTGTAGCTTTTTACTTCTCTGACTTCCCTAATTTCTCTTGGAGCAGCTCTTACAACTCCGTTTTTATTTGAAGAAGACTCCATTTTATACTGTTCGAATGTTATCTTCCCTCTTAATGCCTTCAAGATTTCCTTCTGGGTTATTTCTTCAACTTCTTTTCCGTCAGGAGCACGAGTTATGAAATCAACTTCTGCTACTGAAGTCAATTCTTTTGTGATTAAATCTCCGCCTCTGTCGCCGTCAACAAACAAAGTAATTGTTTTTTTCCTGCTCAATTCCTTTATTGTTTCAGGCACTGAAGTTCCGTTTAACCCTATTGCATTTTTTATGCCGTGCTTCAGCAAGTTAAGAACGTCTGCTCTTCCTTCTACTACAATGATGTCATCTGATTCATCAATCAAAGGACCTGCAGGCAATCTGTCTTTTCCGTATTCCATGACTTCCATCATTCTTACAGATTGAGCTACTTCTTCAGTTAATTCCTGAGAATCAGGCATGAATTTTTCATTCAGATTGCGAAGAAGCTCTTTTGCCCTTTCAATAACATAAGTTCTCTTTGAAACTCTTACGTCTTCTATGTTTGTAACATGAACTTTAGCATTGCAAGGACCTATTCTCTGGATTGTTTCTATGGCAGCGCCGATAATTGCGGTTTCTGCCTTGTCCAAAGAACTTGGAATTATTATTTCTCCTGATGTCTTTCCGGATTTTATGTCTGTTTTGACGTCTATTCTTCCAATTCTTCCTGATCTTTGTAATTCCCTTAGTTCTAATTCACTTCCTAACAAACCTTCTGTCTGGCCAAAAATTGCACCTATTACATCTGGTCTTTCAACTATTCCTTCAATCTCTATTGTAGATTGTACTATATATTTTGCTGATACTGGGCTAATTTTACCCATTTTACATTCCCCCTATGTTACATACTCTTATAGAACAAGTTACTTGAAATTATGAATATGATTCGACTCTTTTTTTGGTAATAATATTCTTGTCCTATGATTTCTGTGATTTATTGATTATGTTGCCCGTAACACTAACTCCCAAAATCATTGTTTGGGCATTGCGCCGTGACTCACTTGAGTAATCTCTCGTGACGGGCACCCTTTCGGGTAAAAAAAATTAAATAAACACCATATATAAAGGTTTCCTTATTCAACTTCTATGCCCTGGAACTTATATAAATTTAAGAAAGACTTTATTTCATTTAAGAATTCATATAATTCCTCGTGAAGTTCTGCTTCGTAGTTTTCCATTCTTGATTTTACTACGAATTTATTATATATCTCCCTTAAAAATTTAGTTACTGGCTTGCCTTCCCATTTATTTTCGTAGTCTAATTCCAAGTATGCGTCGAAGCGCATTTCAATATCGCCTTTGTTTGTCTTTTTCTTTAAATTATTTATTTCAATTTCAACACTGTCCAATCCAAGAATTAAGAATTTAATGTCTATGTGATATTTAATATAATCAGATACTTTTTTTGCAGTCTCCCATCCTATTTCTATGTGTTTACCTCGCTGGGTTGCCTGCTCCATATACTGCTTTTCCTGAAAATCATAGTTATGCTGAAAGAACCAACGGAACATTATTTTATACAAATCACTCATGTCAAATATTGACTGCTGGCGTATTTTCAAACCCTTTGCTACATAATCTTTCTCTGTCATAGATACTTTAGAATATTATTTTCTTAATAAAATTATCTATTTATGGAGTTAATTGATTTAAATTGGCTTTGATAATTGCATGCATGGAATAGGTGTCTACCCAGCATTTTCCTGCATAATTTAGGAAATATTGTTTCTTTAAATAATAAATATAAAGGCTTCTTAAAAATTTGTGAAAAGGAGAGGTTTGCCATCTGTTCTGCCAGTCCATTTCCATTTCAGAATCTAGAATAACTTCTATATCGCCTTTTAATTTTCCCTCTTTTGTAGGATTCATTCCTCTTGCCCAAATCGCAACTTCTATCTTAAATTTTATAAATTCTGTTATTTTTCTTTCATACTGCCATACAATGTCGATTTCTTTTCCATGGCTCTTTGCTTTTTCCTGCATTGTTTTTTCATTGTAGAAATACTTATTTTCTTCAGCCCAATTGAAAAGAGCTTTATGCAAAGTTCTAAAGTCAACTGCGGCAGTCTGCCTTATTGTTAAAGTTCCAAATTCTGTTATTGGCCAAGATTCAGACATTGCAATTAAATAAACTTTTTTAGTTAATATAATTTTCCTTTTAAAATCTTCCAAAAGATTTATATATTTGTAAATAGAATACTAGGATATGTTTAATAAAAGAGGTATATCTCCGTTAATAGCTTCTGTGCTGTTGATTGCATTTACTGTTACTTTATTTTTAATAATTTCAAGCTTTGTTCAAAGGAGCATTGTCGAGCCTGGACTGGATGAAGGCGGAGAGAAAATTGATAATGCTTTAGATTGTTTAAGCGCTAGGATCGATGTTGCTGAATCTTGCGTACAAAATGCAAATGATGGGGTTAGAGTAAAGGTTGATAATATTGGAGATGTGGAATTAACAGGATTTCAAATTAGGGCTGTGGGAAGCACTGGTGTTGAAAGTAAAAGATTTCCTACAGATGGCTCGAGTATTGTTATTGCTCCTCTAGACAGGAAAGATTCTTTAGTAATCTCAATTGTAGCTGCTAATGTCGGGACTGTGACTTCTCTGGAAATATTCCCTGAAGTGGATAATGGACTTTGCAGATCCAATCCGGTTGTAGTAAAGAATTTTGATAAGAAAGCTTCTTGTTAGAAAGGTTTAAAAAGTGGTTTCTTTAGCCCTTATTTGGGGTTAATAATTTAAATTTTAAATATAGGAGATTAAAATGACAAACGGAAATATGCAACCAATATTTATTTTGCCTGAAGATACTAAGAGGACTACTGGAAAAAATGCCCAGAGAAATAACATCGCTGCTGCCAAAGCTGTTGCTGAAACAGTAAGGACTACATTAGGGCCTAAGGGCATGGATAAGATGCTAGTTGATTCCATGGGTGATGTGGTTGTTACTAATGACGGTGTTACAATCCTGGAAGAAATGCAGATAGAGCATCCGACTGCGAAGATGATTGTTGAAGTCGCCAAAACTCAGGAAAATGAAGTCGGCGATGGAACTACTACCGTAGTTGTCTTGGCTGGAGAGCTTCTTTCCAATGCTGAAGATTTACTTGATAAAAATGTTCATCCTACTATAATCACAAAAGGATTTAGATTAGCTTCTGAAAAAGCTCTGGAAATATTGAATCAATTAGCTGAAGATGTTGAAATAGGGGATGATGAAACTTTGAAGAAAATCGGAATGACTGCTATGACTGGAAAAGGTGCAGAAACTGCCAAGGAATTATTGGCTGAGCTAAGTGTCAGAGCAATTAAGAGAGTTGCCAAAGGCAATCACGTTGATAAAAACGACATCAAAATTGAGAAAAAAGTTGGTGAAAGCATAGAGAAAAGCGAATTGATTGACGGCATTGTTTTAGACAAGGAGAAAGTTCATTCAGGAATGCCTGACAAAATTCATAATGCCAGAATTGCTCTGCTTGATGTTGCAGTTGAAATTAAAAATACAGAAATAGACGCTAAAATCAATATTAATGACCCAAACCAGCTTCAAAGCTTCCTGGACAAGGAAGAAGAAATGCTGAGAAATATGGTTGATAAAATCGTCAAAAGCGGAGCAAATGTTGTAGTATGCCAGAAAGGAATAGATGATGTTGCCCAGTATTTATTGTCTGAGAATAATGTTTATGCTGTGAGAAGAGTCAAAGAAAGCGACATGGAAAGACTAGCCAAAGCTACCGGAGCTAAAATTGTCAATAATTTAAATGCTTTAAATGCAAGCAAACTCGGTAAAGCTGGATTAGTTGAAGAGCTTAAAGTCGGCGATGATGATATGACTTACATCAGCAAATGTGAAAATCCTAAATCAGTTACATTATTAGTCAAGGGCGGAACTCAGCATGTTGTTGATGAAGTGGAAAGAGCTGTCAGCGACGCTATTGGCGATATAATCGCAGCTTTGAAAAATGGGAAGATAGTTGGAGGTGCAGGCGCTGTTGAAGTCGAGCTGGCAAGAGAATTGAGAGAGTTTGCCAATAGTTTAAGTGGAAGAGAACAGCTTGCTGCTTTGGCTTTTGCAGACGCGATTGAGGTTATTCCAAGAACATTAGCTGAGAATGCAGGACTTGATCCTATTGATGTTTTGACTGAATTGAAAGCAAGCCATGACTCGGGAAATAAATGGGCTGGGATTGATGTATTTACAGGAAAAGTGCAGGATGCATGGGAAAACGGCATTATTGAACCTTTGAAAATCAAAACTCAAGCTATCCAGTCTGCTTCTGAAGTTGCTGAATTAATTTTAAGAATAGATGATGTTATTGCAGGCGGGGGAAAAGATAAAGGCGGAGGAATGCCTCATGGAATGCCACCTGGAATGGGAGGGATGATGTAAAATGAATGAAGGATTAAAACAAATTATTGAAAGATATAGAGATAAAGCAGATTTGTCAGGAATATATAGAATTGATAATTTAGCGGCAAATAGAGATGTACTTTTTGAAAGATTAAGAGCTTATGAAGGACTTGCCAGAGATTTACGCTTGTATTTGGAAGTTCATCCTGAAATATCCGGAGAAAAAGTTGAAGAAGCCTTAACTGGAAGATCTGTCTTAATTAGAAAAGACGACACTCCTAAATATCCTCAAAATGCAGTAGACCCCCATGCACCTTGGACTTTTAAAGGAAGATGAGATCTGATTATCTTGTTTTATTGGTTAGTCCATTGATTAATCCTAAACTGTTATTAGATTTACCTAGTGAAAGATGGCACCATATTATGCCCTATGGACAAGATGCTCATACAACTGATTTTTCAAGATATGCCGTTATATTTTTAGATGTAGGAAATTATCATGATGAGCCTAGAGAAGGTTTGTTTCTTTCTCTTGCAGCTATTGAGCTTTATAATCCCGGAAGGAATAAAGTATGTATTGTTACTCCTGTTCCAATCGAAGACAGATTATCCTTGGATTATTTATCTGAACAAAGAGCGTGTCAAATTGAACCTCCAATAACAGAAGATAAAGTTAGAACAATTCTTGCCAGACCTATTGAAGATTAAATTTATTTAATTCCTTTCTAGATTTTTCTCTGTTTCTTCTGTGCTGATTTAAGAAAGCATTGATTTTTTCTATTAAAATTTCTTTTAACTCTCCTGTCAATAAAGAGCCTGATTTGTAGTCTGCATGAATTTCGTTTAGTTTTTTGTCATTATCTTCAAATAAATATTTAAGCCATAAGAAAGAGATATCAATGTCAGGATTTCCTCCATGCTTCTTGTGTTCTGCTAAAGTTGCCTTTCCTCCTGAGAAGGCGTATTTTTTTATTTTCCTTTCTACTTCTTTTTCTGAGTCATCAAATGAAATATATGATTCAGGCTTTGAAGAAGACATTTTTGTATTAGGGCCCTGCAGTCCGGGAATTAATTTATGGAATGTGAAACAAGGCAGAGAGAAATTCATTCTTGATGCGATATCACGTGAGAAATTTGCATGAGGCAGCTGATCAAAACCAACAGGAGTTAAAGTCGTGCTTATTCCTTCTAATTGAGGATAAATAATATCTGCTGCTTGAGTTAAAGATGAGATTAATTTTTGAGGCGTTATTTCTCCATAAATTGCCTTTACTTCATTAAAAGTAGTTTTTGCGGATGCTAATTTGCTTAAATTTGAATATTCTTTAAATTTTTTAGGACCTGTTGTCTGGAAATAGAATTCAAGATTTTTGCTTTTTAACCCCAAGGCCAGATAGTTCAATAAATATTCCTCCAACGCGATTTTTTTAGCGTCTTTTTCTTTTATATTTCTTACTAATTCAGCTTCCAAATCTGCCGCTAATAAATAAATTTTTGCTCCTAATTTTTGATAATAAATAACCTGACTGATAACAGACATGTGGCCAAAATGGAAAGTTCCTGAAGGCATTAAGCCGGTTAAAATTGCGAATTTCTTTTTTTTTGCTATTGATTCATATATTTTGCTGAAATCTTTGTGCCCTAAAACCAAGCCTCTTCTTATTTCTATAGGTGCATCTTTCAGCTTTTTTATGTAATTAGAAAAAGAATCTACTCCGAGAGTTTTCATTAATTCATTGTAATCTTTTACTTCTTTTACGTCCCATGGGTCAATTCCTTTCATAAGTTATTAAAATGATGCTAAATATAAAAACTTTCCCTATTTATGGAAATATCTCTTTATGTTGAATCTTTTACTGCTGAACTTGTATATCACAGCTATGCCTATTATAAATACAACAATGTGGCCAAGAAGGATGTATAAATCCTGAACATTATTTGACAATGATGATTCAAAGATTATCATGCTTCTCAATAAAGAATCTGAAACTACGAACATATTGTATTCTACCAAGTTCTGTATTGATGCAGGAAGAGTTTCTAATGGAATAATGGTATTTGAGAAGAACAGCAAGATTGTTCCAAGAGAGATTGCTCCTATTGTGGAAGTTTCTTCTGAGTTGAACAAATAGCCTATAATCATCCCAAGCAGGATAAATGCGCTGGTTATGATCAAGACTGCTCCTGACACCTGAAGCAGAGTGTTCAATATTTCAGGCTGAATTGCCGCCATTACTGCAAATACAATAACTAGCTGGAAGATAATTATCAGGATATTTGTCAAGTAAGTTGCCACTATAAACAATAAAGGCTTATTCGGGCTGATGCAATTTCTGAAATAAGCCGGAGAGATTTTTTCCCTTATTACAGTAATGCTTGACAATAATAAAGATACAAACATGACTACCATCATTATTAATGTAGGGAACAGGTAATTAATGTGGGTTCTTTCAGTTGTCACCGACTGGGTTGATGTTTTGATCGGTGAGACTAATGTTTCAACATCCCTTACTTTTATTGCTTCTATGCTTGTAATTAATTTTCCTGATGTCCTTTCCAAATCAACCAGCTGCGAGGATTCTGCAATAGATATTTCTTTCAAGCCTGGAATTACGTCTGTTATTGACTTTACTGCTGATAATTGAGTTTCTAAAACTGAAATTAAATCCTCTAATTCTGTAAATGCCCTTGTTTCATTCGTCTGAGCTTTTAGAGCTGCGGTTTTATTTTTTAATTCGCCTGTAACAATATCTGAATCACCCAACTGCCCTACACTTTGCTCCATGGTTACAATTCCAGAAGTGAACTGCTCATTTGTATTTTTTAAAGAAGTCAATACTCCCTGCTTTTCCTGTAAAGCTGATTTTGCTGTTTCTAATTGGTTTACAACTATAGAAGTTAAGTCCTGCGAGAGCTCTTTGGTCCTTTCTCCAAGGCTGTTTATAATCGCACCTTTTACTGCATACACCAAATTTAATCTTGAAGAATCAACGTGAATGTCTATTGTGTTATTTGCATCATCAGAAACCTGCAAATCATCCGGAATTATCGTGCATAAATGATATGCTCCTGTCTTAACACCCTGTATGCAGCTTTCAGGACTGTTTGTTTTGAATATTAAATAATCCTCCTGGCTTAATTTATCTAAAATGGAATTTGATAATTCATTATATGAACCTGAGTATGAGCCTACTTTTATTGCTGAGAAAGTTGAAGTGTTAAAAGCAGTTCCTACTAGCAGAATTAACAACAAAGGTCCGAAGAGGATAATTAAAGCGGAACTTTTTGATCTTATTAATATCTTAAAGTTCTTCTTAATGACCTCTAGGAGTTTCACCACTTTTTTTCACCAAATTTATAAAGACTTCACTTAATGAAGGCTTTCTTATATCTAACTGAACTATTTTATCTTTCTGCCTGTTTAAACATGAGAGTATTTTCTTTACTGTCTGCTCTGAATTTGTAGACCTTATGACTAATCTGTCGCTGTACCTGTCTATTTTCTTAACTGCCCCTGTTTTTATTGCATCTGCTATTGCTTTGTAGTTTCTTTTTAATGTGATTAGATGAATTTCATCATCTTTTGAGAATAAAGACCTAAGCTGCTCAGGGGTTCCCTTCCTTAAAACCTTTCCGTTATGCAGAATTGCGATTTCATCACAAAGCTGCTCTGCTTCATGCAATAAGTGAGATGTGATTATAACTGTTGTTTCATCCTGGTTTATCCTTTTTATCAAGCTTAAAATTTCCCTTCTTAAAATCGGGTCTAGGTCTTCTGTAGGCTCATCTAAAATTAAAATTCTCGGCTTGTGGATTATTGCACAGCCAATATCCAAACGCCTCTGCATTCCTCCTGAAAGATTTTCTGCAATTTCATCAGCTGCATCCTCCAGCTTTATGAATCTGATTACTTTTTCAATATTGGATTTTAATGTGTTTCTTGGAACGTTGGCTAATGTGCCGAAATATTCCAGGTTTTCTTTTACTGTCAGTTTAGGATAGACTGCATTGTCCTGAGTTGCAAAACCTACAATCTGCCTGATTGAGTTTTCATTTTTTGCCAGTTCTCTTGTTTCGTAAAATACCTTTCCTGAATCGGCTTCCCAGAAGCCTATAATAGTTTTTAATAATGTAGTTTTGCCGCATCCTGAAGCGCCAATAATGCCGAATATTTTTTTGGATGGGATTTCTAAGTCAATGTTTTTTAGAACCTGATGATTTCCAAAACTCTTAGAAAGATTTTTCACCTCTATCTGGCTTGGCATACTTATTATATTCTTAGATTATTTTTAAACTTATCGGAACCTCTTCAGAAGGAAGATTTTTATAGTATCTAGATTTGAAGTTATTAATGAAACATACCAGGGAAGTAACTTTAATATTAATTCTTTTATTTTTAATGGCTCAGATAATTGGACTGGGGATAATTAACAGCTATATTGATGTTGAGAAAGTAATAGAGAAGAAAATTGTGATTATAGATGGAAAGGAAGAAACTATAGAGATTATTGTTGAAAAAGAAACTGTTGATAAACTTCCCTATGGGATTGAAAGGCCTGAGTTAAAAGAAAAGACCAGTTATTTGTCCATTATATTTGCGGTTATTATTGCTACCATTTTGGCTTTAATTTTGCTTAAATATCAAGCTATGAGACTGTGGAAAGCGTGGTTTTTCTTGAGCGTGTTTTTTACTTTAATGATTGCATTTAATGCTTTTATTTCTTCTTTCTTTTCATTAATTTTAGCCTTAGCACTTGCTTTTCTTAAGACTTTTAAAAATAATTTTTACATACATAATTTTACTGAGCTGTTTATTTACGGAGGATTAGCTGCTATATTTGTTCCTGTGATGGGAATTGCTGCAATGATCATAGTTCTTGTTGTGATCTCTGTTTATGACTTTATTGCTGTTTTCAAGACAAAGCACATGATAAAGATGGCCAAATTTCAGACTAAAATCAAATTATTTGCAGGGCTGTATGTTCCCTATGGAAAAAAAGCAGCGATTTTAGGCGGAGGAGATTTAGGATTTCCTCTATTATTTTCAGGCGTTGTGTTTAGGAGCTATGGATGGATATCTCTTATTATTGTTTTGACTTCTGCTTTAGCTTTGAGCTATTTATTATTTAAAAGCGAGAAAAATAAGTACTATCCGGCTATGCCTTATTTAACAATAGGGTGCTTGATTGGGTATGGGATAATTAGATTAATGCAGATATAATTGTCAGTGCTAATATGGTTATTGCTATAATCATAAATTTGTTCATTTTAAGTAGTGAATTATATAATTCAGAAAGTTTTAAAAAGCAATTCTTTTTTGATTGAATAATGGCTGATGCAATAACACAAAAAATATTAGACTTAATGAAAAAGCCTGAGCAAATCAGAAACGTGGGAGTCGCTGCACACATCGATCATGGAAATCTTTGAGATTACTCTCAAGACCAATTAGACGACGTTCAGTGACAACCTTTTGGCAGGAGCTGGAATGATTTCTCAGGACTTGGCAGGGAAACAGTTAGCTTTAGATTTTCATGAAGATGAACAGCAAAGGGGTATTACTATTGATGCTGCTAATGTAAACATGGTTCATAATCTAGAAGGGACTGATTACTTGATTAATTTAATTGACACTCCTGGTCATGTTGATTTCGGGGGAGATGTTACAAGGGCTATGAGAGCTGTTGACGGCGCTATTGTCTTAGTGGATGCTGTTGAAGGAATTATGCCACAGACTGAAACTGTGTTCAGACAGGCTTTGAAAGAACGTGTGAAGCCGGTGCTGTTCATCAATAAAGTTGACAGATTAATAAGAGAATTAAAATTAAATCCTGAGCAAATGCAGCAGAAATTCATCCACGTCATTGATTCTGTAAACAAGCTTATTTCAGACATGGCTCCGCAGGAAAAGAAAAGCGAATGGCAGGTTTCAGTCCAGGATGGAAGTGTTTCTTTCGGCAGCGCGATTCACAACTGGGCGCTCAGCTTCCCTTACATGCAGAAACATAAAGTTACTTTCAAAGACGTTGTTGATGCATATAATACGGACAACCACAAAGAATTAGCTAAAAAAGCGCCTTTGCATAAAGTTGTTTTGAATATGGTAATAAGACATCATCCTAATCCTATTAAAGCCCAGGAATACAGAATTCCTAAAATCTGGCACGGCGAAATTGAATCTGAAATTGGAAAGAGCTTAATGACGTGCGATCCTAACGGCCATTTGGCTTTTGTTGTCACTAAAATCGTTGTTGACAAACATGCTGGAGAAATAGCAGCTGGAAGAATGTTTTCAGGAACTATAAAGCAGGGGCAGGATGTCTACTTAAATGGAGCTAAAAAAACTGTCAGAGTTCAGCAGGTTAACATTTACAAAGGAGCTACAAGAGTTCAGGTAGATGAAGCTGTAGCAGGAAACATTATTGGGATTGTGGGATTAAGAGACACTTTTGCAGGAGAAACAATCTCTGACAAAGAAATGGAGCCGTTTGAAGCTATCAAGCACATATTTGAGCCTGTTGTTACCAAAGCGATTGAAGCTAAGAGACCAGGTGACCTGCCGAAGTTAATTGAAGTTTTGAGGCAGGTAAACAAAGAAGATCCTACTATCACTATTGAGATCAATGAAGAAACTGGTGAGCATTTAATGCATGGAATGGGCGAGCTGCATTTAGAAGTCATTGAGAATAGGATTAAAAGCGAGAAAGGCGTTGAAATCGTGACTTCCCCTCCTTTAGTTGTTTACAGAGAAGCTGTCAATAAAAAAAGCCCTGAAGTTGAAGGAAAAAGCCCGAATAAACACAATAAGTTTTACATCATTGTTGAGCCTATGGCTGACAATCTTTATCATGCTATTAAAGAAGGCGAGCTACCTGAAGGAAGATTAAAGAAAAAAGACCAAACTCTTTGGGATAAATTCATTAAATTAGGATTTGATGCAAGAGAAGCAAGAGATATTTTTGAAATCTTTAAAGGAAACATGCTGATAAACAACACCAGAGGAATTGTCCAACTTAGCGAAGTTATTGATTTGATTGCTGACGGCTTTGAGCAGGTTATGAACGGCGGCCCTTTGGCTAGAGAGCCGTGTGATAAAGTTTTGGTGAGAATTACGGATTTGAAACTGCACGAGGATGCAATTCACAGAGGTCCAAGCCAGGTGCTGCCTGCTGTAAGAGATGCAATAAGAGAAGCTATGAATAATGCTGATGCAGTCATCTTTGAGCCGCTTCAAACTTTACAGATTGATGCTCCCGAGCAGTATCTTGGAGAGATGAGCAAACTTGTCCAGAATAAAAGAGGGCAATTATTGGAAGTAGTAACAGAAGGAGGACACATTAGTGTGAAATGCAAACTGCCTGTTGCTGAAATGTTCGGGTTTACTTCAGATTTGAGAAGTGCAACAGGAGGAAGAGGAAGCCACTTCTTAGTTGATCAAGGATTTGAAAGACTTCCAAGAGAATTACAGCAGAAAGTTGTAAGACAGATTAGGGAAAGGAAAGGATTGAAGGTAGAGGAATAAATTAAATTTTATTTCATCTTTTGTCATATCTGTTTTTTATTAATTTCTTTTTCTAAATACTTGTTTATTTTAATCATATAATCATCTATCTTTGGCTCTATTTTTTTCCACATTTCTTCCGTGATATCTTTTCCTTCATACTTATTTTCATTTCTTATCTTTCTTATTTTTTCAAGAAGATACCAATCCATTTTTAATTCTTTAAAATTTAAAATAATAAATGCGAAAAGACCCTGATGATTGCTTATTTTTTGTTTTTTGAAGCGCATAAGCTGATCACATAGCTCTCTTAAAGAATCGTAGCTTATGTTGAATATTATCCTATAATTTTTATTTTCCATATTTCTCAAAGTTTTTCCATAATTATAATCTTCCATAGCAATTGTTTTTGATTTGCTTATTATATCTAAGTCTAAATTTGCTTCTTCATACAGACCGATTCTTGATAAGTTTTCGTAAACTTTTTCAGCTGTCTTCTTAGGCATTGATATCCACCTTGAAAGGCTCTATACTTTGTTTTATGTAGAATCCTTTTACAATATTAGGAATTACTTTTGGATCTAGTCTTTTTATATCTTTAAAAATTTGAATTTCTCTTTTTAATTTTCTTTCAAATTCTGTTTGATTGAATTCGCTATCATCTCCGTATAAGAATAAATCTATATCACTTGATCTTCCCCAATCGCCTCTTGAAAAACTTCCAAAGATAATTGCTGTTTTTATTTTCTTTATATTATTTAAATGTTCAAACAACCCGCTTTTGTTTAGAAGGTTTAATCCGTATAATCTTTTTTCATTTCTAAATTTTTGTGAATCTCTATTTGCGATATAATAAGGCCTTTTATTTCTTGGTTTGATTCTTTTTATGAGATCTTCTTTTAATAATTGCTTTAAGAAATAATTAACTCTTTCTCTGCTAATTTTTGATTCTTTTATGATATCTTCAAAATACCATCTTCTCAAGGTATCGTTTAAAAAAATTGGTTTTATTTCTTTCATATTTAGTATGAAAAATCATACTATTTTTAAAGATTTCGGTTCTTGAGAACATAGAAAAGAAAGAGATGGAAATAGAAGAATAGTAACTACTTAGTGGTTATAACCAAAAGCTTTATAAACCCATAATTTCCAAGTTTACTTAAGATAAAAACAAAGAAGATTAAGGGGTAAATTAAAAATGGCTAAACAAAAACCACATTTAAATTTAGTATTTATAGGTCATGTAGATCATGGGAAGAGTACATTAGTTGGAAGATTAATGTTTGATTCTGGAAATGTAACTGAAGCAGAATTAAGAAAATTAAAAGAGACTGCACAATCACTAGGAAAAGCAGGATTTGAATTTGCTTTCATAATGGACAGCTTAAAAGAAGAAAGGGAAAGAGGAGTTACAATTGACCTTTCACATCAGAAATTCTTAACTGAGAAATACGAGTTTACAATCATAGATGCTCCAGGACACAGAGACTTTATCAAGAATATGATTACCGGAACTTCACAGGCAGATGCTGCTGTTTTAGTAGTTGCTGCAACTGACGGCATTATGGAGCAGACTAAAGAGCATTTATTCTTATGCAAGACATTAGGCGTTAAACAGCTGATTATTGCTGTTAACAAAATGGATGCTGTCAAATACAATCAGGCTAAATTTGAAGCTGTAAAGAAAGACTTAGAAGTTTTATTAAGAAAAGTAGGCTTTAAACCTGAAAATATTCCATTCTTGGCTATATCCGGCTGGGAAGGAGACAATGTTGTCAAAAAATCAAGCAATATGCCTTGGTATACTGGGAAAACATTAGTTGAACAGATGAATGAACTTCAAGTTCCTGAAAAGCCAATTCACTTACCTTTAAGACTTCCAATTCAGGATGTTTACAACATTACAGGCATTGGAGTAGTTCCAGTTGGAAGAGTTGAAACAGGAATTATGAAAGTCGGCGACAAAGTTGTGTTTGTTCCTGGAAGAGAAGGCAAAGGCGTAGAAGGAGAAGTTAAAACTATTGAAATGCACCACGAGCAAGTAACTCAAGCTGAACCCGGCGATAATATCGGGTTTAACGTAAGGGGAATTGGAAAGAAAGATATTGCAAGAGGAGATGTTCTTGGACATACTACTAATCCTCCAACAATAGCTAAAGAATTTACAGCTCAGATAGTTGTAATAAACCATCCTACTGTATTGACTGTTGGTTACACACCTGTATTCCACATTCATACAGCACAGGTAGCATGCACTTTCTCTGAATTGGTAAGGCAGATTGATCCTGTATCTGGGCAGACAATTAAAGAAAAGCCCGATATGCTAAAAAACGGCGACATTGCTATTGTTAAAATAATTCCTACAAAACCAATAGTAATTGAAAAGAAATCAGATGTTCCTCATATGGCAAGCTTTGCTGTAAGGGATGCGGGCAGTACCGTTGCTGCTGGAGTATGCATTGATTTAGTAAAGAAAGTGTAATTCTTTCTTTTTTTATTGTTAAAATGAATATAGATACAAAAGAAATTCAGAGATATGCAGGATTTTACCAAGTTTCTGAAAGAGAAGTATTAAGCGATATTTCTAGTTATAGAACTTCTTACTTTTTAGACATGCTTTTACATCCTAATAATTTTGAGAACGTTAAAAGTGTTTTTTCTGATTCTAGATAAGAATATAGATTCTATTAAAAATCTATTATTTAAAATTATATAAAAAGTAACTTCTTTAGAGTAGTAAAATAATCGAAAAGTTTATAAAGGCATATTTTGCTACTTTATACTATGAAAAAGAAATTAAGTATTTCAATTGAAGAGGAAAAAATCATGCTGTTAGAGAGATTTGTAAAAAATGGCAGATTCAGGAATAAATCCCATCTAATAGAGCATAGCATTGATAAATTTTTGAAAGGAGAAGAAAATGAGTGAAAAATTAACTTATGATGATGTAAAGCTTGGAGAGAAAGCAGTTGAATTACGCAGAACAGGAGCTTCGCAAGAGGAAATAGCAGAAAAAACTGCAGTGTATCTAAATACTCAAAAGCATTTTTATGGATTAAACAATACTGATATGATTGTTGCAGATGTCTTAAGAGGGGGGAACACTCTTGTTGTTGGAAGGTCTGGTTGTGGAAAGTCTCAGCTTGCAGAGGATATTTGTAATTATTTTTTTGGCGGATCAATTGATATGAATGGAAGGGGATTAATTATAGAAGGAAATAATCCTGATTTAAGAATCATGGAAGATGTTTTTACAACTGTTAACAGAGAAGAAGGCAGAAGGGTATTAAATCATAGAGTCGGAGCAAATTTTGTAAATTTTGAAGAGTTTAACAGGTCTCCAGAATTTACTCAAAACCAATACATGGATGCTTTAAATAGAAGATTAATATGGGGGGGCCAAAAAGTAGTTTTAGGAGATGGATTCTGCTCTTCAATAGCAACCGGAAATCTTGGTAATGGAGAATATAAAGGAACATTTGAATCAGATAAAGCGCTTTACAATCGTTTTGGATTGGTGGTAAACTTGGATGAGCCAGAATTTAGGCCAAGTTTTGAAGATAGGGAGATGATGGAAAGGCTTAGACCAGCTGATGCAGGAATCAAAAGATCACCTATAAGAGATATTACAGGAAAAATAATTCAGGCAAGTGAGAAAATAAAAGAATCTACACTTGAACTGAATTTAGAATCAGAAGCAGTTCTGAAATTCTTAAGGGATGGATTAGACAATTGCTCGCAGCATCATGGAACAAAAGATTTGGAATGGCATTTTCAGAATAGAACATGCCAAGAATGTCCAAAAAATGCAGATGCTCCGCAACAATATGCTCTTTGTTCAATGGTTCAATCGCCAGTAACAAGAACTTTGAATAATATAAGATCTTATGCAGCTGCTCTGGATTATTTGATGAAGTTAAAAGGCGTAGGGAAAGAATGTCCTTCAGCAGAGTTGATATTCAAAGCATTTGAATTAACAAGTGCGTATCAGGGTGCGTTAAATCCTTTTATCCTTAAAAGATTATATCATGAAAAAGCAAGCTCGATGATGAAAGACGTTGTAGGACAGCTTAAAGAGGATTACAAAAGAAATGAAGACAGGATATTAACTGCTTTAGAAGCTGCGCAAAGAGGAGTGAAGCCAAGTTCATTATTTTATCTAACACTCCCAAAATCAAGTCGAGTTTTAAGAACAGATTATGGAGACTTTCATGGAAAAGTTCAAGATATTCAAGAAGCAGGTGGAGAGGTTTCAAGGAAGGAGTTTGAATTTGATGACAACGGTGTTTTAGGATATTCATGGGTAGAAAAATCAGCAAATTTGTCTGCTGAAGAAGCAACTAAGGAGAGCAGCTAAAAAAATGAAATCAATACTGACAGACAAAACAAGAACAAGGTTCAACCCAGACACAAGACCAGCTAAAGACATATTTGAACTGCTCGAGCAG
>Ga0209541_10004250_pt1 | contig 25611 bp, 29 predicted proteins | sample RifCSPlowO2_01_FD_184027 | JGI IMG/M metagenome (GOLD analysis project Ga0209541, IMG submission 184027) | Groundwater microbial communities from Rifle, Colorado - Rifle CSP2_plank lowO2_0.1 (SPAdes) (version 2) | ecosystem: Environmental > Aquatic > Deep subsurface > Groundwater | place... | reverse complement strand
ACCTTGAATTTGGTTTTTTGGATGCTCAAAGTGACTGCGCACTTTGACATCTCCGAATACCGCGGAGCTTGCTCCGATTCGGTAGGAGATTACAGAAAGTTTCTTTATCTTCCTTGAAAAGATGTTTTGCTATTATAAATACTACAAACTTTCCTTAAGCCCGATGTTTTGAGAAACATTTCTTTCTTTTAAGAGGACAACATTGGAGTGAATATATTTAAATCTAGATTTGTTAGCCTCATAAATGAAGAAACCCTATATAAAGAAATATTGTAAAATCTCAAAATTCTCAGTATTTATAGTTGATGGAGCCTACATTAGGGAATTTATTGATGAAGAGTTTACAAATTTCGGACAGCACTTTAGATTTAAATTTATCCCAAAAAATGAGTTTTGGATAGATAAACAAAATAGCAAAGATGAATCAAAATATTATATAGGCCACTTGCTTGTAGAGAACAGATTAATGTCTCAAGGAAAAAGTTATGATTATGCCTTAGAACAAGCAGATAAAAAAGAAAGACTCGAAAGAATAAAATCAAAGCACTTAACAAAATTATTAAAAAGATTTAATACTAAAAAAAAGATAATTGGAAAGGTTCATAAAAAACTAATAAAAAACCTTAGCGGGAAGATTAAAATATGGATAGTTCACGGATATATTGTAAGGTCTATTTTCTTTGTAGATTTTACTGAAGGTGGACACGGAAATGTATATGATTTTATCCCTCATGATGAGGTTTGGATAGATGATGAGCTTGACAAAAAGGAAATTAATTTTGTTATAGTTCATGAGCTTCATGAAAGATATCTTATGTCTAAAGGGCTAGAATATGACCTTGCCCATCACAAGTCAAGTAACTTGGAGTATTATTGCAGGCATAATAAAAAAGAACTTAAAAAGATACTTCAAAGAGAAAGTCGAAGAAATTGATAAACCGTATTAAGAATATGTTTTAGAGTAATAGAGATTAAGCAACTTAATCTAAACTTTCAAAAAGAGAACGTTTTTATACATTTTTTATCATATATATACATGAAACCCAGGTCTAAGATAAAAAAGTTTTTCAAAAGTATAGGACCTGGATTTATTACAGGAGCATCTGACGATGATCCATCAGGTATAGGAACTTATTCTCAAACAGGAGCTCAATTTGGATACAGCCAAAGCTGGACGGCATTATTTTCTTTTCCTTTTATGAGTGCAATACAAGAGACTTGTGGAAGAATAGGGATTGTAACAGGTAAAGGGCTTGCAGGAGTAATGAAAAAACATTATTCAAAATCGGTTTTATATTTCTCAGTTTTAATTCTTTTAATTGCAAATACAATTAACATTGGAGCAGATCTTAGAGCAATGGCCTCTGTCGGACAGCTTGTATCGGGAGTAAGTTTCATATACTGGCTTTTTGGAATAACTGCAATAACTTTGTTTCTGGAAGTATTTGTTAGTTACAAAATATATGTCAGAGTATTGAAATATTTTGCATTTTCACTATTTTCTTATGTCATTGTAGCATTTATGGTAAAACAAAATTGGTCAGAAATATTTCTCTCAACATTCATTCCTCATGTTTCTTTCACAAAACAATATCTTATGAATATAGTTGCAATTCTCGGAACGACAATCTCCCCATATCTATTTTTCTGGCAGGCAAGCGAAGAAGTTGAAGAAGAAGTTGATAGAAAAGAGCTAAAGAGCATGGGTTCTGGAATTCCAAAGTTCAAGGCCTCTAGATTAAAAGATTTAAAAATAGACACAATAACAGGAATGTTCTTTTCAAATCTAATTATGTTTTTTATTATAATAACTGTTGCCTCAACCCTTGGAGCCAATGGAATTACAACCATTCAGACTGCAGATCAAGCAGCAGAAGCATTAAGGCCCTTTGCAGGGGATCTAACCTATCTATTATTCGCATTAGGAGTGATAGGGACCGGACTTCTTGCAATACCTGTTCTTGCAGGCTCAGCATCTTATGCCTTGTCGGAATCGTTTAAAATGAAGGAAGGACTTTATCTAAAATTCAAAAAAGCTCATGGATTTTATGGAATAATAACTCTAGCCACAATAATCGGACTATCTGTTAATTTTATAGGAATTCCTCCATTCAGAATGCTTTATTACACAGCAATTCTTAATGGAATTGTTGCACCACCCCTTATGTTCATAATAATGAGAATCTCAAACAATAAGAAAATAATGGGGGAACACACTAACAAAAAATTAAGTAATATCTTAGGGTGGACAATCACAGGAATTATGAGTTTAAGTGCAATAGCCCTATTAGTAAGTTTAATTTTCTAATTTAATCCAATTCCCAAAAGAAAAATAAAAAGGGGGACGGGATTTAGTAATAGCTTTCGCTTGATTCGTCTGCTTTTGCAGGTTTACGGGTAAGCAATACTATTAAGACAACTAGGAGTACAATAAACACTATTGCAAGAACGATTGTCAAAACAACAGCTGCGTTTCCGCTAACTGCTCTTCCTTCAACGTTTGCAACAAAGTCCTTCTCGCTAACAACTGCGTTATCAGCGCCTAAAACAGTAACTTTGAAGTCGTATTTTCCTTCACGGTTTGAGTTTGCCATCAATATGATTGACTTGCTTGAACCAGCAGGAACTACAACAACAGAGTCTTCAAGACTAACGGTTAGACCGTCGTCTGATTCTGTTACTAGGTTGTACACCAAGATCTTATTACCAGAGTTCACAATTGTAAGCGTATACTTGCCTTCTGATCCAGCAGAAAATGTCTTGCTAGAAGAGGATGGCACAATCATACTGTTAGCATTGCTACTGACGATTTCAACACGTCTAATTGCAGTGGTTTCAGCATCATTGTTAAACGCTTTTATTTCAACTGTGTAGAGTCCAGGCGCTGCATTTGCAGGAACTGCTAGTAACATCCTACCTTCGATTGAGTCGTCTTTTATATCTCTTGAACTGTTGTCAAGAGGGGTCAAATCTTGTAAAAAGATTCTCTTGCTAATTCCTAATGTAGGAATAGATGCTTCGATAAAAGTATCTTCAGCAATATAACGACCGCGGTTCTTTAGAACTGCTTCGATTTGTAGGACTTCACCAGCGCTAACTCTAGAATCACTTTGTATTGAAAGGAATTCTAAAGCATAGTTCTTTCTCTGTACAGCAAAAGTAGCTGTAAAGGTTGCTCCAACTGAGTCTTGGCTTTCGACTTTAACTTCCAAAATGAAATCCTCATTAGGATCAATATCAGATGGGATGTCTAATCTAAGCAATTTGCTATATATTCTACTTGGTAGAACATCAAATCTCTCAGTTGTATCAGAGGTGCCTGGCACTCCAAGAACTCTAGCTGTTACACGCACGTTGTTTTCAAAGGTTGCTGAATCAAAAACTACTCTTAAATCAAGAGTTTGTCCTGCCTCAACACCAAAGATTGTACCTTGTTGTAAATTCAAACCTTCACTTTCAACATAATTTATGTTGGCGAAAGCGCTTACAGCAGGTACTACAACAAGCAATGTAATTGCTATGACAAATAAACTTACAATGTTTTTTATGTTCATTCTTGGTTGTATCCAAAATTTAGTTAATTATCAATCCCATGGGCCTTTTATAAACTTTACGGTAACAACATTTTCATTACCCTTCAGAGTAACAAAAAAGTTTATTAAGTATACTTACGCATACTTTCTATGGATAATAAGCAAAGAATAACCACTATAAAGATAGATAAAGAAACAAAGAGTCGTTTAGACAAGCTAAGAGTACACCATAAAGAGAGTTATGACGAGGTTCTTCAGAAAATACTATACATTCTAAACTTGTGTAAATCAGGTTCGGGAGAGGCAAGAATGCGTCTTCTAGCCATAGACAAACTCAAAAGCCTTAATCTCTCAAAAACCAAAGAATCAAAAGGCAAATATTAACTAATTAATTCTTCCCTAATTTCTCCTAAATTTGCTATAATATATTTATACAACTTCTCTATAACTACTGATTGAAGACCTTCTTTAAGAGTTCCATGACATAATTCAAGATTTTTCTCAGGATATCCAGCAACACCTATGGCAATAGCACAAGTCATAGTTGTATCCTCATACCGTCTTAAATCAATATTCCCTTCTTTAGCATTCAAAAGAGTAACTTCAATATTACATTTTTTGTCTGAGGTTCCAAGAACCTCATATTTCCAAGAAGCTTCATCTTCTTCGTTTACAAAAACAGCAGATCTACATTTAGTCATGTGAGCCTCAAAACAAGAATAATCCTCACAACTTACAGGGACAAAAGTATAATATAATGCAAGAACAGCAACAACCAAAATTAAAATACTAATCAATTCTTTTGCATACTTAACAGGGTATTTAATAGGCATAGAATCGAATACAAAAAAGACTATATAAATATTAATAATCAAAGATTATTATTAAAGCCCAACTAATTCTATATTTGTTTCAACGGCTGCAAAGTTCTTAGCAGCTATATGTGAAACTCCACGCTCTTCACAAGAATGAATTATTTGTTTTGTAGCTATGCCATCTATAATTACTGCAGAAATATTAGTTCTGCTTCTGTTTAATGCAGGAACAACTTCAGCACTTGATATTGTGCGTTCAATAGATAAATCAGAATTCAAAAGTAATGCTTTCTTAGTTCCTACAATTTTTTTATATTTTTCTTTCAATTCAGAAGACACGTCTCCGGAAAATGCCACTAATTCATTATTGATAGAATTATCTGAGCCAAACCTATATATGAAATCTCTTGCAGGCATACGTCTACGTAAACTAAGCAAGATTTCTTTTCCAGCCAACTCTTCAACTTCTTTTCCATCAGGAGCAACTGCAATGTAAGCAATCTTGGCATTATCATATACATTTTTTGCAATAAGTTTGCCTCCTCTATCACCATCAACAAATAATGTAATCTCTTTATCTTTACCAAGTATAGCTATTTCCTTAGGTAATTTAGCACCATTCATGCCAATTACATTATTTATTCTATTTTTTAATAAATTAATAACATCTGCACGGCCTTCAACAACAATTAGTTCATCTCCGCTTATATCTCCAGCAGGCAACTGTTCTTCACCATATTCTTGGATTTTTGCAGCCCTATTTTCTTCCTTTACAGTTTTAGAAATATTATCCTTACCTGAAGAATCAAGACCCTCAAGTAGTGCTTTTGCACGCTCAATAATGTAATCTCTTTTACTTCCTCTAACGTCTTCAATCTTAGATATAGTAACTTTAGCTTCACTTGGACCTATTTTATCTATAGTTTCAAGAGTTGCAGCAATAATTGTAGTCTCAGATTTATCTAATGCACTAGGTAATTTTATTTCCCCTACCGTGCGTCCATCAACTGTATTCAATTCAACTTCTATGCGTCCAATTTTTCCTTCTTTTTGAAGTTCTCTCATTTCAAGTTCAGTGCCTAATAGCCCTTCAGTCTGTCCAAAAATAGCTCCAATTACATCTGGTTTTTCAATTGGGCCTTCAGCAGCAAAGCTAGCACAAATCATATATTTAATCGATACCGGACTTATTTTTGCCATGTTCAAAACTCTCCCTCCATTTGCGAACGTAGGTGAGCTAGTTGTTTTGAACTACCAAAAATTTCAATTTTTGCCATGTTTTGTTTTCAATATACAAGGGTAGAAAAAGCGTCAACTACAGTCAAGGCATCAGGTCAAAGACCTAAACAAACGTGAGTGTGATTAATATACAGTGATCTACCAAAGTGATATTATGATTAAGAAATTTTAATTTCAAGATATTTAAATGTTGTGTTTTATCTAAATTAGGCTCTCTTCAGAGAAATTGAAGAATTAAGCAAAAAAATATACATAAAACACAGACAAATGGAAAAAAATTAAGCGTCTTGTCTTTATATACTTTATAGTCGGGAAAATAACTTCAAAAAGATTTATATACCTAATAATAAAAGAAATATTAATTAAAATGGTGATGACGATGGAAGATTCAGAAAACCCAAAATCCTCTATAATAGAAGAAGAGGAATTTACGGAAACAACTATCGACGATCTTTGCGGAGATCTCGACAGTCTTTCTTTTTAGGATTAACACATTGCCCTCGCACGAGGGCTTTGTTATTTTTTATTTTTTTAAATTTAAATTCAAGAGCATCGATTTTTTGATGAAGAACTCGCAAGACCAGAGAAAATGAGAGATCAATCTAAATTATAAAAATTTTACAAATCAAAATTATAATAACCTAGACGCAGACATCTTATCCTTAAGTGCGTGATATTCTCGAACATTTCCTAATTTATAATATAACTCAAGCAATTTATTCTGCACTTCTTTTTTTTCATCAGAGTTTAAATCCAAAGAAAGCATTTTCTGATAAATTTCTTTTGCATTATTTCGTCTATCATTTTTTAGATAAACTTGCACTTGATTAAAATGAAATTGTTTATACAATTGTTTCATCTCCCATTTTTCACTATCATTTCCTAAAGCAAGAGATTGCGCAAACATTCTTTCAGCATCCTCAAAATTATTTCCTTTAATATTAAATTCAACTGCTTTCATAAATTGCCCTATCTTTTCGCGAAAGGTTGTTGTAATTTCAGCGGCGGCTCGCATAGTTTTTGCAGCATCAAGGAACATACCTTTCTGCCCATATATTCTAGTAAGCTCAAGAAGAACAAATTTACGTGTATCAAAATCAAGTTGTGACTTTACAGCTCTCTGTAAATAACTCATCTTCACATATTCACCCATCGTCTTTATTTTAGCATCTATTTCAGAGCGAGTCCTTTCAGCAATGGGTTTATCTACAATATACATATTTGTGAAAACTAACTTCTCTTTATAATGATTATGTTAGTCTATTTATCGTTTCCAAAATAAATCTTTCCTTATTATTGGTATTAAAGCCATATGAACTGCCTGTTTTAGTAAATCCTCTCTGCTTATTCTATCATCAGTTAAAATAGATATAAATCCTTTTCCATATCCTACTCTTTTTTCTTTTACAATTCCTAACTTAAAAAGAGCTTCATCAAGGCTAATATGTTTTTTCCAGATTAATTCAGCAACATTTCTAGGAATTGGGAAAGTACTACCCTCTCCAAAAGAGGTTCTCTTACCATTATAGACTGCACAGACAGTCCTATTCATTGCAAAAACATCATCTCCAGAAATATTATCAAGGCCAGACTCTAGTCCAACTCCATAATTACAACCTTTAGCTGTTTCAAAAGCCCTTCTTGCTCTATTTCTTGCTCCAAGATAGATCTCTTTTTTTCCCAATGGTTGCTCAGAAACTCCTGATTTAACATCTACTTCCATAAAGCTGGCTTCATCAAAGTAATCATACAAAGATAACACATTCCTCACAGATTCAACTTTCACAGGATTTGTAGATCCAACATTAACTAACATAAAACTCAGCAATAAATACAATATAAAAAACTATAGTTGACAACTAGAGGTGATCGTTTCATAACAATTTCGAAATGCCAAATGACCTTTTCGTATATCTAAAATTTAAAACCACACCTCTAGATTGATTATTATAGTCTAAATAACTAAGGCTTAACTTATATATAAATGTATGTATTCAACAGATTAAGCAACAATAACTTCTTATCAAAAAACTAATTCTTCTTAGCTGTAATCTCTAAACATACGCCTGCTGCAACTGTGCTACCAGCGTCTCTTATTGCGAATCTTGACATGTGAGGGTTTGAAGCTTGTGTATCAAGAACAAGGTTTCCTATAGGTTTAATTCTAACCTTGGCAACATCTCCATTCTTCAAGAAGTCAGGATTTGTAGCCTTAGTTCCATCAGGAGATTGTTTCTCAATCAATTCAATAAATTGGCAAGGAACCTGAGCAGTGTGTACGTGGAACACCGGAGTATATCCCTTAGCAATAACTGTTGGGTGAGAGATTATAGCAACTTGAGCAATGAACTCTTGTACAATTGAAGCAGGATGAGCAGCATCACAAACTACATCTCCGCGAGCAAGATCTTTCTTTCCAACACCACGAATATTAATTCCTACATTGTCTCCAGCTCCAGCTTCAGGCATCTGTTCATGATGCATTTCAATAGTCTTAACTTCACCAGATATTCCAACACCAGAACGACCAGGCAATACAATAACTTTCTGACCAATCTTCATAATTCCAGTTTCAATCTTTCCTACAGGAACTGTACCAATACCTGTAATTTCATAAACATCTTGCAGAGGCATACGTAATGGTAAATCTGTTGGCTTATTAGGTTGTTCAAACAAATCTAGTTGTTCACGAACAGTTGGACCTTTATACCAAGGCATGTTTTCAGATTTCTTTACAACATTATCTCCAAGATAACCTGAAGCAGGTATGAATGCCATTGTTTCAACTTTATAACCAGCTTGTTTCAATATATTTGAAACATCTTCAACAACTTTCTTGTAAACATCTTCTTTCCATTCAACAGTATCCATCTTGTTAACAAGAACTGCAATTTGTTTAACACCCATTGTTCTCAAAAGCCAAGCGTGTTCCTTTGTCTGTGGTTGAACTCCTTCAGCAGCAGCAACTGTCAAAAAAGCAGCATCAGACTGTGAAGCACCAGTAATCATATTCTTGATAAAGTCTTTGTGACCAGGGGCATCAATTATAGTAACTTCATACTTGTTTGTAATCAACTTTTGATAAGAAAGATCAATAGTAACTCCGCGCTCTCTTTCCTCTTTAAACTTGTCCATGATATATGCAAACTCAAAACCGGCCTTACCATGTTCTTTAGCAATAATTTTAAGTTTCTCAAGTTCTTGCGCAGGGATTGCTCCAGCATCGAACATTAATCTACCAATTGTAGTACTCTTTCCGTGGTCTACGTGACCTACGAAAGCAATGTTTATTGTTGGTTTTGTTTTTGCCATTGTATGTAAACAGTTTTATTTTTATGGGTATTTAAATCTTGCGTTAGATTACAAGATTTAAACATGTTGATATCAATCAACTTTGTATAAATGTTTTTGTTTTGAAAAACTTGGTACATGTTGGCATAAGTCAACTTTATTTAATTTTCAATTCAAAGAAGATTTTTATACTTAATTAGTTTAACAACTTTATGAAAAGTCAGATGATAGAGAGAAAAACTAAAATTACGGCTTCTGATAAATTTGTAACAGTACTGGCATTAGTAAGCATCATAGGTTTTGCAGGAATTGTTAGTTATACTTTATTTGAAGTCAATATTAACTCTTATTTAGAGCCTATATGGATGACAATTATAGGAATAGGATTTATAATAGAAGGCCAGTTTGGAACATTAAAAAGAATAAGAGAAGAAGGTCTAAATCCAACTAATTTCACACATCTTATCACCCTAATTATAGGAGTAATGGCTATAATATCAGGAATATTTAGCATCCCTCAAATCCGAATAGAAACAACAGGTTTTTTAGCCATGAAAGGAATTTTAGCACTAGTTGCTATAGTAGTAATTATAGTTCAAACATGGCTTGTGAAATAATTATTGGAATTTTTTGGGTTTAATACCCCACAGCTTGCTCCGATTCGGTAAGAGATTACAGAAAGTTTCTTTATTTAAATATAAAGTGGATCTTTAAATTATAATAAAATACTTAAATACAAAAGATAAAAACAATTAATGGAAAAAGAGCAAGATTTAATTGTAGAACAAGGAGAGTATAATCTAATTGCAAACACAGATAAAGATTTTAAAATAACTCACCTCATTCTTAAATCTTCAAATGGCTCAAAGAGAGTATGGAAAGTAGAAGAATTAACAGAAAAAGAAGTTTCATTTAAAATTGAAAAGTTTTCCTAATTTTTATAAATTTTTTCTCTATTCCCTACTTCAATCACATAAATTATAAGGTGGACATCTCTAATATCTAAAATTATCCTATAATTATCAACTCTTGTCCTATAATATTTACTATTATAAAGCTTCTTTACAAAATTATGAGGTCTAATTTTTATCCTATCTAAAGCAGAACCAATTCTATCCTTTGTTTTTTTATCTAATTTTTTTAATTGACCCCTTGCTTCTTCTGATAAAATAATTTCATACATTTATTCCCAACTCTTTCTTAACATCTTCCCATTTGTGAATTCTTCCCTTTCTGATATCTTCTTCGGCTCTTACAATACTTTTTTTCGTTTCCTCGCTTATTTCAGCCCTATCTTCAATTAAATCCCAAATAACATTTTCATAACTTTCTTTTTCAGAAAGCTTCATCTGCTTTAATTTATGGAGTAACGATTTGCTTACTTGTATGCTTGTTTCCATAGACATTCTATAGATGGCTATAGTATTTAAATTTTACTATTAGCAATATTGACTAAATAACTTTCCATTTAGGAATATTTGATAAACCTCAGATTAGCAATATTGACTAAATAACTTTCCATTTAGGAATATTTGATAAACCTCAGATTAGCAATATTGACTAAATAACTTTCCATTTAGGAATATTTGATAAACCTCAGATTAGCAATATTGACTAAATAACTTTCCATTTAGGAATATTTGTTAATTTGAGAATTAACAATATTTGCTAAAACTATGTTTAATAACAGAAACTTTTTTATCTAAAACTTCATCTTTTTTCTCAGATGATTTTATCTTAAGTTTAACAATTTCATCCCTAATAAAATTTTCAACCTTCTTGCTCATACTTATACCGTTCTTCTTACAATAAGCAGAAAACTGTTTATACACTTCCTCATCAACATTAAACGTCTTTATCACCATGTTTAATTTCCTCTTCCTATTGTGGGCGTAAGCAAATCTTTTGATTTGCACACATGTTGTGCTCTGCACAACTTTGAAGGCGAGCCAGTGGGAATTGAACAGACACAAACTTTCATCAGATAAGTTTCTTGTATCTGAAATTTCTCTGAAATTTTCACCATATTAATTAAATAAAGTTATTTAACCTTAATAAATATATCTCTCTATAAGTATATACTAAAAATAATTTAAATAAAGTTATATAACTTTAAATAACTAAGTCCCAAAATACAATTCAGGTTTTTTATTAAGGTATCTAATATAATGAGGTATCTCTCTAATTCCATAAACTCCTTTAATGACTACATTTACTAGGCAACCATAGCCTTCTCGAGCATATAATGCTACCCTTACAAATCCATTTTTCAAATCATCTACGCTTCTCTTCATTTCAATATGAGGTACAAGTCTTGAATGATGAATAGGCCTTTCAACAACAATCTCTTCTACATAGTCTAACTCAGCCAATGCACTAAGCGCACTATCAAATCTAGAAGTCAAGTCAGGACTCAATTCCCTAAACCTGCCTAATTTATCTCTTTTATATGCCATGATTCGTCAATTCCTTACAAGTAACAAATTAATAAACTTAACGTTTGGTTAAGAAGTCTTACACTTCACACATTTTTGTATAAACTATAATAATCATTTAAACTTCTTACTCTTCTTCCAGAACTCTTCAAAATATGACTTAAATGAATCTGCTATTTCTTGATTAACAATTTCCAAGGTAATTGGATTAGATGAAGGAAAACCAATAACAGTTACATCCTTGTATCCCATTATCCATGCAGGTGTGTTAATCTCTGTTGGCATGTAACGAGCATCACAAAGTTTGTAACTATTCCTATTCTTTAGAATTTTTTTATCAGTATTTGGATGAAATAATAGTTTACAGTGTATTCCTGCTTTAGCCCTTCGAAGGTGATCTCTTTGCCAATATGCATGAAAATGTTCTGGTTGTTCTGGTGCAATCCCAAGGTAGAAAAATTCATCTCCTTTCTCTAGTTTTAGATAGGTATGTTCATGGACTGCAATCATTCCTTTAAATCCTTCATATATTGTTGCTGTTTGTTCTTTGTTTTGGTTTTGCTTTGCAAGAAGTGTTGGAATTAAGTTTTCAATTTTATTTTTGTTTTCAGCAAGTTTCTTCTCATTTTCTTCAATATATTCAATTAATTTATGAGGATCACTTGCTTGATAGTATCTTGTTTTTTCTTTAGTAATATAGGAAACAAGTCCTTTTTGTATGAGTTTTTCTAGGAGCTGATAAATAATGGACTTTGCTACACCAGATTTCTCAGTGATTGGACCAGTAGTCGATGAGCCAAGGTCTAGGAGTGCAAAGTATACCTTTGATTCTCCTTGGGTGAGTCCTGCGTCTTGAAGTGCCCTAATATCCATACACTCCCAAGGTTTTTATACCTAATAAAGGTTTCTAAATGGTACACCACTAGTAGTAGGCTAATCATTATAAACTGTATATTAGCTATGTAATTAACAAGTAGTTACATTTGATGTAATGAAAGGAGAATAAAATAAAATGGAAAACGAAAAAAGATTCAAAGGAGCAATAGGAACTGAGTATGCATTATTTGAAAAAGCATACCCTCATTTCAAGGAACTCCAGGAAAGGATTGCACTTGAGATCTGCAAATACGCTAAAGATAGAAATTTAAGTGTTTTGGAAATTGGCTGTGGTCCGGGCCCTACAAGTGATAAGATTCTTTCCTCGAATGAGAATATTAATTTGACTGCCGTTGATAATGAGGGAATCATGATTTCTCAGGCTAAAGAATATCTTTCTAATTATGGAGATCGAGTTAAACTTGTTGAAGATGACGCCTTATCTTTCTTAAGGGGTGTTTCTGATGCTTCTTTTGATGCTGTAGCAAGCGCATGGACAATTCATAATTTTACTCTCGAGTATCGAGAAAATATAATCAAAGAGATATTTAGGGTGCTCAAGCCTTCAGGATTATTTGTTAATGGAGATAAGTACGCTCAAGAAAATATCAACAAGCATCACGAAGATTTCAATTGGTCTATCGAGCAGTTCATTGAGAAAATGGCTAAGACTGGTAACTCCAAGATTTGTTATGAATGGATTATCCATATGGGTCTTGATGAATCTTCCAATCTTTTAATGAAAGAAAAAGACTCTCTTAGTCAATTAGAAAATTTAGGGTTTCTAAATCCAAGAATTATTTGGCGTGAAAGAATGGAAGCCATACTTATTACTCAGAAGGGGGATGAAATTTAAGATGAAACGCCTATTGAAGAATGTCTTAGTTGCAGGTGCTTTAGCTTTAGGTGCTGCCTGCTCAAGTTTTGAAGTAAAACCAGGTTTTAACGCAGTTTATAGTGGTGTGAACACTCAAGCTGAAAAAGGTTATACACGAGTTTTTACTGGCGGTAGTGTTGGTAATGATGCCGTTAGGATGCACCATCACAGTCTTAATGAGATTTCTGGCACCGATATAAATACATATTTTGGTAGAAATAGCCTGGGTGTTGAAGCTGCTAATCTTGGCATTGAGGTAATAGTTGAGGCCAAAGGTGGGAGTAGTGGTCTTTTTGCTGGTCAACCTCAGTATGGTATTCGCGATAATAATCTTCCAGGAATGCTTGGTGCTAATAGGGGTTTTGTACAGGGAACCACGAACGGTGAGGATATTAATCTTACCTTGCTTTATGGTAAGAGTCTTGATGGTCTTTCTTCAAGTTCAAGTCCTTTATCTCTTGAACTCTTTAATTCTTATGATCATAAGAAAGACACTAAAGATAGTAATCTGACCGAAATAATTGTTGATTGGAGTCTTACTAATAATTTTAGTCTTTTCGCAAGGCAGGATACTAATGACTTAAAGTTTAATGATTCAAGCTATATTATTGGTGGAGTGTTAAAGTTTTGAGAAAGGTTTATTTATTCTTATAATCATTTAATCATCATGAAATTTAGAATTGCAAAAAGATCCGATTTTAATTTACTGTGGAATATTCTAACAACAACCCCTGAATTACAATCTGATTCAGAGGGGGATACATATGATAAGGCTTGGTTGAAAGAAGTATTAAGCACACCAAAAGAAAACCTTGTTTTAATAGCTGAAGAAAAGGATGGATTCATAGGTTTTGGAATTGTTCATTATTTAAAGAGTGTTAAGCAAAGTTTGATCAATGATTTATTCATTGTTAAAGAATATAGAAAAAAAGGCATTGCTTCTAAGTTTATGAAAAAATTTGAAAAGGATGCAAAAAAGAAGAGTTTTAGATATGTAACTGGTTTTGTTAGAACAAATAATAAAAAGATGCAGAAATTAAAGGAAAAGCTTGGTTACAAGAAAGGGAACAGTTTTTATTTTTTTGAAAAAAAGATTGGAAATTAGTATTAATACTAAGAACAATAGGAGGAAAATTTGAATAACTTTTAATTACTGATTCTCAGCTAATCCTTTTCTATCTCTAATCTTTCTAACCACTTCTTCCTGTAATTCTCTAGGTAATTGTTTGAAGTCTTGAGTAATTAAACTTGAAACTCCTCTTCCTTCAGTGATGCTTCTCAAGTCATTGCTCCACCCAATCATTTCAGCTACTGGAATACGAGCTTTTATGAAAACATCAATTCCTTTTTGCTCAACATCAATTAAAACACCACGTTTACTTGCAATAAGTCCAGTAACAGCACCCATAAAATCAACAGGAGCTTCAACTAAGTGTGTTTGAATAGGTTCAAGTATAGCAGCACCGCCCTTCTTCATTGCATTAAACATTCCAATACGAAAAGCAGGGTAAATTTGCGCAGGCCCTCTATGCATGTGGTCTACGTGAAGTTTAGCATCCAGCAATATGAATTTAGTCTTCATCAAAGGTTCTTTTGCTAAAGGCCCATTATCAATTACAAGTCTCCATCCATCAATTATAGATTCAATAACTTCAGAAAGCAAGACAAGCCCACGAGTTTGATCTTCAAAGACGTTTCCTTTATAGATCTCTCTGTAAGCACGCGCTTCATCATTTGAAATACCAAGTTCAGATAAGCTCTTCCATATCTCTTCAGATTTCTTTTTCAAACGTCCCTCTGGAACTATTCCATCTTCAATAGCATTATACACGCTATCTTCTAATGGGACCATACTCAAGAAGAATATATTGTGTCCATTAGGTGTACGACTCTCAATTTTACCGCTATCATTTACAAGAGATTCACGATACACAATTATAGGGTTACCCATTTTTATTTCAAGACCTTTCTCAGTTTTTATACGTCCTTCAATAATTTCAAGGTGTAACTCCCCCATTCCAGAAAGTAAGTTCTCTCCAGTTTCCTCATTAATCTCAATTTTAATAGAAGGATCTTCCTTTCCAACTTTACGCAATACTTCAATAAGTTTAGGCAAATCTTGAGGTTTAGTAACTTCAATAGATTTAGTAATAACTGGTTGGAATATATGTTTTAATTCCTCAAACGGAGTCTGCTCAGTTAATGTGACTGTCTCTCCAACATCTACATTTAATCCAGAGATTGCCAAAACATTTCCAGAAGGAACACTATCTAACTGTTCAGGTTTGATACCATTATATACAAGAACCTGTTGAATTCTAGATTTCTTTTTACTTAGATTGCAATAAACATCCATTCCATTTTGTAATGTTCCTGAATATAATCGCCCAGCAGAAAGTTCCTTTCCAGAGCGGGGGTCAATAACAATTCTCGTAACTACAAAAGCAACCTCTCCTTTAGGGTTACATGAAATTAAGTCTTTGCCAAATTGACTTTCAGGATCCCCCCTCCATATTTTAGGAATACGGTACCTTTGAGCTTCTAAAGGATTAGGTAAATGTTTAACAGCCATATCCAAAACAACTTCATTAAGAGGAGCATTTTTCCAAACCCAATCTTTTCTTTCAGCTTCTTCCATATCATAAATTTTAATTATATCTCCAAAACTAATATTACGTTTTTTCATAAATGGGACAGATAAAGCCCAGTTTTCACGAGCAGAACCAAATGCAACACTACCTTCTCCTACATCAACACGCCATTTTTCAGCAAGTCCAGGCTCAGCAATTTGTAAAATTAAAGTGTTAAACTCTGCAATCATTTTAGCAAAGCGCTCTTGCATTTGTTGAGGAGTCACTTTTAATTCTTTAATCAGTCTATCAACTTTATTGATAAATAAAACTGGTTTAACTCGTTCACGTAAAGCCTGCTTCAAAACTGTTTCCGTTTGAGGCATTATTCCTTCAACTGCGCAAACAAGAACAAAAGTTCCATCAATAGCCCTCATAGCCCTTGTAACATTACCTCCAAAATCAATGTGTCCAGGAGTATCAATAAGGTTAATCAAATACTCTTGACCTTCATATGAGTGCCCCATAGAAACGTTTGCAGCGTCAACAGTCATCAATCTCTCCTGTTCATCCTTATGCTGCCAAGTAGTCATTCCTTCATCCAAATCTCCTGCATTTTTAGAAGCCATTAAACCTGCAGCCGCAAGTAGGTTGTCAGTAAAAGCAGTTTTTCCATGATGTATATGCGCCGATGTCGCAACATTACGAATATTAGCTTGATTACTTGTCAAGCGTTCAATCTTTAATAAACTTGTTTCTTTTTCAGCCATTTTCTTTAAATATAAATTGGACAACTCGTTTTACAAAAAGAGGTTTTTAAAGGTTAGCCTTTAAGAAAAGTATTTAGGTAGAATCGGCTTCAACAAGTACTCTTTTGCCAAGCACCTTACTAGCATTTAATATTTCTATTCCCATCAATTGCCCCTTATCATTTAGATCAACAATTATATTATCATTTATCTCAATTGTTTTCTTAGCTTCTCCATTTTTTATAGGATAATCCAAATAAATATATGCGCAATCTACTTCCTTATCATATTCAAGTTTCATGATTACACGACGGTTATTACCTTTATATAAATTTATCTCGCGCTATCCGCTTGTTTCTCAGCTTCATTCTTCTTGCTAAGGGAATAACTTTCCATGTTCATATCAGCAGCGTTCATTATTTCAGTAGATAAAGTTTCAGCTATTTTCTTCTTTTTTCCAAAGCTTTTTTGATGTGAACCTTGAACCATCCATCTAATTGCCAAGTTAACTCTACGCAATGGAGAAACATCAACTGCCTGAGGATAACGTGCTCCACCATATTCAATAGTGGTAATCTCATCTCTGGGTGAACCATTCTCAATTGCTTGAACAAGAATTTGTAAAGGATTTACTTTTTTCTTTTCAGCAATAATCTTTAAAGCTCTTAGAACTGTAGCCATATTAGTGGTATATTTTCCAGTAGACTGAGATGTAATTATCTTATGTTTCTTACCAACATGTCCTGGAACAGCCAATCTATTTGCAAGGCGTTCTATGATATGAACTTTTGATTGAGTGAATTTTCCAACATTACGACCATGAGATTTAACAAGCAATTTTGGTTCTAAATTGATATAAGGGGCAAGAGCTTGATCTGAAACCTTAACTTCTTCAACGTCATATAAATCAAATATCTTGAATACCATTATTTTGCTTCCCCTCTTGAATAATCCAAATCAATAAGCTTTGAATCAACATAAACCTTTCTAACGTTAGCTAAACTAATCTGACTGTCTCCAACATAAAAACCCATCCTTTCAGGAAATTTATCATTGCGTTGCAAGGTTCCATTAAGAACTTTATCTCCATCAATAATTCTAACATTTTCCCCAACCATCCTATTTAATAAATTGACTCTTCTTTTTCTTCCATTTGCTCTAATAGCCTGCTGAATCATAGAGTTTGTCAAACCAACCATTATCTTCTACCCTTCTCTATTTTACCCTTCCACAATAAATGCAATGGCTGGTCATTTACTTGAATTACTTTGAATCTTATACCTCTAATATTTCCTTTAGAACGTCCTTGTTTACCTCCAATGCGTTCAATCATAACTTCATCATGTTCATCAACAAACTTTTGAGCAAGATTTCCTGGGATAAACGCTCCAACAGCAGTACCACTTTTAACAAGTTGAACTTTGCAACATTTTCTCATTCCAGAGCTAGGTTGTGCAGCTTCCTTTTGGAACTTACTTACTACAATTCCTCTTGCTTGAGAAGCTCCGCCAAGTGGATCAGATTTCACACTTAAATTCAAAGCACGAACTTTGAAAGAGTGATCGCTCCATCTAAACTTCTTTCTGTTTTTGATTAACTTTTTAGCGTTGAATAAACCCATGTATATTTTATCTGTAAAATTGCTTTTTAAATGTTGTGAAGTGAATTAGGAACTAAACAATCTTAATAGTCTTACCAAAATAAGATTCTACAATTAAATTTAACTCAGTAAGCCTTGTTTTATTTCGACCTATCAGTGTTGCAGCTCTCTCACGAGAACCAGCAGTCAATAAATAAACTCCATTATGAAATTCAAGAGAGGCAAAAGTTGCAGGTGAGACAACATCTTCAATAAACTGGCTGACTGAATGAAGATCATCGTTTGCGTCTCTAACAATTCTAATTCTTTTTCCAAGTTGCTCAGAAAGTATCTTTGCATTTTGATTATCAGAACCACGCGCTCGCGAAAATGAATTTGGAGGAACTGCAAAATAAATCATATTATTATAAACAAAACACTTTGTTGCGCGAACACGAGCAACTCTTTCAAGAAGGTTGATATACCTCATCGTCTGCATGTTAATTATAGCCATAGTGGAATACTTTTATCTATCAAATCAGTTTATAAAACTTCTTAATATTATTTAGTTACAGTATTTTTTATTTTCTTATTTACCAAAGGACCTGTAATCTTAACAAGCAAACCAGGTAGTCCAGTTCCAACAGGAATTGGTTGATTCAAAATAATATTCTCTATGACTGAAGCTAATTCATCTTTCTTACCTTGTATTGTTGCATTTACAAATTGTTTATCAGGTGTTTCAAAAGCAGCTCTTGCAAAGATACTTGATTTGCTAGAGATAATTCCCATACGTGTAACTCCTTTAACTGCACCTATACTAGTCATTGCGTCTGAAATTAAATCAAGATGTCTTTCATCTATGTCAAGACCTTGGCTATCAAGAACTTTTTTAATCTCAAGAAGAATTGCTTCACGTGCGGCTTCTATTCCTAAAACGCTAGCAATTTCATGAAGATTATTTGTGAAAACTTTTTCTTTATTAACTCCTTTAAATTCAATTACTTCTTTAAGATTACTTCCAGAAGTTAATATAACAAAGTTATTACCTCTATGTGCAACAACTACTTGAGAAATATCTTTAACTCCTGAAATAATTGTACGTTTAAGTTTTTCTTTCACTTTATACATTTCACGGAAGCTGGAATCAGGAGTTCGAAGAATAACAGAATTATCTTTTTGTTTAGCATCAAATCCTTTCTCCTGCAAGCGTTCAACAATCTTTGAAGATCCAACATGCACTCTCTTAAGAGCATCCTGATTAAGTTCGATTTCAATTTTCTTTCCAGAAAAGTCCATTTTAACTTCAGCTGCAATTTCTTCAAGTTTTACTTCTTTAAGTTTTTCAGCAATATTTCTCGCACTCTTCTCATTATTAGAATCCTTTTCAAGATAAATTTCCATTGATGGAGTGGATGGTTCTTTACGGGCGTCAAATATTTCTATAAGTCTTGGAAGTCCCAGAGTTACCTGAACTTCTGCAACTCCAGCAGAGTGGAATACATTCAAAACCATTTGAGTAGAAGATTCACCAAATGATTGAGATGTAGTAACTCCTACAGATTCACCAGGTTGTATATTCTTACCAGTATGTAATTCAGAAACATCTTTTCCATCACCACCATACAAAAATTGAACAATATTTCCAGAAGCATCACGCACAGTGCCATCATATTCAACTTTCAAATCTTGTAATGCACTAACTAGTCTTCTATACAAATAACCTGATTTAGGAGTACGCAAAGCTGTATCCATCAGACCATCACGACCAGTTATAGCTCCAAAGAAAAATTCAGTTGGTTTCAGACCTTCAAAGAATGAAGATTTGATGAAACCCTTTGCTTCAGAACCAATATCTCCTTTTTGGAAGTGAGATGTTGTACGTCCAGCATATCCAAAGCTAATACGCTTATTCCATAAAATCTGTTGTCCAACACAACAACCAATTTGAGATATATTTGTAGCGCTACCGGCAGCTCCGGAGGAAATCATTTTCCCCATACTACTTTCGTGGGAAATATTATCTTTAACAACTTTACCAATTTCAGTAAGAACTTCATTAAGAACCTGGGATATTTTAATATCTTTTGTTTCTTCAAGATTTTTTCCAGGGAGTAATTCTAAATCTTTTGAATTTGCACTATCCTCTATTTTACGAGTCTTTTCATAAGCATTACTTATAATTTTATTTGTAGTCTCTTTAACTTTTGCAGAAACATCTAAGTCACGCAAACTAAGGGAGAATCCTCTTCTAGTAATATATTTTGTACCTAATGCAGCAGCCTTTTCAATAGAGTCCATAGTAGAATCTCTTCCAAAATGTTTATCAATTAATTTTACCATGCTTCCTTTCTCAAGTCCAAGTGAAGTTTCATCAGTTATCTCTTTTGGAACTTTCAAAGAATCATGCTTTGGAATTACTTGTGCAAAAACATCAGTACCTGAAATATGTTTTGTACTAATTTTATTTACAACACCTGTAGCAAAAAGAGTTTGGTCGGCATCTGCCTTAAGGAAAGTATCTTTCCCAAGAATATAATTCCCAGTAAGAGCGTCAGCAATTAATCCAATAAGATTTGAGTTATTTTTAGTAGAGATAATATTGTGTCTAATATTTAGAAGAGTTTCAGCTTCTGAACGAGCTTCTTCAGTTTGAGGAGAATGTATGTTTACTTCATCACCATCAAAATCAGCGTTATAAGGAAATACAACAGAAGGGTGTAATCTGAAGGTCTTGTAAGGTAGAACTCTAACATAATGGGCCATCAAGCTCTGTTTATGTAAAGATGGATGTCTATTAAACAGAACGATGTCTCCATCAACTAAATGTCTTTCAACTTTATATCCTGGAGTAAGTTCAGCACAAATTTCTTCTTTTAATTCCTCTGTAATTCTCTTCTTCTTTCCATCAGGCCTAACGATATAATTAGCCCCTGGATGTTTATCTCCCTTTCTTACAAGGTTTCTCATATATTCCAAATTTGTGGTTGTGACTCCTTCAGATACAGTAATAATTCTTGCTACTTCAAAAGGAACTCCAACTTCATCAAGTCTTAAGTATGGATCTGGAGAGATTACAGTTCTTGCGGAGAAATTAACTCGTTTGCCAGCAAGATTTTTTCTGATACGTCCTTCCTTACCCTTTATTCTTTCAGTTATGGTTTTAAGTGGTTGCCCAGAACGATGTCTCGCAGGAGGGATTTTAGTTATATTATTATCAAAGAAAGTAGTTACATGATACTGTAATAAATCCCATAAATCTTCTATAATTACTTCAGGCGCACCAGCATTAAGGTTCTCCCACAATCTTTGGTTAGCTCTAATAATATCTGAAATCTTATGTGTTAAATCATCTTCACTTCGTTCACCAGTATCAAGAGTGATTGAAGGTCTCATAGTCACACTCGGTACAAGAAGTTGAGAAAGAATTGCCCATTCAGGTCTAAATGTTTTTGAATTTACACCTATCTTCCTAATTTCTTCATCAGTAATCTTAACAAGCATCTCACGAATTTCATTAGGAAATAATCTTTTCTTACCATTATAGAAAGATGTAGGTTTCTCAAGTTTTATACGGTCACAAGCAGTATCACAGAAAGGACATTTTTTCTTATCTCTAGCTTTTTTTGCTCTTTCTGCAGGTAGATATTTAGTCTGTTTTTCTTCTTCAAGTGTAAGTCTACCACATTGATGGCAGAAACTACGTAAGAAAAGTTCAATTAGAGGTATATATTTAATATGAACTACAGGGCGTGCAAGTTCTATGCTTCCAAGGTGCCCAAGACATTCCTTAAGTCTTCCACCACAAGTTCTACAACGAACTCCAGGATCAACTGCTCCAAGGCGTAAATCCATCAGGCCACCATCTACAGGGAATCCATCAATATCATATAATTCAGGAGTTACTATTTTAGCTGTGCTAAGTTTTTTAATTTGTTCTGGATTCACCAAGCTAAATCTAAGCGATTTTACTTGTTTTTTTATTATTTCAATGTTTGTCATTTTATTGTTCGTATTTATTCTTTAGTTCAAAGAGAGTCATGATGTGAAGTCCAAGTAATTCTTCTATAAGAAGCTTGAATGCATATGCCACTTCTATTGGTTCAATTTCTGCGCCACCACAAATAGGACAATAAGTCTTATTTCTTATTGTGTCTTTTATTCCAATATTCCCACAAGATGCACAAATATAAACTGTGGTTTTATCAGAATCATATCTTTCTTTAAGCAATAACGAGGCACCGTGAGCCACAAGAGCTTGTTGTTCCATCTCTCCCAAACGTAGTGCTCCGCCGCGCGCTCTCCCCTCTACAGGTTGACGTGTCAGCAATGTAACTTTACCAGAAGCTCTTGCCTGAATCTTGTTTTTTACCATGTGTACAAGCTTCAAATAATACATGTTACCTAAATAAATGCGAGCATCCATTTTTTTACCAGTTATTCCATCGTACATTTCTTCCTTACCATCGTAACTAAAGCCCATATGCATTAGTTGTTTTTCTAAATCTTCGACTTTAGCACCTGTAAACGGAGTTCCATCAATGAAATTTCCAGTAATTGCACCAACTTTACCTGCAAGAACTTCAATCATATATCCTACAGTTTTACGACTTGGAATTCCGTGTGGGTTGAAAATCAAATCAGGTTTAACTCCACGAGATGTAAATGGAATATCCTTAGGATCTGCAAGTAAACCTACAACTCCTTTCTGCCCGTGAGGTGTAGAAAATTTATCTCCTGGTTCTGGAATACGATTATCCCTAATTCTAATTCTTGCAATCTTGTTCCCTTCTTTATCAGTCGTAATAAATACGCCATCAACGATTCCAGATTCTCCTTGTTTTATTGCAACACTTCCCTCTTTCTTAGATTGAATACTTAAGTTTCTTGCTTCAGACAAGAATTTAGGAGGAGTAGTTCTTCCAATTATAACTTCAGAAGAGGCAAGTTGAGCCTCTGGATAAACAATTCCATCATCTTCAAGGAATCTATAAGCTGCTTCAGTTCTATAACCTGAAACATCCTTATCTGGAATAACAATTTCATCTTTCAATCCTCCTGCATAATTAAATTCAATTGCTTCATATGGTTTAAAGTAAGTGCTACGCCCCATTCCTCTTTCAACACTAGCCCTATTGAGAATAGTTGCATCTTCTAAATTATAACCTTCATAAGGCATAACTGCAACAACTATATTTTGACCTGCAGGATAAATTTTTAATGTATCAAAAATAAAACTTTTTACAATTGGGTTTTGTGGATAATGCAGGATTGAAGAGTTAGTATCAAGACGAACAAGATAGTTAGCAGCATATAAACCCAAAGACTGTCGCAATGTTTTACTTCCCCTCAAAAGACGAGATGCTTGATCGTGATTAGCAAAAGGAACAAGAGATGTGACTAGTCCAAATATTGCAATAGGGTCTATCTCAAGGTGTGTATGTTTATCATTTATCGATTCTGGATCTTGTGCAACAAAAGCATCTTCTTCTTCAGCAGCATCAATATATTCTATAACTCCTTCTTTAACAAGCTCTTTCCAGTTTAATGAGCCTTGCTCAAGTAAAACAAGATGTTCATCCTTAAGTCTACTTGCTCCTTGCTCAACAACTATTAATGGTCTTAAAACACGTCCAACTTCTGTAGAGATTACGATTGTCTTAGCAGGACTATCGCTTGTAACACTTAATTCTTGAGGCAACAAACCATTTCTTCTCTCTTTGCGAACAGCCTCCACAAACAAATCAGTATTTTTTGCCATCCCAATATATTTTCCATTAAAGAACACATCTTTTCCATTTTCTTCATCTAGTCCAAGAGATTGTAATTGTTTTACTACTTCTTTTTCATTAAATTCTACAGCATTAGAAATACGGGACAAAATAGCAAGATTCTTACGCAATCCAATTTCAGTTCCTTCTGGAGTTTCAGTAGGACAGAATCTTCCATAGTGTGTTGGATGTAATGTACGTGCAAGGAAGTTTTCTTGTTCATCTGGAAGCATGCTTGAAACTCTCTGGAGAGACGAAAGCATATCAAGATAATTATTTTTTGACATATTCTGAGTTACACCACTACGTTCTCCAATCCAAGAACCTGTAGCTATAGCACTTTCAACACGATGAGTAAACAATGTAGATTTAGCAACAGTTTTAACAGAATAAAATTTCTTTCTCTTTGCTACTTTTTGAAGGGTATATTGAATATCTTTAACAAGGATATTCATGTTAACTCTAAATAAATCTGCAAGTAAATCTCCAGAAAGTTTTATACGTTTGTTTGCATAATGGTCTTTATCTGTTCGCAGAGAGCTATCTTGTTTCGAACCCAAAAACTGCTTAATCAGTTTACACAAATTAATTGCTTTTTCAAGGCGTGATTCTTTTGTCAGCCCAATATGAGGCAAGAAATAAGAATCAATTCTTTGTTTAACTCTATCTAGAATTTCTTTCTCTGTCCCTTGAATTCCAGAAAGTTCAGCAATTACCATATATGCGTCCTTAGTCTGTTGAATTTTTGCAAATTCATACAAATTAACGATTACTGTATCATCTTGTCTTCCAATGTGTTTTGCAATTTCAGCTTCTGTTAACATTCCAAGAGCTTTAACAATTACAATTGCAGGAATATTTTTTAGCCTACTAAAAGTAACTTCAAGAAGTCCATCTGCAGTTTCAGAAATTGTAGTTGGAATACGATAAGGTCCTCTTTGAGAAAACATACGTAATGTCAAGCCCTTCCTTCCTTCCTCTATAAATGGTTGGTTTGGAGCAAGATCTTCAGCCATAACAATTACTCTTTCATTTCCATTAACAACAAAATATCCCCCAGGGTCTAGCGGATCCATAAATGCTTCTATTAATTCTTCCCTACTCAAACCATGCGTGTTACAAGTATCACTTCTCACAATTACGGGAATTCTTCCTACTTCAACTTCTGCGCTATCTGAGTTCTCTCCAAAATTAACTGTTATCTCAACATATATTGGGGCAGAGTATGTTGCTTTTCTAAGACGTGCTTCTGTTGGATTAATTAAAGAAATGCTCCCATCAGATTCAGTGACATTAGGTTTACCTATACGTATCTTTCCAAACTTTACCTTAACTTCTTCTTGAGGAATTGTATCGTTTAATTCATAAACAATCTGTTGCATACGTCTAGAAACAAAATCATTAAAGCTCTTAATACTTGATTCTACTAAAGAATGCTGTTGTAAATATTTCTTAACTAAAATATGTTTATCTACACTCATACAACCACCCTAAAATAGCTGCGAGTTTTATCTCTAAATTTTCTCTCAATTTCAATAATATCTCCACTTTGACAATCTTCTGGTAGTCCAGGATCTCCAGTTTTAATTTTTGGTAATTGAGAAACAGAAATGTTATACCTTTCTAAAATTCTTTTAACCTCGTCGGGTTTAAGCTTAATCTGTTTTGGTTGAAGGGCATGCATGGTTGTCGCGAAAGTCATCCTTTGTTTATGACTCTGAAGATAAGATGAATTGCAAAAAGTGGTTTTTAAATCTTCCGATTTTCAGTATCTTGTACAGGACAGAGACATTTGACACCACTTAAAAAGATAAGATGATTAAACAAGAAGTGGTTAAAAAGAGCACAGTAAGAAGAGAGTTTCTCAAGTGTAAAA
>Ga0209541_10004249_pt1 | contig 25616 bp, 28 predicted proteins | sample RifCSPlowO2_01_FD_184027 | JGI IMG/M metagenome (GOLD analysis project Ga0209541, IMG submission 184027) | Groundwater microbial communities from Rifle, Colorado - Rifle CSP2_plank lowO2_0.1 (SPAdes) (version 2) | ecosystem: Environmental > Aquatic > Deep subsurface > Groundwater | place... | reverse complement strand
AAAGATTGTAGAAACCGAGGCCTATATTGGACCGCAAGATAAGGCATCTCATGCTTATCAGGGGAAGGCGACGGCTCGTAATAGAGCTGAATATCTAATCGGCGGCCATATTTATATTTATCTGGTTTACGGTATGTATTGGCAATTTAATATTTCTACTTCAGTCGCCGGTCAGCCGGAATGCGTTTTGATTCGCGCCTTAGAGCCGATTTCCGAGGACAAACCTCGGCAAATTGAATTTGTCGAGGTTTGTCCTCGGAATCTAACTAATGGGCCGGGAAAATTATGCCGCTGGCTGAAATTAGACAAATCGTTTTATGGCGAAGATTTAACTAAAAGTAAAAGAATTTGGCTGGAAAACGGAGAAAAAGTTTCTTCGCGGCAAATCAAGACGGCTAAAAGAATCGGCATTGATTACGCTGGCCCCTATTGGGCTAACAGAAAGTGGCGGTTCTATATTAAGGGGAATAGTTTTGTTTCAGTTAGATAAATATGCCTTTTTCTTATTTAGAAAAACAAGTTTTTAAGCGGGGCTATCAAGTGGTGGCCGGGATAGACGAAGCTGGGCGCGGAAGTTTGGCCGGGCCGGTTGCCGCGGCAATAGTGGCAGTTTTTTCTGTCATTGCGAGGAGCCCAGACGAAAGTCGGGGCGACGTGGCAATCCCGTGGCAAAAGCTTTATTCTACGGGATTACCACGCTCGCTTCGCTCGCTCGTAATGACAAAAATTAAAGACTCCAAGCAACTTTCTGAAAAACAGAGAGAAGAGATTTTTGAAAAAATTAAAAATAATTCTGACTTGGCCTGGCGGGTGAGTTTTGTCTGGCCCAAAACTATTGATAGAATTAATATCTGGCAAGCCACGCTTTTAACATGGCAGAGGTGCTTAAAAAAGTTAAATTCCCGGCCAGATTTTTTATTTTTAGACGGAAAATTTGATTTATTCGGCAGATACCCTTCGACTTCGTCCCGACTTTCGTCGGGACTCCGCTCAGGGAATAAATATTTATTGCCTGAACGAAGGCGTAAACTCGAGTCAAGGGCTTATACTGGAATAACCCAGAAACCAATTATCAAAGGCGACCAGAAGATTTTTCTCTTATCTCTGGCTTCTATTATCGCAAAAGTCAGCCGCGATAATTTAATGAAAAAATTAGATAAAAAATATCCGGAATACGGTTTTTCCCGGCACAAGGGCTACGGGACAAAGCTTCACTTGGAAAAATTAAAAAAAATCGGTCCATCTGAAATTCATCGCCAAAGCTTCAGGCCGGTTTTTGATAGTTTATCTTTTAGAGAAAAAGTTTATTATGTAGTCAGCCAAATCCCCAAAGGCCAAGCAATGACTTATCAGGCAGTGGCGCAGAAAATCGGCCAGCCCAAGAGCTATCGGGCCGTGGGTAATGCTTTAAATAAAAATATTGACCCAAAAATTCCCTGCCATCGGGTAATTCGTTCAGACGGGAAATTAGGCGGGTATAATCGGGGAAGTAAAATAAAAGAAAAACTACTTAAGAAAGAAAGGTTTAAAATTTGACACTTTAAATTCTTTCCTATAGTCTGGCGAAAAGAGAAGAAATATAATAGTTGTTTTAAAACATAGACTAAAATAAAAAGATAAAAGGAGGGCGAGAAAATGATTGTGGGGTTTGATATGGATGGTGTAATATTGTATTTTCCCGGTTATAACCTTGTGAAAAGGATGGGCCTGGATAAGATTTTATTGACCCGCTTAATAAGAAATAGGTTTTTTCGGCAGGTATTCTATTATCTTATAGTGAGGGTTAATAAAAACGTTAAAGAGATTTTAATTTCTTTAAAAGAAAAAGGGGATCGGATTGTAATAATTTCATGCAATCCGAGTCCCAATGGTTTTCTTGAAGAGTATCTAAGAAAAAATAGTATCCCCTTCGACGGCTTACATCTTTGGAACCGAAGATGTCCTGAATTGTTTTTTAAAATGTTAGCTGTTCAAAAGGAGAAATGCGACTTGTACATAGATGACAGGTCGCTTGTGATACTGTTTCTACGCGGACATCTTCCTAAATGTCGGGTAATTCATTTTCATAGTCAGAATTTAGTTGAGTTAAAAAAAATATTTCATCTCTAAAAAGAGATGAGGAATTGGAGGTGGTTAATATGAAACCGTTTAGTTTTTCAGAAGCAGAAGAAATTGCCGAAATAACAGAATTTCTTGAGTCTTTGCGTAAGGATAGAAGAAGGATAGGTAATGATTTCCTCACGGAAATCTATAAAAAATATAGGGTCTTAGTAGATTCCACAGAGCTTGAACTGCCAAATAACATTTTGGCACGGGTAATTATGGGAAGGAAGCGTGAGGATTAAAGGTTCTTAATGTTAAAGGCCAGAATATCAAAGATATTCTGGCCTGAATCAATTTATAAGAGCATTCTTAAGGGCATTTTGACAGGGACAATTTCTTTTTTCCGGCATCAACTCAATAATTTCAAAAATCATTTTTTTCACTTTCTCGTTATTTTCTTTAAATATCTTTACGACTTCTTGGGCGCTGACCGGTTTAACGCTCTTTTTATTTTTTAAGCCCACATCATAGTCAGTAATTAAGGCGATATTTATGTAGCACATTTCAAGCTCTTTGGCCAAAACAATTTCCGGATAAGCGGTCATATTGATAACATCAGCCAGAGAGGAAAAATATTTGCTTTCAGCCCTTGAAGAAAAGCGGGGCCCTTCTATAACAATGATTGTTCCCTTGCTATGAGTTGGTATTTTTAATTTCTTAGAAACCTTGACGGCTAAATTTCTTAAGTCCTGACAATAGGGGTCAGCTGAAGAAATATGAGCCGTTTTAGGGCCGTTGAAAAATGTGTCTTCCCGCTTTTTGGTAAAATTAAAAAATTGGTCAGGAATAACAAAATCACCCGGTTTTATTTTTGGCTTTAGAGAGCCGACCGCGCAAGGAGCGATGATTCGCTCAACACCTATTTTTTTAAAGGCCCAAAGATTGGCCAGATAGGGGATTTGATGAGGGGGATATTGATGTTTTTTTCCGTGCCGAGGCAAAAAAGCGATTTTTTTGCCTTGGCATTCGCCAATGGTAATTTTATCCGAAGGAGCGCCAAAAGGCGTTTTGATGGTAATTTCTCGCGGCTTGTCTAAAAAGTCATAAAACCCCGAACCGCCGAAGATGCCTGTTTTGATTTGTTGATTAGTCATTAATTTGTTTAGGGGTAGGAAAAGGGGAAATGGGGGGCAGTGGGGGCAGCCCCCAAGCTTGGGGGCTGCCCCCACTGCCTAAGTTGAGTATTGAACCAAAGAATCAACCTTATATTTCTTTAATTTCTTCCTCCCATTTAAAAATAAAAGCTCAATTAAAAAAGAGATGCCAATAATTCTGCCTTTTAATTTTTTCACTAATTTGGCCGCGGCCAAGGCGGTGCCGCCGGTGGCTAAAACATCGTCAATAATTAAAATCCGTTCTTTCGGCTTGATAGAATCTTTATGAATTTCTAAAGTTTCTTTTCCGTATTCCAAATCATAATCACAGCCCACGGTCTTAAAAGGCAGTTTGCCTTTTTTGCGGACAATGACCAGGCCTGTTTTTAATTTATAGGCCAAGGCAGAAGCGATTAAAAATCCCCGCGCGTCAATAGCCACGATTTTTTTAATTTTTTTATCTTTGTATTTTTTGAATAAAATATCAATCAAATATCTAAAATACTTCGCGTCTTCTAAAAGCGGAGTAATATCTTTAAAGCTCACGCCTTTTTTCGGGAAATCAGGAATCTCTCTGATTTTGGATTGAAGATTAAGCATATCTTAAGTTTAAGAAAATAGACCATTTGAGTCAATGTTTTTGGCAGGGGGCCGAATTTTCGAAATCACGAGGCGTGGCAAATGTTGCGCCTCGTTTTTCTTTTTAAAAAAGCAAAGCAAGAAGTTGCTTGTCTTAAGTAAAGATAGTATAATGATAAAGGTTGTGGATAAGTATAAAAGACAAAATTTAGAAAGGAGATATATTTATGCCAAAAGTAAAAATTTACAGCACTCCGGCCTGCGTTTATTGCCAAACCCTTAAAAAATTTTTAGATGAGAAAGGATTTAAGTATGAAGATATTAATGTGGCCGAAAATCATCAGGCAGCCGAGGAGATGATTCAAAAATCCGGTCAGATGGGCGTGCCGGTTACGGATATAGACGGGGAGATTGTGATTGGGTTTGATAAAGATAAGATTTCAGAATTACTGGAAATTAAGAAATAGCTTAAAATTCTAAAAATTATGATAAAAATTGCCATCAATGGCTTTGGCCGAATCGGCCGACCGACTTTAAGACGAATTTTAGACAAACATCCCAATTTAGAAGTGGCGGCTATTAATGATTTGACTGACGCTAAAACATTAGCTCATTTGCTGAAATATGATTCTGTTTACGGGACTTACCAAAAGGAAGTAAAGGCGGCTGATGGTTCGCTTTTAATTGACGGCCGAAAGATTACGGTTTTAGCTGAAAAAGAGCCAGCTAAATTATCCTGGAAAAAGCTCGGCGTAGATGTGGTTCTGGAATGCACCGGCCGATTTACCGATTACGAGGGCGCTAAAAAACATTTATCAGCCGGGGCTAAAAAAGTCATTATTTCAGCGCCCGGCAAGGGGCCGGGGGTATCAACATATATTTTGGGCGGCAATGAAGAGAAATATAATCCGGAAAAAGACCATGTGATTTCTATGGGGTCTTGTACGACTAATTGCTATGTTCCGGTTACTAAAATTATTCATGATAATTTTACGGTTGAAAGAGGGTTTATGGTAACCGCTCACGCCGTAACTAATGATCAGCGGCTTTTAGATTCACCGCATAAAGATTTAAGGCGAGCCAGGGCTGTTCTGGATAATATTATTCCCACTACCAGCGGTTCTGATAGAGCCACTATTGAAGTAATCCCTGAACTGAAAGGGAAGCTGCATACTATGGCGATGCGGGTGCCGGTCAGGGTTGGTTCGGTTATCTACGCTATTTACGACCTTAAGAAAAAGCCGTCTCCGGAGGCGGTTAATGAGATAATGAAGAAAGCTGCTCAAGGGAAATATAAGGGAATTCTTAAATACGAAACTAATCCGATAGTTTCTTCTGATGTTATTGGCTCTACTTATTCGGCGATTTTTGATTCATTATTAACTGAATATAGCGACGATTTAATCAAGGTAGTGGCTTGGTATGACAATGAATGGGGATACGCTTGCCGGCTGGCCGAGTTTGCGGAGTTTGTGGGAAACAAAATAAGCTGACAAGCTGATAAGTAAAATAAGCCGATAAGCATTAAGCTTATTTTACTTATATGGCTTATTTTACTTATATGCTTTATTTGGGCGCTGACCATCGCGGTTTTGAATTAAAAGAGAAAATTAAAAATTATCTTCAGGAAAAGGGGATTGTTTTTGAGGATTTGGGCGCTTTTGAATATGAGCCGGACGACGATTATCCCGATTTTGCTTTGGCCGTGGCCCAAAAAGTGGCTGAAAAACCTGAATCAAATAGAGGAATTTTATTATGCGGTTCCGGCCAAGGCGTTAATATCGCGGCCAATAAAGTGAAAAATATCTATTCGTTTTTGGCCTGGAGCGCTGAAGCAATAAAAACGCACGAGCAGGTTAATGTCTTGTCATTGCCCGCTGATTTTTTATCAGAAGAAGAGGCCTTGGAAATCGTCCGGATATTTTTAGAAACAAAATTTCCTCTTAAGGGCCGCGAAGAAAGAGACATAAGACGAATGGAAAAAATTAAAGAAATTGAGAATTTTTAATTGTCATCCTGAGCGACTGAAAGGAGCGAAGGATCCCGTAGATTATCGCTCGGGATTCTTCACTTTGTTCAGAATGACTAATGATTTTTAATGATTGAAGTTATCCCGACTATTATCGCCAAGGATTTCCAGGAGCTTCAGGAAAAAATCAAAAAAATAGAGCCGTATTCAGAGTGGGTTCAGTTGGATATTATGGATGGTCGGTTTGTTGAAAATACCACCTGGAATAACCCAGAAGAATTAAAAAATCTTAAGACAAATCTAAATATAGAGACGCATTTGATGATTCAAAATCCGGAAGAAAAGATTGATGACTGGATTAAATCAGGCGCTAAAAGAATTATTTTCCATTATGAGGCGACAGAAAACAGAGAAGAAGTGATAAAAAAAATTAAAGAAGCCGGATTAGAAGTAGGCCTAGCTATAAACCCAGAAACCCCCATAGATGGGTTGGCGCCTTTTATACAAAATACAAGATACAAAATACAAGATACAAATCTTGTCTTATTCTTAACCGTTCGGCCGGGCCGAGGCGGCCAGAAATTTATAGAAGGCGTTCTGCCTAAAATTAGAGATTTTCGCCGGGCTTCCCCCGATGTTAAAATAGAAGTGGATGGCGGCATCAACCCGGAGACAGCAAAAAAAGCAATTGAGGCCGGAGTTGATATTTTAATTTCTGGTTCGTATATTTTTGGGAAAGGAGATATTCATCAAGCTATTGAGGAGTTAAAAAATTTATGAATGAAAAAGAGCTTAAAGAAATAGCCAATGCTATCCGTCAGGATATTATTGAGATGTTGGTTGAGGCCGGCTCTGGCCATTCGGCCGGGCCTTTGGGTATGACTGATGTTTTTACGGCTTTATATTTTGGCGGTGTTTTAAAACACGACCCGAAAAATCCTGAATGGGAGGATAGAGATAGGTTGGTTCTTTCAAACGGCCATATTTGTCCGGTTTTATACGCTACTTTGGCTCGGGCCGGTTATTTTCCGGTTGAAGAATTAAAAACTTTAAGAAAATTAGAAACACGGCTTCAAGGACATCCACATCGAGAAAATCTGGCCGGTATTGAAAATACTTCCGGGCCATTGGGACAGGGACTTTCGCAGGGCATTGGCATGGCTTTAGCCGCTAAAATGGACAAAAAGAAAAATCAAGTATACTGCCTGACTTCTGACGGAGAGCATGATGAAGGCCAGACCTGGGAAGCCATAATGTTTGCCGGAAAAAATAAACTGGATAATCTAACAGAAATTATGGACAGAAACAATATTCAGATTGACGGCTTTACTGAAGACGTGATGCCTTTGGAGCCGCTCCGCCAAAAATACGAAGCTTTCAACTGGCACGTGATAGAGATTGACGGTCATAATATAGAAGAGGTAATTGACGCCTGCAATAAAGCCAAAGCGATTTTTGAAAAACCGGTTTTAATTATCGCTCATACTATTCCGGGCAAAGGAGTTGATTTTATGGAATTTGACCCGGCCTGGCACGGCATTCCGCCAAAACCGGAGGAGGCGCGTGAGGCCTTAAAACAATTGAGGAGCTTGGGAGGAAAAATTAAGAGTGAACATGAATAAAAATGGTTTTATAAATATAGTGTTTGTTATTTTGGTAATAATCCTCATTGGCGCAGTGGGATATTTTATCTTTCTTAAAAAACTAAAAACCGTACAAGCTCCGCCACAAACCCCATCTCGTCAACAAAATGAAACCATGGATTGGAAGACATATCAGAACACCCGGTTTAACTTATCCATAAAGTACCCGAATGATTGGCGACTCATAGATTTTCAATCGGTAAAAGGAATGGGAACTCTCGATACATTCGGATTTATTCCTTCTACTGTCAAAAATTCATACTGCGATATAGAACAGGAGATCTCCTTTCTTGTTCAAAATTACAAAACCTACAACCCCTTCCCCAATTATGAAGAATATGCGTATAATTTAGCCAAGACAGAATTTTGTAGTATCCAAGTTAGAATAGAAAAAAATCTTGAGAAGTCTACTATAAAAGACTATCTCAAAAAAGTATATATTCCTCTAGCAAGTAATATCAATAAAGAGAAAATGGAAGAAAGGATTAATGATCTGACAGTAATGAAAGATAACGGAGTTGAACAATCGCGGAATAACTATGCGTTTATAAAATATTTGGGTGGCATTGATGGTTCGTATCCTGAAGTAGAGATTTTCGAAAATAAGAGTCAAGTTATTATAAACACCGAGGGGAATATCTTGTTTGTTACTAATCATATCAATAAATCCGTAGATCAACGGAAGGGTGAGGATCTTTTTGAAAAAATTGTGCGCAGTTTTCAGGTTTTGCAATAGAAATCCGAGCCTTGGTTTCGTCAACCCTAGTAGCAGAAGCTTCGTTGCTTTCATCATAAAATTTGATTTGATGAAAGAAAAGATTGAATTAAAAGAAAAAAAGTAAAAAGCGCAAATAACAAGTAAAAGAAGCGCTTCATCAATTAAAGACATTGGGGGCGGCAAAATAAGCGGAGAATATGAGTAGTTTTAATTTATGAAAATGGTAAAGTATATAAAAGGTCGATTTATAGATATTAAAAAGTTCATAACAGATCAATATTAAAGATCAACTAAACCTTTCACATAATTCAGCTCGAGGTTATTGAATTATGTGAAAGGTTTAGTTGAGTTATGAACCAATCTTTACTTCAAAAATTAAAGACGTATTTTGAAAAGCGCGAGGATGTGGCGTTCGCGTTTGTTTTTGGTTCGTTTTAAATTTTAGTAAGTATTATGCTCAATCAATCTCAAATCCGAAAAATTAAGCAAGTTTTGCAAAAAGAGCCGGTTCTTTTTGGATATGTTTTTGGCTCTTGGGCGAAAAGCCAAGCCGGTTTATTAAGTGATTTGGATTTAGCACTGTATTTTTCACCAACAAACAGCCAAGAAGAAAGAAATGCCGCCGCTGACCAAATTGAAGTCACTCTAAAAGAATTATTTCCCAAAATTCATAAAATTGATTTAATTGTTTTAAACGATACTGATTACTTAACGCCGCTATTGGAAAGAGAGATTGTTTATGAAGGAAAATTGATATATTCTATTGATGAAAACGCAAGGGCTCATTGGGAGTCATTGGCGATCGCTGAGTGGCTTGATTGGGAACCGTACCAAAAAGCGTACGATGAAGCTATTTTAAAACACTCGTAAAATATGGCTAACAAAGAAGTAATATTACAATTTATCAACCTCTTAAAAGATTATCTTCAGAAATTAGAAGAATTAAAAGTTCACAGTGAAGAAGAGTTTTTGAATAACTGGCGGGTCTATTGGGAAATTGACCATGGTCTACATTTGGCTATTCAAGCGGCTATTGATTTGTCGCGGGAAATTATTACCGCTTCTAATTTTCGCAAACCGAGAAATTACAAAGAAACTTTTATTATCTTGAGAGAGAATAAAATTATTTCCGGCGAAACTGCCCAAGAGATGCAAAATTTAGTCGGCTTTAGAAATCGTTTAATTCATGAATATTTATTTTTAGATCCGAAGAAAACTTATGAAATGTTTCAAGGAAAACTGATTTATTTAGAAAATTTCACAAAAGAAGTATTAAGGTATTTAGAAACGTATTGATCTTATGGAATTTGATCCGGCTTGGCACGGCATTCCGCCGAATAAAGAACAGGCAAAAGAGGCGCTCCATCAATTAAGAACATTGGGCGGGAAAATCAAAAGTGAATATGAGTAACATGTAATAATTAACCATGTTATTTATAGTTAATGTCCTAAATTTTAAAAATGAGAATGTTGAATAACAATAAAATAAATTTACAACGATGGATTCCTTTTTTGGTTATTGGAATAATTATTTTTATTGTTGCGTTAGGAGTTGGTTCTATTACTTTTAAAAAACAATCTCGGAATCAAACTCCCAAACAACTAAATCAAACTTCAGAACAGTTAAATGATACTCGTGTTAAAATTACTTCTAAAAGAAGATTATTAGAAACTAATTTTTCACAAAATTACGTTTGTCTTGCTTTTTCTCCTTGGTCTCCGAATAGCAGAAAATTCATTTTTTTGAACCCTATTAGCGAAACAGGAGAATCTAACTTTTTAATTTATAATTTAGATGAGAATAAAATATATGATTCAAAATTAAAGTACGGAGGGATTCCGAATTGTCCGGATGAAGAAGGGCAGAGTTTTTGGTTCAATAATGGTTCTGTTGGAATAATTGAAAGAGTGCTCGGAGCGTATTTTCTTGGTCAGCCGCCGCAGTTTAATTTCTCTTTAGTTTATAAAATTAAATATCCCGGATGGTCTATTGATTTTAACCACGATGGCAAAGAAATAGTTTTTGTAGATGAAAATAAAGAAATTAAAATTTTAAATCTTTTTTCAAAAAAGAGTAAAACACTTTTTAAGGACGAAAATAAAAAAGAAGGATTTGATTTTCTCGATGGCAAATGGTCGCCTGATGGAAAATACATCGCTTTTCTTCAAAAAATCGAGGCGGAAGAAGAAACCGAAAAATTCTTTTTATATTTATATTCATTGGAAGAAAATAAAGAGCAATTAAAAAATCTTGGTGAATTATCCCATTCGCCTTATTGGCGTTTTCAAGATGCGCCTTTATTTAGTTACAGCTACTGGCAAAAACTTGACTGGTCTTTTGATTCAAAATACATTAGAGCCGGATTCGGAGATATTTTTTCACTTGACGGAAAGTTTATAAGAAAAGGGGGTGGTGATTTGGGCGAAAATTCTTTTTTTTCGCCTGATAGCAAGAGATTATTAATTCAAAATGTTGACTATCCAATTTTTGAAGAAGATATTGAACACAGAAGAGATTATGGGCCAGAATATCCCCAAATTAGTTTATCTATAATAGATATAGACAGCGGCGCCGAAATTAAAATAGCTGAAGAAAAATCTCAAATTAGATACCGCGCAAGTCTTAGCGGCACTTGGTCTCCGAACGGAAACAAAATAATTTATTCTTATAATCAACATCTTTGGGTTATAAATTCTGACGGCACCGATAGACAACGTTTGACCGTTGAGGGAAAAAATTATTTAAACCCTCAATGGTCTCCGGACGGCCGTTCTCTTATTTACGAAGCCGATGGAGATATTTGGTTGGCCGCTTTGGAGTTTTATTAAAATCTTACATATAATTAAGTAAAGTTAAAGAACTTTTAAGAATTAAGTAAGATTATTAAATAATATGCTTAATCCTAAAATAAAATTAGCAAAAAATTTATTTGAGAAGCATAAGATTGAGATGATTCCAATAAGAGATGGATATGGGCAGGGATTAATCCTGGCCGGAAAAGAAAATAAAGATGTGGTGGTTTTATGCGCGGATTTGACCGATTCAACCCGTTCTATTGTGTTTCAAAAGGAATTTCCGGAAAGGTTTATTGAAGTCGGGATTGCTGAACAAAATATGGCAGGCATTGCGGCCGGTCTCGCTGTTTCCGGTAAAATTCCCTTTATTTCCACCTACGCGGTTTTTTGTCCGGGAAGAAACTGGGACCAGATAAGAGTTAATGTTTGCTATAATAACGCTAATGTAAAATTAACCGGAGCGCATTCCGGGGTCTCGGTCGGGCCTGACGGAGCCACTCATCAGGCGCTTGAAGATATTGCGATTACGCGCTGTTTGCCGAATATGGTAGTTTTAGCGCCTTGTGATGCAATAGAAACTCGTAAAGCAACATTGGCAGCGAGTAAAATTCAAGGGCCGGTATATTTAAGATTTGCCCGGGAGAAAACACCGGTTTTTACAACAGAGGAAACGCCGTTTGAAATCGGAAAAGCAGTTCCTTTTTTTGAACCGAAAAATAAAGATAAGGTTGATGTGGTAATTATTGCCTGCGGTCCCTTGGTTTATAATTCTCTCTTGTCGGCTAAAGAACTTGAAGGCGAAGGTTTGTCAATTGCTGTGCTTAACAATCACACTATTAAGCCCATTGATGAAGAGCATATTATAAAGGCCGCTAAAAAAGCCGGGGCCGTGGTGACTGTTGAAGACCATCAAATAATGGGCGGAATGGGTTCGGCTGTGGCTGAAGTTTTAGCGAAAAATTGTCCAACGCCGCAGGAATTTATCGGAATGCCGAATTCTTTCGGCGAATCCGGCCAGCCCGAAGAACTTCTGGAAAAATACGGAATGGGAGTAAAAGATATTAAGGAGGCGGTGAGAAGGGCGTTAAAGAGAAAGTCATAATCAAATCTTTTAGGATCTTTTAGGAGCCTTCTTTTAGGAGCCTCGCTCCTTTCTTTAGGAGCGAGGCTCCTAAAAGAAATTTTCTACGCCTATCGGCTTGAAAATTTGGATAAAATTGGCATGTACGATATCATCACTTTCGGTTCAGCCACTCAAGATGTTTTTTTGAGTAGTCGGAAATTTCAGGTGGCTGAAGACGAAAGATTTATTACCAAAAAAGGGCTCTGTGTGCCTTTGGGTTCTAAAATAGACATAGAGAATGTTTTTTTTAGCGTGGGCGGCTGCGGCGTTAATTCAGCCGTGACTTTTAGCCGGCAGGGCTTTAAGGCCGCTTATTTGGGGCAAGTCGGAAAAGACCTAAGCGGCCAGGCCATAAAAGAAGAGCTGTTAAAACAAGCCGTTTCCTTAGAATTACTTAAAGAAACGGATAAATGGCCCACGGCTTATTCTTTGATTTTGACTTTGCCGGAAGTTGAGCGAAGCATCCTTGAGTATTTAGGCGCTTCGCATCGTCTAACTAAAGAAGATATTCCTTTTGATAAAATTAAAGCTGACTGGTTTTATATCAGTTCCTTATCAGGCGAGAGTCATAAAATTTTTGAGCCGCTTGTCAATTTTGCCTATGAGAATAAAATAAAAATGACGGTTAATCCGGGGAAAACCCAGTTAAAAGAAGGGCTGGCCGCGCTCCGTTCTTTGCTAAATAAAATAGATATTTTAATTCTTAATTCTGAAGAAGCGGCTCAATTGACTGAAATAGACTTTCAAAAAGAGAAAGAGATTTTTCAGAAATTAGACGAATGGGTAGATGGGCTCGTGGTTATGACCAAGGGGCCAAAAGGAGTGGTTGCTTCTGACGGGAAAAATCTATATTCAGCCGGCATTCCGGAGTCTGATTTTATTGACCGGACCGGCGCCGGCGACGCTTTTGGTTCGGCTTTTGTGGCCGGCTGGATAGACAAACAAGATATTACTCACGCTATTCAGTTGGGGACAGCCAACGCTACTTCTTGTCTTCAGGAAATGGGCGCGACCAAAGGACTTTTGAAAAAAAGCGAATGGGGGCCTTGGCCAAAAGTTGAAGTAAGGGTGTCAAAGATATAATGAGATGAAACCAAAAGCCAAAATCGCCAAATTATTGCGGACTTCAGAGGAGGTGATTTTGGATTTAGAGAGAAAGATGGAAGGGGTGAGCGGGAAAAAGGGAGTGATTGAGAAGATTGTGGGAGAGAATGAAAAAAAGATTAAACAGAAATTGACAGATTTGGCATTTGGGAGATGGACTCCCAAAACTTTGGGAGTCCATCTCCCAAATGCCGAGGAAGTTTATATCGCGCTCATTGAGAAAACAAAACAGACTGACCAAGCGCTTTTCAAACATTTTCATCAGCCGGATTTTTCTACGGCTATTGGGTGTCAGACCCTAATTAACGCGACCAGAGAATTAACCGGCGATGTATCCGGTTTTTATCTCAAAAGAGAAAAGGCGGCTGAATTATTAAGATTAAATCCGCCTAAAAATATTATGGCCGCCCTGGGTTACGGGACAGATATAGAAAAAATGCTGGCTTATGAAGATATTTTTGAGATTTTTTCCGCTTTAAGATTTATTGAAGATGAAACCTGGCTAAACGATGTTTTTTTTAGGCCATATGAAAATTTAAAAGAAGAAGATTTTGAGGAGAGAAAAATCAAAGTGATGGTTTTACCGGAGAGATGGTTGAGTATCGGCCAGAAGTTTTTAGGCAAAAAACTTCATCATATGAGCCACTTAAAAGAATTGGGCGTTGTTTTTATTATTCCGGTGGAAAAATATGGCCCGGGCGAAACGGTTTATCTTTTTTTTATGACCCTGCATTATTTATACGAAGTGGACTGGCATTCAAATCTTTTTAAGGAATACAGTAGCCAGAAAGACTTTGCCAAAAAACTAATTTCCGCCTTAAAAGTAGAAGTCAGCGGCTTGCCCTTGCCGGATAAAGAAAAAATGAGCTGGCGAATCGTGGCTAAGTATTTAGGCAAAAAAGACCCTAATGATCCCCGTCTTTTTGAGCCGCATACCAGCCCCGAGGCCTGGCATTTTACTAAAACTAACCGAGCAATTGAGAAATTTAGTTCTCATTTTCCGGAATTAGAATTGGATTTTTGGCGGGATTTAGATTGGGCCGGCGAGTATTTTATTTTTAATGGAGAGGAAACTTTAATCAGTTTTGGTCTTTATGACAATGGCATTGCCTTGTTAAAACAAGGCGGATTTGAATCTAAATATCTTTATCATCAGCAAGAGGCGCTTTGGAATAAGATATTTATGGAGTATATGGGGGAGGAGATGATGGATAAGTTGATGAGGGAGGGGTTGGAGAGGGGGTATATTACACTTTAATGTCAAAATCCAAATATCAAATAGAATCCAAAATCCCAATGACCAAAATAATAAAGATTTGGGATTTGGAAATTGGGATTTTATTGGAAATTTGAAATTAGGATTTGGGATTTAAAAATGATAAATCTTTCTAATATCACAACTAATGGTAAGGCGATTTACTTGGCCTATGACCATGGCTTAGAGCATGGGCCGGTTGATTTAGAAGGCAGTAGTATTGACCCGGCCTATATTTTAGATCTGGCGGTTAAAGGCGGCTACAACGCCATAGTTTTGCAAAAAGGCGTGGTTGAGAAGTATTATTCAGATTATAAAGATAGAATACCTTTAATCTTGAAATTAAACGGCAGAACCAGATTAGTCAAAGGCGAGCCGATTTCCACTCAAGTTTGTTCGGTTGAAGAGGCGATTAAATTAGGGGCAGCGGCGGTTGGCTATACTGTTTATTTAGGCAGTGAAAATGAATCAGTGATGCTTAAAGAATTTGGCCAGATTGAAGAAGAAGCCCACAAAAATAATTTGGCTGTTATTGGCTGGATGTATCCGCGGGGCAAAGCGATTAAAGACGACGGTTCGCCGGAGCTCACTGCTTACGCGGCCCGGGTCGGTCTTGAATTGGGCGCGGATATTGTTAAAATAAAGTATTGCGGCACAAAAGAATGTTTTGAGGAGGCGGTTAAGGCCGCTGGAAAGACTAAGGTGGTTTTATCCGGCGGACCAAAAGTTGAAGATGAGGAATTTTTGGAAGTAGTTAAAAATATTATGGCCGTCGGCGCGATTGGCATTGCGGTGGGCCGCAATGTTTGGCAGAGGGAAAATCCTTTAGAGATTACTAAGGAGTTAAAGGAAATAATTTTTGGCCCAAGGTCAGACCCTAAGGAGACGACCTTAATAAGGTCGTCTCCTTAGGGTCTGACCTTTTATATATGAAAATTATCCATTCAGTAGAAAAATGTATCGGCTGCGGCCTTTGCGCTTCAATTTGCCCTGATTTCTGGGAGATGGAAGATAATGACAATAAGGCCCATCTTAAAGGACAGAAATCAGAAACCGAAGAAGAAAAGGAAATAATAGAAGAGAGCTGCGCTAAAGAAGCGGCTGAATCCTGCCCGGTACAGGCGATTGAGATTTTATAAACCAATCAAGGTCTGACCCTTGAGGAACCTAGGAACCCTTGAGGAACCTCGCTCCTAAAGAATTTAGGAGCGAGGCTCCTCAAGGAAGGCTCCTCAAGGATCAGACCTTGATTTTTCCTTGACCCGCTAAGGGTTTTTTTGTTAAGATGGCCGTATGTTGGAGTTAGCCGTTAAATTGCGCCAAAAAACTGATAAGAATAAACAAATACGGAAGCAAGGTTTGATTCCGGCTGTTTTGTATGGCCATAGAATTGAAAACCAGTCTCTTACGGTTAAAACACGGGATTTTGAAGGAATATACCGGGAGGCCGGGGAAAACACCTTAATAAAATTAAAAATTGAAAATAAGAAACTAAAAACCGGGAATGAAAAAGCAAAAATTAAAGAGGAAAGAACAGTTTTAATTCACGATGTTTCAAAAGATCCGGTAACCGATAAATTTATTCACGCTGATTTTTATCAGGTCAAAATGGACGAAAAATTAAAAGCAGAAGTGCCTTTGGAATTTATCAACCAATCGCCGGCGGTTCTTGAACAGGAAGGAGTTTTGATAAAAAGCATCCAGCAGGTTATGGTTGAGGCCTTGCCGGAAAATCTGCCCAAGGGAATTAAAGTGGATGTTTCTTTTCTTAAAACTTTTAACGACAACATTCATGTTAAAGATTTAGAAGCCCCCTTGGGAGTGAAAATATTGGCCGGACCAGAAGAAGTAGTGGCTTCGGTTATTCCGCCCAGAAAAGAAAAAGAACTTGAAGAAATAGGGAAAACGCCGGAGGAAAAAATAGAGGAAGTAAAAGTGGAGGGAGAAGAGAAACGAGAAGCTAAAGCGAAAGCGGAAGAGGAAAAAGAAGAAAAAAAGAGCAGTCAATAATTTAAAAATTTATGACGCGTATTTTCGCCATTATTTTATTGGTTTTTTTCTTTTTTGCTAACAGCGTTTTCGCTATTAGCGAAAAAGAGCAGCTGAAAAAAGAGTTAGAAGAACAAATGAAGCAGCTGCAGGGACAGATTGGTCAATATGAAAATCAGATTGGCGAAACCAGACAAAAGGCGAAAAGTTTGAAAAATGAAATTAATATTTTAGAAAATCAGATTGAGAAGATAAGACTGGAGATAGAACAAACAAAATTATCCATCAGGCAAACCGAGCTAAATGTGAGTCAGCTTCAGAAAGAAATTGACGCGGTTCAATCGCAAGCAGACCATCAGAAATCTCTTTTGAGCGAATATATCCGGCTGATTGACCAATATGACCAGGAAAGTATTTTAGAGATTATTCTAAAAAAAGAAAAACTTTCGGATTTTTTTGAAGAAATTAACGCCCTGGAGAATGTTCAGACAAAAATTTATGATGTTTTAGGAGAGATTCAGGCGTTTAAAGCCGAATTAGAAGATCGCAAACAAGCGCTGGAAAACGAAAGGGACGAACAGCAGCAGCTCAAGGCGCTTCAGGAAATTCAGAAAAATACAGTAGCCAAACAACAGAATCGCAAAGAATATCTACTTCAAGAAACCAAAGGGCAGGAAAAATTATATCAACAAAAGATTCAAAGCACGCAGAAAGACATTGAATTTATCGCCAAGCAGATTTCTTTACTGGAAAAATACCATTTGACTTTAGAGCAGGCCATTACCAACGCGGTGGCCGCTTCTTCAAAGACCGGCATCAGAGCCGCTTTTCTTCTCGGAGTTTTGGAAATTGAATCCCGTTTAGGAGTGAATGTCGGCACCGGTAATTGGCAAAAAGATATGTATCAGTGTTATAGAAAATTAGGAAAAATCAGCAAGGCGGAAAAAGAAAAAGAGGCCTTTTTACAAATTACTCAAGAGCTGGGTCTAAACCCAGACCTTTTATCGGTTTCTGCCGAGCCGTCTTATGGCTGCGGCGGAGCTATGGGGCCGGCTCAATTTATGCCGACTACTTGGCTGGCTTACAGGGATAGCGTAGCCAGAGTGACCGGCCATAATCCGCCCAGCCCCTGGGACCCCTTGGATTCTTTTACAGCCGCGGCCATAAAATTAGCCAGAGACGGCGCTAACCAGAGAACTTACGAGGCCGAACATCAGGCCGCCCGGATTTATTTTGCCGGCGGCAATTATAATACCAAGACCGCCCAGCGCTACGGCAATATGACTTTGTCCCAGGCCGAAGAATTTCAGAGAGAGTTGTTTGATTAAATTTAAATCATCGGGGGCAGCCCCCGTGTCTAAAGGCCCTGAATGGGCCCTAGTTGTTTTTTGCTTTGATTTTTGGTATAATAAAAATAAATATGAGAATACCAGCGAACATCAAAAAATATTTTTGGGATACTGACCCGGATAACTTAAAGTTAAGAGGGGATTCTTACTATATCATCTCTCGATTATTAGAATACGGTAATGTTAAGGCAATCAAGTGGCTTTTAAAAATTTATCCCAGAAGAACTATTAAAATAACAGCCAAGAAATCTCGTAATATTTCCGGCCGCACCAAGGCATTTTGGGGAAACATTAGAGCGTAAATGATTAACTTAAACGAGAATAATCTAAAGAACTTAAAAATTCTACCCTCAAAAACCAAAAATTTACTTGAGGCGCTTTCTAAAAAGAGTTTTATAAAAAACTTTTATCTGGCTGGCGGCACGGCTCTTGTTTTGGGCTTTGCTCATCGGGTATCTAATGACCTTGATTTTTTTTCCGAGCAGAAGTTTAATAACAACTCTTTAAAAAAAGAAATTAAAAAAATAGGTAAGTGGGAAGCCGGCGTTGAAATAGAGAACACTCTAATTGGTTATTTAGACGGTATAAAATCTAGTTTTTTTTATCTGCCTTACAAGCTAATAGAAGAGCCTCGCTATTTTAATAATCTAAGAATTGCTGGTTTAGCTGACATTGCCTTGATGAAAATTTTAGCAATTTCTCAAAGAGCCGCCAAAAGAGACTTTGTTGATTTATATGTTTTATCTAATGAATTTATGCCTTTAATTGATCTAATTAAATTATTTCCTAAAAAATTCGGCAAATTTGATTATAACTTACACCACATTATCAAAAGTTTGGTTTATTTTGAAGAAGCTGACCGCGACAAAATGCCAAGAATGCTCGTAAATCTTGATTGGAAAACCGTGAAGCAATTTTTTCTCAAAGAGCAGGAAAACTTACTTCAACTCTTGATAAGTTAAAATCTCTTCCAAACACAAAAGGCCCATTCCGGGCCTTTTGTGGTTTTAATTAAACTAAAAGAACTAAATTTTGCTTAATTATCGATTCGTGACATTGATAACGTTTTGAATCATAAGTTTGTTACTAAAACGCTGTATTTTTCAAGATTTTTCAATTGATTCGGCGTTAATGTTAGCGAAGCGTCAATAGCTTCCTGAATTGTCTTTTCCGAAAACGAGATTTCATCTCCGACATTTAAAGAACGCGAACCAGTCTTGTCTTTAAGATAATCCTCAATGTAAATTTTTTGCTCTTTGGTTAATTCTTTTTCCTGCGGTTTGTCTTGAAGATAATCTTTTAAAGCTCGCCGGCCCAGATGGGTTACACCTTCTCCATTGACTGCTTTTTCAATGATTTCTCCTTCTCTTTTTATTGTTTTCGGAATAATGGTTTCAATTCCCGCTTCCTCGGTTTTTTGAGCAGCGCTTTCTTGGGCCGGAGCAGTTTCTTTTTCCTCTTTGGTTAAGACAGATTCGCCTGTCTGTTCGGCGGGCAACTCTTCGGCTATTCCGGTTATTTCAGCAGGCGTTTCTTCTTGAAAAACAGATATTTCAGGAGTTTTTTTGACGGCATAAAGATAAATGCCGCCGGCTAAAATAAGAACGGCGATTATCGGTAAAATCACAGAACTGCCGTATTTGCTTAACCAATTTTTGATTTTTTTGCCCGAGCCGTCTGTTTGTCTGAATTGCGGCCCGCCTGCATCGCCAGACAAAGGATTGCTGGCAGGTTCGCCTGTTGAATAGGCGGATTTGTCGGCGGTTGGATTAAATATCGGGTCATTATCAAAAGACGCAGCCGAAAAATTACCAACCGGCATTCTTTTTTCTCCTATTAGCGAACCGATAGGGGAATTGTCCGATATTTTTTCTTGGAAATGGTTTGGGGTTGATTTTTGTTTTAAAGGATCTGGCCCGCCTGCATCGCTACGCGAAGTATGGCGGGCAGGGTGAACTGGATTTACTACCGGATTGAATCTTTCCATAATTTCAATCTCCTCTGATTATTTTTCGACCTTTATCTTCCCTCCTATATTGGGGCGGTGGGGGGCAGCCCCCAAGCTTGGGGGCTGCCCCCCACTGCCCTCTCATCTATATTTCAATCACTACCGGCAAGACCATTGGCCGTCTACGTGTTTTAGTGTAAAGGAACTGACCAATTTTGTCGCGAATATTATCTTTGACATAAGACCAATTAACCGTGTGTTCGGGCGAAGAACTTCTGGCGACAATTTCTTTAACTTTGGCTCTGGTTTGGTCAAGCAATCCTTTTGATTCTCTTAGATAAACAAAACCTCTGGAAATTATATCAGGTTCGCCGCGAACCCGTCCAGTTTTACTGTCAATGACCGCGATAATAACAAACATGCCGTCTTGAGCCATCATTTGGCGGTCGCGCAAAACCACCTGGCCAATATCGCCCACGCCCAAGCCGTCAACCATCACATAATTAGCCGGAACTGTTTCTTTGCTTATATTGATGCTTTTTTGATTGAGTAAAACCACTTGGCCATTATTGGGAATAATAATATTTTCCGGCTTGACGCCCACGCTTTGGGCGATTTCTTCGTGCAGCTTTAACATAAAGTAATTACCCTCAATCGGCATAAAGAATTTTGGCTTAATTAAATTAAGCATCATTTTCAAATCCTCAATGGGCGCGTGTCCGCCGGCGTGGACATCCATCATTTTATAATGAATTACCTTGGCTCCTTTTCGCCAAAGAGCGTCCCGCAGGTTTTGAATAGTTCTTTCGTTGCCCGGCACTACTGACGAAGAAAATATAATGGTGTCATTAGGATGAATTTTTAAAAATCTGTGTTCGCCAGTAGCCAAACGCATCAAGACCGCATTGCCTTCGCCCTGGGCGCCGGTGCAAAGTATCAGCACTTTATTATCCGGCAAGCGATTTGCTTCTTGAGGGCTGATAAGCGTGTCTTTTTTAACTTTAAGATAGCCCAGTTCTTTGGCAACAGATACGTTGGCTTTCATACTGTAGCCGTCAACCACTACTTTCCGGCCGAATTTTTCCGCCAGCCAGATAATTTGCTGGACTCTGGTTAAAAGAGAAGCAAAAGTGGCGGTAATAATCCGTCCGTTTAATTTTTCAAAAATTTCTTCTAAGTTTTTCTGAATATCTGTTTCAGAAATGGAATGGCCCGGCACCTCGGCGTCGGTTGAGTCAGACATTAAAACCAAAACCCCTTTTTCTCCTAATTGGGCAATTCTGCTTAAATCAGCCGGCTGTTCATTGACCGGGCTGTGGTCAAATTTAAAGTCTCCGGTATGGACAATTAAGCCGACCGGCGTCTCTATAATCAAGCCGAGAGCGTCCGGAATATTATGATTAACATGGAAAAATTCAATTTTAAAACAGCCCAACTGGATTTTGTCAGTTGGTTTGACTTCGTGGATATTCAATTTAGGCGCGTGAGGAAAATCTTCCTGTCTTTTGAGAATCATGCCGCGGGTGAGGGGGGCAGTGTAAATTGGCGGGTTGCCCAAACGACCCATGGAATGGGGGATAGCGCCGATGTGGTCGTAATGGCCGTGGGTAATAATTACCCCGCGGATTTTTTCTTTTTTGTCTTTAAGATAAGCCGTGTTGGGGATAATATAATCAATGCCGGGCATATCTTCTTCAGGGAACTGAAAGCCCATATCAATGATAATAATATCTTTTTCATACTCAAGAACCATCATATTGCGGCCGACTTCTTCTAAGCCGCCTAATGGTATAATACGGAGATTCTGCTGTGTTATTTTTTGCATAATTTTTTAATTCAAGGTCAGACTTTGATAGGAGTGGGCGAGGCGGGATTTGAACCCGCAAGGCATTGCTGCCATACGGTTCTGAACCGTACGTGTCTGCCAATTTCACCACTCGCCCTATTGACAATCTGTAAAAAATTTGTTAATATATTCCAGTATAGCAAAAATAATGCTATAACCTGTTTTAATCTATAAAACAGGAAAGTTTTTTAAATCTTTTAACTTCTAACGTAGGAGGAGGGGAAAAATGAACAATCCTTTAATTTACTGTTTTCTTGCGGGGTTATTTTGTGGCAGTATGAGTTTAATCGCTAGAGCCTCTCATCTCGGTGGTCAATGGACCGCTCTTATGATTGGAATAGGAACGTTCGTCGTAACCCTTATGGGTGTTATACCACATCCATTATTACCAGCAGCAAAACCACTTGCTATCTGTTTAGCAGCAGGTATAGTAAATGGTTTAGGTATGTTAGCGTTTGGAACGCTGGTTGCCTGGGAGGGAATGGAATTGTCTAAGCTCATCTCTATCGCTTGGGGTCTTGTACTAATAGTTATATCAGTTGGGGCGTGGTTTTTTTTCGAAGAACAATTTACTGCATCTAAGATAACGGGGATAATTTCCATTGTCGTGGGGATTTATTTATTAAGTTAAGTTTGGCCCGGCTTGAATCAAATCAAAAAGATTCGGCCGGGCCTTTTTATTACTTCCTTAATTCTTGTTTAGAAATTCCAGCTTGTTTAAGAATACTTAAAAGAGTACCCTTGGGCAGGTCTTTATTATGATAAGGCGCCACTACTCTTCGATGAGTAGCCGAGTGTAAAAAAACATAGTGACTTCCAGTAGTATGGTCGATTTCAAAACCTTTATTTTTGAGAACCTTGATTATTTCTCTGGAAGTCCAGGTTTTAGGCATATTTCAAAGAGAGGTGTTTGAGTTCTATTAAGCCAATGACATTTTCTTCATCTGTAGGAATGGGTTCTTTATGTTTTTTGAGACTAGTAATATATGCTTTAATTGCATCCTTAGCCATCTTTTTAGCTTCCTTTAAATCTTTGCCATAGGTAATACAGCCGGGCAGGCTCGGTACAAGAACAGTAAAACCGCCTTCTGGCTCTGGTCGAAAAATTATATTGTATCTTAATACTTTTTTCATATCGCTATTATATTACTACTTTAAAATTTATCCGTCAAATTCTTATTTCCAAACCCTATCCGTTTTAATATGCCAATTTTCAATTTGAGAAAATCTTTGGGAGGGAAGAGACAGATTTTTAAAAGAAATCCCTTTAATTTTTGTATCAACCGGATAAAGATAAGCCGGGCTGTAAAGGAAGACGGCCGGCAGATCGTTAATAAGCAGTTCCTGAAATTCTTTATATTTTTTCTCTCTGGTTTCCGGGTCCAGAATCTGCCTGGCTTCTTCCAAAAGTTTATCAACTTTTTTATTGTCGTAGAGAGATAGATTAAGCCCCGGGTCTCTTTTTTGCGAAGAATGCCAGAAAGCGAACGGGTCAGGGTCAGCTTCGAGAACTTCGCCGAAAAGCAGGGCCTGATAATTTCGCGGCCTGATATAGTCCTCCTGAATCATTCTCAAGTTGATTGTTTCCAAATTGATTTTGGCTCCGAGTTTTTCCCATTGTTCCTTGAGCAGATTGGCCGCGTCTTTTAGTTCGGGCCAGTCGGTGGTGATTAAAGTAATTTCTAATTTTATTTCTTCGCCGCCTATTTTTTTCTCTCTTAGGCCGTCGTTGTCATTGTCTTTCCAATTATTGGCTTCTAAAATGTTTCGGGCGTGTTCCGGGGCAAAATCGTAAATTTTTGTTTCGGTTGTATAACCGAGCAGGCCCGGCAAAAGAGGGGAATCCACCGATAATCCATTTCCGCCTAAAACACGCTCAACGATTTCTTTTTTATCGGTAGCGTAAGCCAAGGCCAGCCGAACTGTTTTATCAGAAAGCGGCTTGCTTTGTGTCTGGTTAAAAAAAACACCGTAATAGCGGGGCAAGCTGATTTGATAAACATTGATGTCGCGGCGGATGATTTTTGATTTTTGAGCGGTTGAAATAAAATTTAGGCCGTCAACCTGTCTTTTATTGAGCGCTTGGACAGCCGCGGCTTCGCTCTGGTAAAAACGGAAAATAAGATTGTTGATATACGGTTTCTTGAGATAGAAATTTTTATTTTTTTCCAGTTCTATAAACTGGACAGCCCCTGATTTATCCTTTTTTAATTCTTTGAATTTATAAGGGCCGGAGCCGACCGGCTTTAGGTTATATTCAGCCAGAGGAAAATTTTGAGCGGAAATGCCGGCCCAGAGATGTTTTGGGAGAATGCCGACCGTCATATTATGGAGAAATGGCGCAAAGGTATTTTTCAGGGTAAAACGAACCGTGTAATCATCAACTTTTTCCACTTCCACGCCGCTCCAGTTGATTTTTAACGGGCTTTTGTATTCGGGGTTTTGAATGGTTTTGACGGTAAAAACAACATCATCGGCGGTTAAAGGTTCTTTCTCGTGCCATTTGACGTCTTTTCTCAAAAAGAATTCATAAGCCAATCCGTTGTCTTTAATTTCGTAACTTTCGGCTAAGTCGGAAACAAGATTGCCTTGGTCGTCATACTTTAAAAGACTTGAGAAAATAATCCGGACTAAATCTCTGTCTGTATCGTTGGTCTGGGCTAAAATCGGATTAAGAAAACGCGGCTGTTGTCCGATAATGCCTTCCTGATAATTGCCGCCGAAGTCAGCTATTTTTTGGGTTCGGTTAAAATAACTTCTGACGGCCAAGGAAAAAATAGAAAAAAGAATAATAAAAATTAATCCTAAAACGAACCACCGTTCTTTGGGCGAGAGAATTTTGGGCAGTTGAGCCCATTGTTTTTTACCGGGATGGGGACCGTTCCAGACCTCTTTTAAATGGGATTGAACAGCCTTGGCTTGGTTGATTAAATTGGAGAGAAGAGTATGAATAAGATTGAGTTTTGAGATGACCTCATTATATCAGTAAATTCACAAAAGCGCTGATGATAAATAAAGCCGCTAAGACTATGAAGGCGATAGCATTATGAAGACTTATATTAGAAGATTAACAAAAGCGCTAATTATAAACAATGCAGCTAAGATAATAGTGGCAATAAAAAGAATTTTTTCAAAGCCCCGCTTGGTATAATAACCGGCTCCGCCGCCGCTGCCAAAAATAGCCGAGCCGCCGGACCCGCGCTGTTGAAGAAGAATAGTTGCGATTAAAGCAAAAGAGATGATGATTTGCGAGAGGTTGAGAATAAATTGCATTCTTAATAGAATTTAGAATTTAGAATTTGGAATTTGGAATAAGAATTAAGAATAAAGAATATAGAATTTAATTTTTATTCTAAATTCCATATTCTATATTCCTATTCAAGATTCAAAATTCAAGATTCTAAATTCTTTTTTTCACTGTTAGTCCCACAAAAATATTAACCGCGCTAATAATAATCGTTCCCCAGAAATAAGTTTCAAGACCGGCAATAGTTAATTCCGGCACCAGATAATCCAAAAGCCGCAAAAGGCCCATGTTTATCGCTATGCTAAAAAATCCCAAAGTCAAGGCAATCAAGGGCGCAGAAATCAGTTTTAAAACCGGCCTTAAGAAAAAATTAATCAGCCCCAAAATAAGGCCGGCGATTAACAGAGTCAGGATATTACCAGTAAAAACAAGGCCCGGCAAGAGGTAATCAGCCAAAAAAATAGCCAGGCCGTTAGTGAGAATCTGAACAACAAACCGCATGGATAGATGGTAGCATAAAGTTTATTGCTGGTCAAGCAATGGAGCTGCTCCCATCTATCTTCGTTTTCTTCTCATCAACCCTTCTAATCCAAAAACACTTTTACCGGAGACCTTCATTTTTAGTTTTTTCTTTTTTTCCCGGCGCTTTAATTTTTTCTCCAGTTTTTCAATTTGATTTAGGGTAGTTTTCATGGCTGTAAGATTTCATAGCGTTGTTTACACTTTTTCGACACGCTCGTTCCGTCCTGCGCGGGACTCGCTAAGGGTCGGCGCAGTTTCCCGCTGAAGCGGGACCGAGCAAACTGCGCCTCCCATTGTCTCAAAAGTGTAAACAATGCTCCGATTTCTTACA
>Ga0209541_10004246_pt1 | contig 25632 bp, 38 predicted proteins | sample RifCSPlowO2_01_FD_184027 | JGI IMG/M metagenome (GOLD analysis project Ga0209541, IMG submission 184027) | Groundwater microbial communities from Rifle, Colorado - Rifle CSP2_plank lowO2_0.1 (SPAdes) (version 2) | ecosystem: Environmental > Aquatic > Deep subsurface > Groundwater | place... | reverse complement strand
AAGTGTATTTCCAATATATGTTCTTGCTAAAGAAGTAAAATTAGCTTTGTTTTCATCATCTAAATAATAGTATGGAATAGCAGCAGTTCCTTCCTGTGCTACAGTATAAACCTGTGCAACTCTGCTGTCTATTTTCACTTTTAATGGAGCAGTTGATCCAATCTGCGAGATTCCGTCAACATCAGTCAAACCCCACTCAAAACCATATTCTTTATTCATAATAATAGAAGGATAATTATAAATCGGTATTTTTCCTGTATTTCTTAAAATACCATCATCAATAAAAAGAAATTTATAAGAAGATAAATCTTTTCTTTTAACATCACTGTCTTTTATTACATCAACAGTCAAATCCATGTCATTAAAAACCTGCATAACTTTCTCATCAGTGTATCTTTTAGTAATATAGCCGACGTCAGCTGCAGAAATACTCTGCAGAATGAATATGGTAATTAAAAGAATTACCATCCCCTTTTTAGTCACCATGTTATTTTTTAAAATACTCTTTTATTTAAATATTGCTTACTACTTAAGTTTGATGAAAACAAAAGTGATTTAACAGATGATAAAAGTTTATTATAAAATATTATAGTCAACTTTATAAATTTTATTTTTGATCAAAAATCAGAATTCACTATAACTATTATCCTTAACACTTAAAATTCATTTGCATCCTTTGATAAATTTTATATCCATATTGTCTGCTTTTAATTTATCGCCTTTAATGCTTATTTTATTATTCACTTTGTTTATTGTCACAACTGCATTTTCACTTATTTCATCACCTCTTTGAATTTTATATTCTCCTTTAATAACAAATTTTGCTGTCATCTCATTATTTTCTAGAATTCCATTAGTGTCAAATTTATATGTTAATCTTTTATTATTTTGAGAAACTAATGAACCTTTTCCATTTGATGCTCCATGTTTAGGGATATACAAACTTAATTTATTCTTTTTTATGAGATTTAATTCATCTACTTTTACAATTCCTCCTTCAGCCCTTATTGAACATGATTCTAAAACATCTTCTTCAACTTTTAGAACAACTTGAGGCCCTTCTTGAGAAAATATTTTATTGCCGTCAAAAGAAAATATCTTTGAGTTATATAATCCTGCAGGATAATATGAAGTGTTGATTGTTATTATATATTCATAATTTTGTTCATTGTATCCATAGCCATATCCAGAACAATAGCCATAACCAACACAATCAGTGTTATTAGAAATTTTTTCAATTGTGAATCCAACACAGCTTGAAATTGGTGAGCCATTAGCATAAAATAAACAGCTTATGCTTACAGGCCCTGATAAATCAATAAGAAATTTATCAAAATTTAAATTTTCTTCGCTTGTAATTTTTGCATTAATATTGACAATTAAATTATCTCCGACAAGAACTTCCTGGTTTGGAATTGTTAATCCCAATAAAAAGGCCTGAACAGGCCCGAGAAAAAATAATGATGCAACAATAACTAAACTTATCAAGAAAGCAATTATCTTTGCTTTTCCGTTTTTATCATTTTTATTTAAAAGTAATTTCCACCCCATTTTATTCACCAATTTTTGAAATTATTAAAATAATTAATTATGTTATATAAAACAATAACACGCTTATATTTAAATTCTATTTATCTACTGAGAGTAGTGAAAACAAAAATTAATCCTATCTTCATTGGTTTAGAGTGGTAACAGGAAGAAGTAAATTTTGATAGGAAAAGAAATCCACAATCTGTTAATCCAATGTATACTGATTTTAAGTTTGATTTTAGAATTAATAATCTCTAAAACAACTATCTAAATCAATAATATTCAAATGCAGAAAATAAATTAATATTTCTCTATTTCAAGTATCACTTCATTAATTAAGTCGTGCGTTATAAACAAAGAGGACTTTTGTTTTATTTCTTTAATTTTTTCAATTGCAGTTTTTTTAGAGATTATCTTTTCCTTAAATGCTTTTAATATTATTCCTATTGTACCATGAACCTCTATTTGAAATTCATTTGCAATTCGCCTTGCATCTAAATCATCTGTAAGAAAATATTCAGATTTTTCTTGTAAATTTAATGCAATTGCTTCTGCTTCTCCAAAATCAAGAGAATATTTTTGAATTAACATATTTAAAAAATCTTTTGATGAAGAATCTAAGAGAATTATGCTTATTTTTTTAGGAATTAATACTTTATTTTTTTTTAATTCATTTGCCACTTCAGGAGGAATTTTTACTGATGAAAATATATCTAAACAATTAATGAGATTAATTTCATTTAAATGAATAATAGGTCCTGTATTTGAAATAGCATCATTTTTCTTATTTTCCATAAAGACCCCATCGGATATCTTCTTTTATTGCAGATTCTAATTGGGCAATTTTTTGTTTTTTGATAAGTTCTCGTATAGCATCACGGATAAGTTCTGATCTATTTGCATACCAACCCTGTTTTATTAACAATTCCATTTCATTAATTATTCGTTTTGTTAATTTTGCAGGAACTGTTTCCATATCTGATTGATCCATAATAGTATTACTATGGTAATACTATTTAAATATTATGCTTTTGTAATCTATAAAATTAATCCTAAAATAATATACCTAAATTAACAACAACAAATAACCCAATTCAACAACTTAATCTAAACAAATATTTAATAATTTTGAATACCTTGTTTTTCTATGAAAAAAGAGAAAAACTGGGGTTTAAATAATGAAATTTAAGTATATGTATGTAGATGAAAGTGGAGACTTAGGATTCAGTGAAAATAGTTCTAAATTTATTATAATCTCTGCATTAATAATTGATGATTACAGAGAGTTAGATAGGATAATAAAAAATATGAGAAGAAACAAGTTTAAAAAAGAACTTGTTAAAATGAATGAGCTTAAAGCTTACAAACTTCACGATTACATCAGGATTTATATGCTAAAAAAATTAAATTCTGTTTCTAATGTAAAAATATTTCATGTTGTTCTTGAAAAAATAAAGGTTTTTAGTAGTTTCTTAAAAAATGATAAGCACAAACTGTATAATTTTATTGCAGGAAAACTAGCTAATAATATTTTAATGAGCGATATGGATATTGATATAAAAATTGATAAATCTAAAGGAAATATTTTCTTGCAAAAAGATTTTAATGATTATTTCAAGAGAAAATTAGATGTAGATTCTCATGGAGTTAAATGCAATATTGAACATAGTTATTCTCATTCTTGGTCTGGCCTTCAATTTGCAGATTTGCTTGCCTGGAGTTGTTTTCAAAAATTCGAAAACAATAACTCTTCATATCTTGAATTATTAAATATTGAACAGGAATTTTATACAATATGGAATTAAGAAACATAAACCAGAACCTGTATGTACTGAAAACGCACACCATTCGGTATACTGACATACAGGCTTTACCTGTAATTATAACTAATTCTTCAAAAGTTATAAACTTTTCGGTCACGGTCAGAAATACACATTTAGAAAAAAAAAAGATATAATCTTTATATACCCTATTTTCAAACATAACTATTACACCATAATCAATAGTTAAATATCACTATATTCACCAAAAAGCATAATCAAATCACAAATGAGGCAATAAAATAAAAGAGCATAAAAAGGAGTATCAAAAAGAGCATAAAAAAGAGCATCAAACCCTTTCAATTAAATATCAAAAACAAACGAATAAAATCAATATAAACCCTCATCAACAATCAATCATTCATTATCCGATAAAAATTCAATTAAAACACCATAAACCCTCAATACCAAACTATCAATAACCTGTTATCAATAACCTATTATTAACTCAACTAAAACAAATCCAAATTAACAATATCCATTAATAAAACATCATAATACTTAAACTCATTTCCTTTATTTCCTTTCACACCCCCCTCACTTTACACTCATGACACTAAAATCAACTCAATTGACAAAACAAAAACCAGTTAAGTTATCAAAAAAAATTACAAATAGTAATAATAACAATATCCTTAACAATAATAATCTCAATAATCCCAATAACCTCAATAACACCCATAACATTAATAATCAAAAATCAGAATTGCAATTCCCTAAACATCAAGTTTCTAACCAAGAATTTAAATCTAAACATCAAGAATCTAAAACCCAAGACTCCAAGCAAGAATCTAAGTTAAACAAGTTAAACAACTTAGATAAATTAAAAAAGATAATTAAGATAATTGTAATAATTCCAGCTTACAATGAAGAAAAGACAATAGCAAAGGTAATAGCAGAGATTCCAAGGAAAATCAATGATACTGCTATTGTTAAGGTTCTTGTAATAGATGATGGCAGTATAGATAGAACAGTTGAAGTTTCAAAGCAAGCAGGAGCAGATTTTATTCTAAGAAATCCAACAAACTTAGGATTAGCTCAGACATTTCAGAAAGGAATAGATAAGGCAGTTGAGTTAGGAGCAGATATTATTGTTAATACAGATGCTGATTTTCAATATAATCAAACAGAAATTCCTAAATTAATAAGGCCTATACTTTATGGTGAAGCAGATATTGTTTCTGGAAACAGGCAGGTTGAAGGACTTGACCATATGAAAGCTTCAAAGAAATATGGAAATATTCTTGGAACAAAAGTTGTAAAGTGGTGTGCAGGATATGAAATTAAAGATGCTTCTTCTGGATTCAGGGCATATAGCAAAGAAGCAGCATTAAGATTATTTGTTATTTCAAAGCATACTTACACTCATGAAACATTAATACAAGCAAGACATAAAAATTTAAGAGTTGTTGAAGTTCCAGTAGAATTCAGAAAAAGAGAAGGAAGCGACTCTAAACTAATTAAGTCAGTATTCAGTCACATAAAAAAAAGCATGGCAACAATTGTAAGAAACACCTTGATGTATAATTCAATGAAAGTCTTGGGTTATTTAGGTGCATTAATGATTTTAATTGGATTAGTTCCAATATTAAGATGGATATATCTAACATATATCATAAAAGAAGCAGGACAGCATATCCAATCATTGATATTCGGCCTTTTGTTCATGTTGATTGGAACATTGATAATCTTATTAGGTTTCATGTCTGATCTCATAGCAATCAATAGAAGACATTTGGAAGAAATCTTGTATAGAACAAGAAAGAACTCGTCAAGTCTTAATGATATTAGGGAAATTAACTGGGATGGAACTAATGGAAGTCAATTAATAATAAATGAAAAATTGTTAAATAAACTAAAGGAGAAGTAAGGGATGAAAGATGATAAAAATTATTTTAATGGACAAACTATGCATATTGATATTAGTAAAAGATTTAATCAGAAAGGAGATAGCGGAATTGCTTTTAAGATAATACCTTCTAAAAAACACAAAGGCATTGTTATTTCAAATAAATTAAAAAAGGAATTAATAAGAGATTTTAAATTAGATGAAGATTATGCTAAACTTTATGCAATTTGTATTTATTATCTTATACATGATGAACTGGATTCATTTGATAATTTAGTCATATGTAATGATGAGCCATACTTTAAAGTTAAAGAATATTTAGATATTCTTTTTAATAATAATAAAATTTATTCTTCTAAATTTATCACATCTTTAAGTAAATTAAGAGAAATTTCTGGAGATCATAAAATTCGTTCTTATGCTGATAATATCGCAAATATCTACAGAAAAAAAGCATTAAAACCAAATAGAAGGCAGCAAAAAGGGGTAAAATTAAATTTTGTGGAGATAAATTATAAGAAAATAAAAGAAAAACTGGAGGAATTAAATAAAATATAAAATAAGTGGGTGGTGAATTTTCCCAACCAATTACACGCATACACGCTGGATACTTTACATACATAAAGCTTTTCCGGGGTTCAGTCCACTTACAAAATATATAGAACATGGTTATATATAAAACTTTTGGTTTGAAAAAAGAAAATAAATTAAAAGATAAAGAGAATAAGTTAGTTATAACTTTATTAAAACTAAACTTAAATAGAGATGATTTCAGGAGGGGATGAGTATGAAAGATGATTTTCATATTGATATGAGTGGAAGGATATATAAAGGAAGAACTATCGGGATTGCAGTTGTTGGAACAAAAACAAAGGTAAATTATGGATGTGCATTAAAGAGAAATCTAATAATAAAAGTCAGAAATGAATTATTTAAAGAAAATATCTATGAAGATTCTGCTAAACTTTATGCAATTTGTATTTATTATCTTATTAGAGAAGTTAAAGAAAATATTAATACCCTAATAATTTGTAATGATGAAGATTTTAAGGTAGTAAAGAACACATTAAAAAAATTACTAATCAATCCTAATTTTGAAATAATAAACATAAGCGAGTTCAGAAATAGACTTGGTAGAAATATTGGTTCTTTAGCAGATAATTATGCGAGAGTTTATAGAAGAAGAGCATTGAAGCCAACAAGATTATCCAAAGGAAAGAAACTTAATATTATTCAAGTAAATTATAAAACAATTAAGGAATGTTGGGAGAAATTAGATAAAAAATAAAGTAAGTGAATAGCGACCTTCCCAACCAATCACATGCATAAAGCATTGGCCAGTTTGCATTCACAAACATTTTATGGAGCCGGTTCACTTACAAAATATATAGAACATGAGAATATATAAAACTTTTGGTTTAGGTTTGAAAGAGCATAAGGAACATAGAATAGAGAATAGCATAGGACATAGCATAGAGCATAGAATAGGAAATAGAATAGAACATTTAAAACTAAACTTAAATAGAGATGATTTCAGGAGGGGATGATGATGAGAAAGATTCTTGTAATTCTTGCTTCTGGTATAGGTAATTCAATTCTTTTTGGACCAACATTAAAACAACTTAAATCAAATAAGGATTATGAAATAGACATTTTTGCATATAAAAAACAATTTGCAGAACCATTTGTTGGATCAAATTTAGTAAATAATATTATTTATTTTGAAGGATTTAAGACTCTCTTCCAATTAAGAAAAAATAAGTATGATATCTCAATTACAGCATTTCCTTCAAATAAATGGCAATTTAATGTTTTTGCATTTATTGTAGGAGCTAAAAAAAGAATTACTCATTCATATAACTGCTCAAGGATAAAAACCTTAAGTTTCTTACAAAACACTAAAGTTCTTGCAGATGAAACATTACATGATGTTGATCAAAATATTAAGTTATTATCTTTATTAGATATATCTGTTCCAAAAGATAAAAGTTTATTTTTTGAGGTTAATAAAGAAAATGAAAAATATGCAAATGACTTTATTAAAGAAAATAAATTAAAAAGAAAAACTTTAATCGGAATTCATCCAGGTAGTGGGCCAATATTATACAAAAGAACTCCTAAAGAACATTTTATTAAAAAAATTAATGAACTTAAAGTTAAAAATAAGGTTGTTTTGATTTTTGGAGGACCAGAAGAAAAAGACGTTAAAAATGAACTTAAACAGGAATTAAGAGAAAATTCATTAATTGTTGATACTTCATTAAAAAATACAGCTTCTTTAATAAAAAGATGTGACTATTTTATAACAAATGATACTGGATTAATGCATATTGCTGTAGCTATGAAAAAAACTAAAGTTATATCATTTTTTTACGGAACAAATCCAGTTAGAGCAAAACCATATTCAAATAGTGCAGAAACAATTATTCTTAGAGAAAGCATACATAAATATCCTTTTTGGAGTACAAAGGTGTAATATGAATAAGTACATTAGATTAATTAGAGGAATGAAAATTATGCAGAACAAAATAGATATTATTTTACATATACTTAATTTATCAAAAAAAGATTTTATTTATTATAAATTAAGAAACGGAATTATTCTAGAAGTTCCTAATAATAAAAAAAATAGAACAACTATTTTAAGTATTCAAGAAATATTTGAAGAAGAAATTTATCCTGCTAGTTCTGACAAAGATAGCATTATTGTAGACTTAGGAGCCCAAGCAGGTTTATTTTCAATATATGCTCATTTAAAGAACAAAAATGCAAAAATTTATTGTTTTGAACCAGATAAAAATAATTATGATCAAATTGTAAGAAATATAAAATTAAACAATATAAATAATATTTATCCATATCAAAAAGCTATCGCAGGGAAAAACGGAACATTAAATCTTTTCATTAACGATAATAGTTCAAGAGCAAATTCAATATTTAGTGAAGGTTCTAATTTTCAAACCGTTTCTTCTATAACTATTAAAGAGATGTTAAAATTACTAAAAGTTAGTCACATAGACATTTTTAAAGTAGATATAGAAGGGGCAGAGTATGAATCTTTTTACAAAACTAGTAAAGATACTTTGTCTAAAATAAGATTCATTTTTATGGAATGTCATAACTTAACAAAAAATAATAAAGATTATTCAATTAAAGGTATGAAAGATTTTCTGACAAAAAATGAATTTTCAATTATAAATGAAAAGGAGGATATAATCATAGCAAAAAATGAAAACTTCAATCATAATAGTAACTTATAATGGAGAGAATTATATCAAAAATTGTTTAGATTCAATTTTAAAACAAAACAGTCAAAATTTTGAGGTAATAATTGTGGATAATAAATCAAATGATAAAACCTTAGAATTAGTAAAAGATTTTCAAAAAAAAAGCAAAAAGATTTATTTAATAAAAAATAATGAAAATCTTGGATTTTCAAAATCTAACAATATTGGGATAAAATTTGCATTAGAAAAAAAAGCAGATTATGTTCTTCTTTTGAATCAAGATACTGTTGTTGATAAAAAATTAATCAGTTCAGGTATTAAATATTTTAGATTATTAAAAGATGCAGGAGCATTTTCACCAAAAGTTCTAATAAAAAATAATAAAATAATTTGGTGGATTGGAACAAAAGTCTTTACTTTATCCGATTTATTCAAAAATTTAAAATTAGGTGTTTCTGTTCATGTTGATAAAGAAAAAGAAGATTATCCCATAAAAGAACCAATTGAAGTTGAGGCAGTTAGTGGATGTTCTTTATTTATTAAGAAAGATGTAATTGAAAAAGTTGGTTTGTTAGATGAGGATTTCTTTATGTATGGAGAGGATATGGACTACTCAATAAGATTAAAAAAAACAGGATATAAATTGTATGTTATTCCAGAAACAGTTGTTTTACATGATGTTGGATTAGAAAGTTTTAGTTTAAAAAAGAATTTTAAAAAATACAAAGTTTATATTAAATCATCTATGCAAGTTATAAATAAAGATTTTAGTTTAGGGTATAAAATTGTTTGGTTGTTAAGATTACCATTTTCATTAATGTATGAATTATTTAGGAGATTGAAATGAAAAACCCCCAAAAACTTGCATTTATATCTTTAATAATAATCTTATGTATATCTTTGTTGTTACTCACAAATATTATAAATATATTCGGTCAAAGAAACTTTTTACATCCAGATGATTATGAATATTATTTTTTTGGTCAAAATATTTTAAAAGAAGGTTCTTTAGAAAAGAAAATAGAAATTCAAGATATTGGTGTTTCTAAATCAGTATTTTGTAATCAAGATTTTACCCTGTACAAAGATAATTATTGTATTCCTACAAGAGCCATAGGTTATGACTTCATAATATTTATTTCTCTTTTTATTTCAAAATATTTTTACTCATTTATCTTATCTTTTATAAGTATTATTCTAGTAATTTATTTTTTTTTATTTTCAAAAAGAATTACTAAAAATTTAAGTTATACCTTAATATCAATAACTATTTTTATTTTTTCATTTCCATTTATTTATTGGTCCAATATTAACATAAGTAATATGTGTGCAACATTATTTTTTTTAGTTGGATTATATTACACATTCTTATACAAAAATAAGTTAGTATTATCATCTATTTTTTTAAGTAGCTCTATTTTTATAAGACATGAATTCATACTATTTATTTTTCCGATATTTTTATTTATTAATGTTTATTATCTAATTATTAAAAGGAAGTTTTATGGGAGAGATTTGATTATATTTAATATCATTTTTTTTGTTATTTTATTTGGAGTACTTTACTTTAATAACAATTACTATGGAGATCCCTTAATTTTTGGGTATGTTTCACATCAAGCTACTTTAGAGATTAATTCTAATTCATTAAATTATAAATTAGGTCTTTTGGATCAATTTAAATTAATTATATCTGAAAGAATGACACAAATGATTAAAATTCAAGATTGGTATTTTAATAATTTAGTCTTTTGGGTTTTTGGGGTTATAACTTTTCCATTAACAATATTTGGAATTATTGGAATTATTTTATACTCTAATAAAAATAAAAAATTCTTTTATTTTATACTGTTATTAATTTTACTCTCTCAACTTTTTTTACAAGGTATTCATTGGGGGTATGATCAGGGTTGGTCTGGAACTCCTTACATTCGTTATTTACTTCCAGGATATATTTTTCTTATAATATTTTCTTGTCTTTTTATAAAAAATTTAAAGATTAATAAAAAATATATACTCATTTCATTAATTTTAATCTCTTTAATATTATCAACAACAAATTTAGCATTAGCTCCTACGGGATTGTTTGAATCAGTAGATACTATGAAAAAAAATTATGATCTTAATAATGAGTTAAACCATACAATTTCTGATAGGAGTATAATAATAACTAATATATTTGATAAAACTCTTCTGAATACAGATATTAAAACTATTAACCCAAAAAGATCTAATCTTTCTATAGAAGATTTAAATAATCTTTCCAGACTACTTTTAGACAAAAATTATGATTTATACATCATCAATGCTCCTTGGCATAAAAATTCTTATATTAACACAACTCAAATGAATTTAAAAGTTTATGTAATAAAGGAAAATGATTATTACCAATTAATTAGAATTTCTGATTAATCTCTTTATTTCTTTAGCTCTAACTTTCCAAGTATTGTTTTTTTTGAAATTAGAACATTGTTCAATTTTAAGAGGGAAGTCTTCTTTTAGAAATTGGATAAAATCGTTTTCATTATGATAAACTTTGATTATCTTACTAAATTTATCTATTATCTCTTGAGTATCAATAGCTAAAACCTTTTTTTTCATGAATATATACTCATAAATTTTAACAGGATTAACAAAATTAGTTATTTCATTTTTTATGAATGGATAAATACAATAATCAAATGATTTAATATACTCAGGTAGTAAATTATAATCAACTTCTCCTGTTGTAATTATGTTATCAGATTTTTCAATAGAGGTGTGTATTGGACCAACTAAAACAAAAACATGAGTTTTTTCTAATTTTTTGTAAGCATGATAAATAAGCTCTTTATCAAACCACTCTCCAATATATCCAATATATCCAATTATTTTTCTTTTACCAATTTGACTTCTGTATTCTTTTAAAAAGTCTTTATCAGACACATTCTTCTCTGAAAAAACATTTTCATCACCTGCATTAGGTATGCAAAATTCTTTGTTGGATTTACCTTTATAATCTTCTGATGAGCATATTATAAGATCGCCTTTATTTTTTAATTTTTCATTTAATTTAGCTATATGCTTCTTAATTGGGCTGTTTTTTATAAACTGAGGATAATCATCCATAATATCATATATTTTTTTACCCTTGAACCTACTGAAGATATAATATTGTGTGGGATATGAAAACCAAATATAATCACTTTTTTTTAGATCTTTATATGTAAACATTAAAAGAAATAAATTATTTAACGTGTCTAAGGGAAATATTCTATTATTAAAAATTCTGGTTGGAGGTTCAATAACTACTAAATTATCATTTATTTTTGTTATTTTCTTAGTAAAAGATAATTTAACTTTTTTTGGAGTGAGTTTTAGTTTACTTAATATAAAGTCTAACCAACTATAACCTGGACTAAGATAGATTACTTCATAATCTTTTGATAGTTCTCTTGCTAAATGTTGAGGTCTTTGTTTAATTCTTTCCCAATTAATAATTCCAAAGTAGAAGATTTTCTTTATTTCTTTCATTCTCATCATTCTTTATTTTCCTTTATAAAATTTTCCAATAACAATAAAATATAAATAAATCAATATTTCATTAATTGTATGAATAAACTTAGAATTATTCTTAATAGCTTTTTAAGGAAATATAAATTTATACTAATTTTATTTATAGAGTCATTATTAGTTCTATTCCACAGTTATAAATATAATATTAATTATTTAGAATTAATAAGATTATCTGGATTAAATATAATAAATGGAAAATTAATTTATAACCAATCTGGTTTAGGCGTTATGGTTTTAACTAGTTCATTAGTTTGTTTAAGTTTAATTATTGCAGTATATACATTTGTTCACAGATATTACTCTGATTCAATTACTAAAAATGGATATAAAAATGAGTGTACCCCTTATTATATTAGTTGGTTGTGGATGATTCCGATTATATCTTTTATTTTTTCTGTTTCTCTTAGTATTATTAAGTTATCTATTGCAGGTATAGAGAAAATTGAATTGATAGAAGGGTTAATTGATCAAGTTGGCTATTTATCTTTTAGTTATTTCCTTTTTGGAGTTATAACTTTAGTTATTTGGTTCGTAATCTCAATATTAAAGATAAACGAGGAGATGGAGAAAGGATATTAATTCATAAAATTTAATCTTAAGTATAGAAAATGATTTATAGTTAAATAATCTAAAAGATTATGATCAAAAAAAGAAAAAATATAGATATAGTATCTGAAAAAATTTTTATTTATATTGTAGGGAATCTCTTAAAAATTGGGTTGATAATTTTTTTATTTTTTAGCTTTGCAAATGGGAATGTTGAACCAGCATTTTGGTTTATGGGTATTTCATTAGCTTTAGCAGGTATTTTAATGTCAAGTAATAAGAAAAATAACAATCTATTAAATATTTCAAGAGATTTTGTGTATTCTACAATTTTTTTTATTTTTGCTATATGCTCTGGAGGGATTCAGTTATTGTTTAATGACCAAAAAATTCTACCTCATTATGTGATTATTCAAGAGTTCCCCTCAAATCCATTGTTGTCTGGATTATCTTGGGGGGTTTATGGATTAACTTTCATAGGGATAGTCTTAGGTTCAATTTATTTTATAAACGCTGTTATAGAACTTCTTCGAGTAAATTTAAGTAAAGACAAAAGATTTGTTTAACAATTAACACAATTTTTTTATTAATAGTAATCTATAAATAAACTTATTTCTGTATTAATTACCTGACTTTTCCTTAATTTTTTGGCACTACACCCAATTCCTTAAGTATCTTTTTTTGTTTTGGTTCAAGCGAAACATGAATGCTCCATTCAAAACCACTGGATTTATCTTTCAAATTTATTTTATATCCATGTTTTAATGAATCTAAAGTCTCAATAGCACTTATTCCTAATTTTTTTAGCTTAAAGTTCATTAGCGAAAGAATTGCATAAGCAAGGTAACATATTTTTATATGGCCTTCAATATGGTTATTCAGCCACAATCTTATGGGCCTTAGATTTAATATTCCTTTAATATGCTTAAATGCCCTTTCAATCATTTCTTTATCATAATAATTTCTTACAACTTCTTCAGAAGAATATTTTGTATTATGATAAATCAAAGAATAACCAATATCTAATTCGCTGTCTAATTCTTTATTAAAATTCAGAGATTTCTTCATAACCTCTAAAGAAGGATTATACACAACAATTAATTTTCCTTTCATATAATCAAATGTCTTTATAAAAACTTCAGTATTTTTCAGCTTGACAAAATTCTTTTTTGTATATATTTCATCTCGGTTTATAGTGGAGATGAAATCATTAATCAAAGTTTTTGATTTTCTTAATCCCGCAATTATCTTAAATTTTAATCCTAAAGCAATTTCAATATTTTCTTTAGAAAGCATGCCCCTGTCCATAATTATCGAGGATATTTTCTTATTTTTTAATTCCAAGGCCATATCTCTAAAGATGTCTATTCCTGAAAGATTTCCATGATATTTTTTATGAAAAATCGGAAATCCATTCTTAAAAGAAACTGCTAAACCAACTTGAATTAACTTGCTAACCTTTTTATCTTTTCCTCTTCTTCTTTTGATATTTACATTTGTTCCAGCAAAATAAGTATCAGTTACATCAATGATTGCAGATTCTTTTATATTTTCATAAGATTCAAAAACTGAAAACATTTTTTCATTTATCTTTTCAAAATCTTCTTCATTTATGTCTGTTAAAGATTCGTAAAGTTCCTTTACACTTGGAAGTTCTATTCCAAGAACTTCAGGAATTTCAGTATATCTCATCCAATTTTCAAGTTTGTTTATGCTTTTTTTTTCAAGTAATTGAGAATAAGCTAAAGATAATGCTGGCTTAAATTGAATTTCTTTAAACTTGAGTTCTTCAGCAATTTTATCGATCGCTAAAACATCCAAACTTTGCTTTACATTAGTAGCCTGAATATCACTTGTTAAAATTCTTTTAACTGGTTTTCCATTCATTTCTTTTCCCAGATATCTTACATACTTCTGTTTTATTTTGCCGTTTTCCCTAACATTTTTTACCTCCACAAGATAAACTTTATCCCCTACTTTTTTCTTTCTTATAAATGTCATTGTAGTTGCTTATATTAAGCAACTACATATATATAAACCTTTCTCTTTGTATTCGACAAAAGTGTGGTGACTAATTTTTAGGGAGAACTAAGGTAATTAATGAAGATTAAGAAAGTAGTATTATCTGAATCTCCCTTGGGATTAAAAATATCAACTATTGGGTTGATTCTAATTCAATATAATGATCTAGAAAATGCTTTAAGAGACTTGATTATATATGATATTATAATTAAGAATAAAAATGGAAATATTGATCCTCAAATAACAAATATTGTAAATGATTTAGATTTTAAGACTTCATGTAAAATCTGTTTGTTAATGAATATAATTAAACTAGAAGTTTATAACAAATTAAATGAGTTTAGAGTAAGGAGAAATGATTTTGCTCACCAAAGCCTTTCTTGTCAGAATATTTTTGAGTGTGGTAACAAATTAGAAAAGGAGTTTATTAAAAAGGGTGAGATAGTTTATGATTTAGGAGGAGAATTAATAAAAGAAATTTTTGGAAATTTATTAAAAAATCAAAAAAAAGTTCATAAATTAACTGATTCTTCAAAAGTAGATATTGAAAAGTTATTAGGTAGAAAGGGCGAATTACGAAAATACAAAAATGATTAATTTATTTCTCCCCCTCCCAACCACAACCTAATTATAAACTTTACTCTAATACTTCACATATGCTATAAAACAGATGAATAATATCTCAATTCCAAGGTAACCAATCCAAAACCAATATTCTTTTAGGAATTTGATAAATCTACTAAGTTGTTGAAGGATCCTGATATTATTAGGCACCCGAATTATATAAATGTTTCGGTGCCCGAAAAGTAATTATATTATTATATATAATAATATAATTTTAGATAAAGAAAAGATTTAAGTATGTTACTATATATAGTAATATATGATTAAAAAGGATAATCGTGATTTATTTTGCTTTAGATGTTATCATACATGGAAGAAAAGAATAAAAACAAGGCCCTCAAAATACTGTCCAAAATGTAAAAGCCCTTATTGGAATAAACCCAGGAGGAGAGTTTCAAAAGGCATTGTATTAAAGATGGAAGAAACTATTATTAATATTCATAATACAATAATAAAATTAAGTGGTGGAGAAATGGGAGTGAGAGATGAGGGAGGCATATATAATTCAATTTATAAGTTATTGAGCTACCAATATAAAAATCAAGATAATCCGGAGAATATAGGTGCATTTGCATTAAATGAATTTGCCAAAAGACATTATTTTATAGATGGCAATAAAAGGACTGCTTATGCAATAGCTAAAATTTTTATGCTAATTAATAGATGTCATCTGAAAATACAGTACAAAGAAGCAACAACATTTATACTAAAGATTGCTGGATATGATAGTAAAGTAACCTTAGAAGAGATAAAGAAGTGGATTAATGATAATTGTACGCAGATAAATGACAAAATTGTAGAAAATTATTTAAACAAAACTGCATTAAATTTAATGTTGGGAGATGATGAAAATGAAAGATAAAAAAAATAAAGATAAATATAAACTTACTATTAAAAAAACTTATATTATTTCTAAAAATGACAAAAAACTATTAGAACTTGTAAAGGTTGCTAAAGAGATAGTATTCAAAGAAGATGAAATTTTATTCAAAGAGTTAGCAAAGCATTAATTATTCTTTTTCAATTACAATTTTCTTACCCTCAAGATTAATCTTAATCTCTTTATCTAAAAGGTTGCTGTCTTCTGCAACCCTTACTGGAATATTAACTCTATATTTATAATAAGTTTTATTGCCTATTTTTTTATCAACAACTTTCATTATTTTCATAAAATAGTTAGGAACCCGAAGTTTTTAAGAATTTCTAAATTAAAAAAAATGATTCTACAGAAAGAATTGAAAGATTGTATTCATTGAAAAGTTTCTTATTTAGTCTCCTCCCACCCAACCCCCATTTAAAAAACTTATGAATGGGAAATAAAGGAGTTGGGGGAAAAGATAGAAAACCTAACTCCAATAAATGTTTCCCAAAGAAACATTTAAACCAAAACCCTTATAAATACTATTTTACTCATGTAAGTAATATGTTACTCAATAGAAATCAGCTCATTGTGTTATCAGAATTTTCGCAGGATTATTCTAAACGAGTTTATGGCAGAGATATTGCTAAAAAGCATAAACTCAATCAAAAAACAGTTTCAAATATATTATTGAAACTTGAAAAAGAAAATATACTAAAATTTGAAACTCAGGGAAAAAATAAGTATTACTTCTTGAATAGATTTAATCCAAATATTAGTGAAATAATTAAGTTAATTGAGATAAACAAGAAAATTACATTTCTTAACAAACATAAAAGATTTATTGAATTATTTAAAGAACTTGAAAAAAGAACGAATGGTACCTTGATTATATTTGGAAGTTATGCAAAAGGCAGTGAACATGAAGATTCTGATTTAGATTTATTTGCCTTGGGAAATATTCAGGAAGTAAAAGATTTAGAAAAAATGTATAATCTAAAGATAAATATCTTAAAATCAAAGAAGATAGATAAAGAAGAAACAATCTTTAAGGAAATAATAAATAATCATATTATCCTAAAAGGAGAAGATGATTTTATAAATAAAATAAAATGGTAGCAATAGACTGGTGCTGTAAAAACAAGAATGGAATAAGACTTATAGAGCCTAATGAAAATCTTGCAAAAGCTTATACTGAAATGGCTAAAGAAGCTTTAATTGTAATGACTGATGTAAAAGATAAAAGTCTTAGATGGTCAATTTCTTCCTGCTATTATTCGATGTATTACTCTTTGTATTCAATACTTCAAAAAATAGGAATAAAATGCGAAATTCATTCATGCACATTGAAATTCATGGAGACTTTTCTATTAAATTTATATTCTAGCGAAGATCTAAAAACAATAGAAAAAGCATTTGAGTTAAGAGAATCAATTCAATATTATGCAGACAGAATAATATCAAAAGAAGACACAGACTTGGTTATTAAACAAGCTCCATTATTCTTAAATAAGTCCATTGAGATTTTATCAAGACTAAATCAAGATGATATCGGTAAAATAAGAGTTAATGTTAAAAGATTTATTCGGTGAGTTTTTTCTTCCCATTCTCTATCTCCCTCACCAACTCTTATACATTTATACTAACCAATTAAGTGCCCACAAAAATAAGAATTGAACTAATTGTAGCCACCTATCAAAATAGGCGGTATCTAAACATTTATAAATATACGGAACATAAATGTTACATATGGAACAAAAAGGTTACAAAGACTATAAGCTTGAAATTGTAAATGAGCTTCTTAGCAATGCAAACCATATAAGGGGTATAGCTAAGAATCTAGAGACTAATCATATGAATATAGTCAGAAAAATAAAAGAACTTGCAAAAGAAAATGCTGTTGACTTTAAAGAAGAAGGGAGAAACAAGGTTTATTTTTTAAAGCATACAATTGAAGCTAAGAATTATGTTTTTTCTGCTGAAAATTACAAGCTCAATAAACTATTAAAAAAATATCCTATTTTAAGGTCTGTTATTGAAAAAATACAAAATGACAAAAGAATAAAACTTGCTGTTTTATTCGGCTCATATGCTAAGGGAATAGCTAAGTTAGAAAGCGATATTGATATTTATATTGATACAGCAAATAAAACAATAAAAGGAGAACTTTCTTTGATAAACTCTAAATTAAGCATAAAAATAGGAGATTACAATAAATCCAATTTATTGATAAGAGAAATAGAGAAAAATCATGTTATTTTAAAAGGTGTTGAAGAATACTATGAAAAAAACAAATTTTTTGAGCAAACTTAAGAAAGAAGGAAAATTAGAACTTGTTGATTCAAGTGAAGAAATTAAACAATCTTATATAATTAAATCAGAAAGTAATATTACTTCTTCAAAAATTCTTTTAAAAAATAATAAATTTGAAGAATCAGTAGGTCTTGCTTATTACAGCATGTATCATATACTGACAGCATTATTATTTAAAATAGGTATTAAATCAGGAAATCATACAGCTTCAATAATCCTGTTAAAAGAAATATTTGGAATTGACAACAAAATCATCAAAGATGCTAAAACAGAAAGAATAGACAAGCAGTATTATGTTGATTTTATAATAACAAAAGAAGATGTTGAAGATACAATAAAAAAGGCAGAAGTTTTTAACAGCAATTTATTAGATTTTATATCTAAATTAGATAATGAGAAGATTAGTAGTTATAGAAAGAGATTTTTAGACTTAATTTAATCTCTCATCCCCCTCTCACACCCCGCCTTTTAAAAACCCAAATAATAACCAATAAAATCCCAACACCGCAATATTTATAAGTTTCACAAACAATGATATATTAAGGTGTCAGGGAGCGCCTTAATCTGCTTGCAGAATCCCGCATAGTGTTCCCTGTCGTTGCTTAGGCAACGCAGGTTTATTAAAATGGAAAGGGTTTCTGTTTATATAGATGGTGAAAATTTTTATTATGGGATGAAGTCTGTTAATCCAATGTATACTGATTTTAAGTTTGATTTTAAAAATTATATTAATTATATAACAAAAAATAGAAAGCTAATTACTATTTATTATTTTGTAGCTCCACTTAAACAGCACCTTAATCCAGAAATGTATAAAAAACAGCAAAAAATGTTCTCACGACTGCAAAAAGAAGGAGTTACATTAATATTATGCAAAAGAACAAAAAGAGAGCAAGAGGATGGAACAGAATCACATAAAATAAAAGAAGATGATATTAGATTAGCTTTACAAATGCAAAAAGATGCTTATGATAATAAATTTGATATCGCATTATTATTTAGTGGAGATGGTGATTTTATTCCACTTCAAGAGTTTATTAGGGAAAAAGGTAAAAGGATGGAATTAGTTTATTTTGAGAATTCCGTATCAATAGGATTATTAAGATCATGCAGTTTTAAATGTTATAAGATAGATAAAAAAATATTAAACAAGTTTTTTTTAAGAGAAAAAGCCATTAAAAAAATTCAAAGAAAAACTAATTAGGTATTTTCCCCTCCTACCCTCAAAAACCCAACTCCATAAATCTTAAAAAGTCCAAACATATAGATAAAATATGAAAGAAATAATAGAAAATTTTGAATCATTGTCTGAAGAAGATGTTTCAAGATTTGCAGGAGAATGGATAGCAATTATTGATTCAAAAGTTGTTTTTCATAGCAGCTCTTTTGAAGAGTTATATTTTTATGCAAAGAAGAATTATCCTAATAAAAGACCTTTAATTGGAAAGTTACCTCCAAGAAATCCAGTGATATTAGGGATTTATTAAAATGAGCTTTTCTTTTAAATATAAACCAATAATTCTAAAAGGGGGATCATTAATGTATAGACCAATGATTCCTTTAACATTAAAAGGAAATGAGTCAATTGACATAATAGGAATACTTGACTCTGGTTCTGATATGAGTATAATACCTAAAACAATAGCAGATTTATTAGGAATTCATTTATTGGAAGATAATGAAGTTTTTGGAATAGGAGGAATTCCCATTAAGACAAAACAAGGAAAAGCTAGAGTTGCTTTTGGTAAAGGAAGAGAATTTTACGAATTTGAAATTCCAGTTTTAGTTCCATTAGATAAAGAAGATGTTGCAATAATTATTGGGAGATTTGGATTCTTTAATCAATTTAAGATTACCTTTGATGAATCCTCAAAAAAAGTTGAGTTCAAAAAGATGAGTATTTAGTTTTTCTCTCTCATCCCCTCCCACACCACCCACATTTAAAAAACTTATGAAAGGGAAATTTAAGAAAGGGGAAATAAGGGAGGTTAGGAAGAGGAAATTAGTTAAAAAATGAGATACTTTGTTTTATATGGAAAAAAGAGTAATTGAAATAAAGTTTTATTTTCTAGATAAAGATGGAGATATACTCATAACAGGGTGTTCATGAAATGCATATGCTAGATATGACTGATTGATGGCTCTACATCTCCATGACTTTTAAAATTTTGGATATTCCACCATAAAAATCTTGAGCTATCTGTATCTACACTAAGAGAAAGTCTAAAATTATCTTTCATTAAATTCTTTGACTTGTCAAATGCTTCTTTTATTTTATTCCCTTTAATAATTGAATCAACAAATAACACAGAAGGACTAAGAAAAAGCTTTGCTGTTTTATCTTCTAAAGGCCTACTAAATTTTTCTGGCTCAAAAACTAGAAAAAAATCCTTATCATATCCAGTGTAATTTATAGCTCCAGCTTTAACACTTTCAGGTCCGAGATTTTTGGCTGAACTGCATGAAATAGAATAAACAATCTTTGAGGCTAATAATTTTTCATTTTTGCCTAAAGTAATAAGTGGCTCATCTTTATGCCCAAAAATAGTGTTTTCATCACCATGTCCATTAAAGACAACAAAACCTGGAGACAATTTATTTAATCTGCTTTCAACTTCTTTACTATTAGCTTTATTCAAATGAAGATCAATAACATTAATTCCTTTTAATTCAGCAAGCTTTATTGAAGATTCACTCCAATTAGATAGATAATAGGTGGCTTCATCATGTTCTGGTCTAGTTATCAAGAAAGCGATTTTATCCATTATAAACTAACCCTTCTTTTTGAGCTCTTAAAAATGCTAATTCTAATTCAACAATTTTTTTCCCAATCTCATCATTTTTTTTAATTCTCTCTATTAATTCTTCTTTTCTGAAGTTGCCGACAGAACCAATTGAAATTTTTTTATCAGGAGAAATTGTATTTAATCTAGCTATAACTATCTCTTTAAGTTCTTCTTCAATTTCTTTATTTTCAAATTTTTCTTTCATATTATCCCTAATGATTCCAGCTTTTTTAAGATTATTGATGATTTTTCAGTATTGTTAGATATTTCAACAAAAGCAACATTCCAGGTAATTGGCTCTTTATCTAAAACAAGTATAATCTCTTTTCTGAGCTCCAGGGGTAAATTTGAATATATCTTCAAAAATCTTTCTTTAGCACCCATTTAATAAACCTCTTTTACAAATATTTAAAGATTATGGAACTTTTATATCTTTCATCTCCCTCCCACACCCCCGCCTTTTAAAAACCTAACTATCCCCCTCACACCCACCAAACAAAAACCCCAATAATAACTAAAAGCCAACTCCATAAATCTTATAAACTTCAATTAGGTAGATAAATTATGGAAACAATTACAATACCCAAAAAAGAATATGAAAGATTGAAAAGAATTGAAATGAAAGTCGCAGAAATTGATTTAAAATTTGTTGAACAAATATCAAGAAGTCTTGAAGATGTAAAAGCAGGAAGAATTAGAAGAGTAGCTTAATCTTTGAGTTTATCTTTTAAGTAATCTTTAAACTGTATTAATTTATCTAATATGCTATCTATAGTTTCCTGTTGAGTTTTCTTATCACTAATTGCAACAAAAAGCACAGCCATTAAATCATCAAAAACTAAAAAATAAACTCTTTTTCCATTTATTCTTTTTTCTCTGAAAAATTTATATTTTAAGGGATCACCAACATAAGGATTTTCTTTTAATTTTGGGAATAATTTGTTAATTCTTTCTTGTTCAATTTTTTCTAGTTTACTTGCCTCTTCATCAAATCCTTGAGTTGTATGCACCCTATAATTCATAATGTAATAAGTTTAATCCAGATTATAAAAGTTACTTTCTCAATTAAAATAAGTAATAATATATTAAAAGAACAGAATTTTAGTTATTCTATGAATATTTATCGTTAAGCTCTTCATCCCCTCTCACACCACCCCCATTTAAAAAACTTATGAATGGGAAATTTAAGAAAGGGGAAATAAGGGAGTTTGGGGAAAAGATAGAGAATCTAACTCCCTAAATGTTTCCCAAACTAAACTTTTGCGTTTTCTTCGGAAAGTTGGTCACTTTTTTACACGTAAAGTGCAAAAGTTTAGCCAAAGAAACATTTAAATAGTATTGTTATTAATATAACAGTATGGTTAATAATATAACAATAACATCATCTTTAGAACCATTGTTATATAAGCATGAATGGGTGCATTTAGCAGAGCTTTCAAGGATATTAAAAACTCCTCATCCAACTTTAAGACAGCATCTCAATTTTTTTGAAAAAAAAGGAATCTTATCTAAAAGTATCAAAGGAAGATTAACTCTTTATAAAATAAAAGAAGATGCCCCATTGCTTTTAGAATACTTAGTTATTACAGAAAAGAATAAACTAATAGCAAGATGCAATCAAGAATTGTTATTAAAAGAAATAACTTATTTTTTTCATTCATTTAGTAATACTTTGCTTATTTTTGGATCTTCAGTTCATAATCTTAAAAATGCAAACGATATAGATCTTCTAATAACTGGAGAATTTAACAAGCAATTATTGAAAGACTTTGAAAAAAGGTTTGGAGTTAAATTTCATATTATTTCAATTAAAAATTTATTAGATGTTTCTCCAACTTTAAAAAAAGAAATTATAGAAAAACATCTAATTATCAATAACTCTGAAGAGGTTATAAAATGGATGCTGAAAAATTAAAATGGTATTCTAAGAAAACAAATGGCCTTAAAATAAGTAATGAAAATGAGAATCTAGCAAAAGAATATATAGATAGTGCTGAAGAAACATTATCTATTCTTCAGGAGATTAAAGGTAAGTCAAATATGTGGCTTGCAACAACTAAATATTATTGTGAATATTTTTCAGTTTATGCTTTGCTTCAAAGAATAGGAATAAGCACAGAAATTCATGACTGTACTATTGAACTCTCTAAACTTTTAGAAGAACTTATGATTATTCCTAAAGGTTACCCCAAAACACTAGAGTTTGACAAAGAATTAAGAATAGATAACCAATATTACTTAAAGAACATAAAAGTTGATATTGATATTAATTCACTTCGTGAATTTATTCTAACCTTTAAGCATAAGATTAATTCAATAACTTTTGATGAAATAAACCTAATACGTAAAAGATTAAAGGATATTATTAGTTAATTCTTATCTCTCACACCCCCACCTTTTAAAAACCTAACTATCCCCCTCACACCCACCAAACAAAAACCCCAATAATAATCAATAAAATCCATGCTGTTTCTATGCTCATAACAGGGTGTTCATGAAATGCATATGCTAAGTATGACTGATGGCCTGTATCCAAACCCATTATTAACTAAAAGAGGTAATAAAAAAATGTTTCTGAATCTTAAAAGAAACATTTAAGATTCTATAAAAACTATTAATAAAGGTGAGTATTATGGAAACAAAAATCCTTGAGATTTTTACAAAAGAAGAAGAGATTAATAAAATAATAGAACCAATAAAACATCTTTCTTTTGATGATTTTAAAAAACATCCCCATCTTGAATTTTCCTTCATGGAGAAACTTACAGACCATAATCTAATTGAATCAACATTTAACAAATTTTCATTAATAAGATCAATTGAATTAAGAGAGAATAATAAAGGTCAGAAAAGTTATAGCCTAAACTATGAACTTGAAGATGGGACATTTGTTATGATCTCATTAAGTTGTGATATGAGTATAATTATCAATGCCTTTCATGCTAAAACAAATTACAAAAGATTTGAAAAAAGCTTAAGAAAAAATTACTCAGATAAGTTTAAACAGCTTTAATTTGAGGTATAAATATTCTTCCTAATGGAACTTGAATTTTTTCATTTTGTTTGCTAATTAGAGTGATCCCAATAAACAAACTATTTTCTTTTTTAAGAACAATTAATGAAACTTCTTTAATAGACTCAAAATTATTAAAATTCACACCAGATTCATTAAGCAAATTAGAAAAATTTCTTATTTGTATTCCTATAATCTTTCCTCTGCCTGTAAGGCTGAAGATTAAGTCATCAAACATAAAATTCTCTTTTACATTTTCATTTTCTTCTCTGCAGGAAATACTAAAGCTATCATCAACATCATTATACGAAAATCGGCATTTTTTTTCCATAATTAATTTAAGAATACCGATTTTTTAAACTCTTCTGTTTCTCATCCCCACCCAACCCCCAAAACCCAACTCCATAAATTTTAAAAACTCCAAGAGCATACCTTTTTCATGGAACAAGAAACACAAAAAATAAGAAAACTTATGATTGAAAATGAAGAGCTAAAAAGGAATTTAGCTTTAAGTCTTAATAAGGATATTGTAAAAAGACTTAATGAATCATTAAGAAGAATAAATAATGGTGAATTTGTTAGTGAAGAAGAGTTCTTTAATAGAAAATAATTAAAGATTGTTCATCTTTGACTTAACTATTTCTTTATTCATTTGTCTAAGGTATTTATCTGTTTCATCTTTGTGTCTTACATCAAGTATAAGTACCTTAATTTTTGATTCTTCTACAACATAAAATATTCTATACATTCTTACATGAAGTTCGTAAAGGTTTGAGAAATATCTTAAAGGTTTTCCAATTTCTTTTGGAGATTCTTTTAATCTCTTAATTTTCTTTTCAGCTTCATTTTGTATAGAATAATCGAGCTTATCAAAGTCTCTTACAAATTCTTTGTCAAAGACAAGTGTATACATGAAAAGGTAAGGAATATGTTATTTATAAATTAATTTTTTAATCTCTCATCCCCCTCTCACACCCCGCCTTTTAAAAACCCAACTATCTCCTCCCCATAACCTCAACCCCTACAAAAACCCAAGCTTCTCCCCAATTATCTTCTCAAGAAAAAGAGGTGATACCAACAATCTATCAAAAGAGGTGATATCTAAACATTTATAAATATATGGAACATAAATGTTACATATGGAACAAAAAGGTTACAAAGACTATAAGCTTGAAATTGTAAATGAGCTTCTTAGCAATGCAAACCATATAAGAGGAATTGCTAAAAAATTAGGTACTAATCATATGAATATAGTCAGAAAAATAAAAGAACTTGCAAAAGAAAATGCTGTTGACTTTAAAGAAGAAGGGAGAAACAAGGTTTATTTTTTAAAGCATACAATTGAATCCAAGAATTATGTCTTTTCTGCTGAAAATTACAAGCTCAATAAACTATTAAAAAAATATCCTATTTTAAGGTCTGTTATTGAAAAAATACAAAATGACAAAAGAATAAAACTTGCTGTTTTATTCGGCTCATATGCTAAGG